>Ga0209408_1000569_pt1 | contig 27250 bp, 30 predicted proteins | sample AD_UKC107_MetaG_FD_184422 | JGI IMG/M metagenome (GOLD analysis project Ga0209408, IMG submission 184422) | Active sludge microbial communities of municipal wastewater-treating anaerobic digesters from Hong Kong - AD_UKC107_MetaG (SPAdes)... | ecosystem: Engineered > Bioreactor > Anaerobic >... | reverse complement strand
GTATGCGGCGATGTTCTCCGCCGAGGGATTCTTTCCGGCGAAGGGCTCGAGATCGTTCAGGTAGTGGTGGTCGAGCCCTGCAAGGACGGTCTTGAGGAGCCCCTTGAGGTCACGGAAGTCCATGACGATGCCGATGGCGTCGGGTACCGCCGATTCCACCGAGACCTCCACCCGGTAGTTGTGGCCATGCAACCGCTCGCAGTCGCCCTGGTACCCCCTGAGGCTGTGAGCCGCGCTGAAGCCGTCGAGAACCTTTGCCCTGAACATGGTGAGTACATAATACAACACTCCGGTGACTGCAAGACGAGAATGCCCGGCGGTGTTCCCGGGCCACGGTGTCCCGTGGTATGACATGGAGAGCCGGATGCCTGAAGGGAGGTGACCATGAACAAGACTAAGGTAGAGGGCTTTGTCCAGGGCACCCTCGGGTGCGCCTGTCCTCCCGAGGTTTTCGATGAGATACGCCTCGTCGCGGATGACTCCCGCCCCGGTCTGCCCGTGGACCTGAGCCTGGAGATCGGCGGCAGGCTGCTCATCTACGTGGCGTTTGCCGGAGAACCTGCCGTGATGGCCGAACGGCTTTCCGCTGTGGTTCGCCATGGCAGGCGGACACGGGACGAGCGGGGGTTCAACCGTTTCAGGCTCGTGGTGGCGGCGAAGGATGTCGCCTGGACGGAAAGGTTGCTGAGACCCCTCTTCCAAGGACTGCCGGAGGTGGACGGGAAGGTCCACCTCCATGTGGTTGATGAAGAGGCCCTCGGTTTCCTCCGGCAATAGGTCTTGTAAGACACCCTGATTTGGTATATCCACAACTCGTAGCAGGTGAAAAGAGGTTCAGACGCAACGGACATGCCCACGATCGAATTTGCAGACACGCACATACTGCGGCAGCTCGCCGGCGATAGCTGTTCCCACCTGAAGATCCTCGAGGAATCCATCGGCGTCAGGTGCTCCCTGAAGGGGAACACCATCGAGCTGGCCGGCGAGAACTTCGACGTGGAGCTTGCCGAGCACGCGCTGAAGGACCTCTATAAGCTGATCAAGGGAGGGTTCCCCGTCTACCAGGACGACGTCTGGTACGCGGTGCGCATGCTCGCAAAGGACCGCAACGTGGACCTGGAGGACGTGTTCAAGGACAGCATCTACATCTCGTCGACCAAGAAGATCATCGTGCCCAAGAGCCTCCAGCAGAAGCGCTACGTCGACGCCATGCGCTGCAAGGACATCCTCTTCGGCATCGGCCCGGCGGGGACGGGTAAGACATACCTGGCCCTGGCCATGGGGGTGCACTACCTGCTCAAGAAGAAGGTGGAGCGCATCGTGCTGACCCGGCCCGCCGTGGAGGCAGGCGAGCGGCTCGGCTTCCTGCCGGGAGACCTGCAGGAGAAGGTGAATCCCTACCTGAGGCCGCTTTACGACGCCCTGTACGACATGCTGGAGCGCGACCACGTGCTGCGGCTCCTGGCCCGCGACAGCATCGAGATTGCACCGCTGGCCTTCATGAGGGGCCGCACCCTGAACGACGCCTTCATCATCCTGGACGAGGCCCAGAACACCACCTCCGAGCAGATGAAGATGTTCCTCACCCGGCTCGGGTTCAATTCCAAGGCCCTGATCACGGGCGACATCACCCAGATCGATCTGCCGCAGGGGGTGAAATCGGGTCTCGTGGAGGCGTCCCAGATCCTCAAGGACATCGACGAGCTCGGCTTCGTCTTCTTCAGCGAGGACGACGTGGTCCGCCACAAGGTAGTGGCCAAAATCATCCGGGCCTACGAGAAGAACGGCAGATGAACGTCATCGACATCATCAACGACCAGGAAGCGATCCCCGTGGACGTTGACCTCGTCGGTCAATGGACGGTGCGGATCCTCTCCATCCTTGGCCGGGAGGAGGTGGAGCTCTCCGTTCTCCTCATCGACGATGCCCGGATCCGGGAACTGAACCGTGAGTACCTGGGCCGCGACAGGCCCACCAATGTCATCTCCTTCCCGCAGCAGGAGGGGGACGGCCCTGAGGGGAACCACCTGGGCGATGTGGTCATCTCGTTGGAGCGGGCCGCCCAGGAGGCCGAGGATGCCGGCATGGAGACGACGATGCGCCTCAGGCAGCTGCTGGTGCACGGGATCTGCCACCTCTGCGGGTACGACCACGAGGATGTATCCGACGAGACGACAGCCAAGATGGAGGCGGCCGAGCAGAGGGTGCTGTCCCTGCTCGATAAAGAGCCAGCCTGATGTCCGTCCGTGAGCATTCCACATTCATTTTATTTAGCCAGAAAATTGTTATCATTAAAAATATCAATATATTATAAGGATAATCACCTGAGGAAAAAGTGCTTGCCATGCCCCAGACCCTCTGCTATAAGGCTCGTCTACGGGGCGTAGCGCAGTCTGGCTAGCGCACCTGCCTTGGGAGCAGGGGGTCGGAGGTTCAAATCCTCTCGCCCCGACCAAGCGGGATGCGTCGTGGGCGCCTGTAGCTCAGTTGGATAGAGCAACGGACTTCTAATCCGTAGGTCAGAGGTTCGAATCCTCTCAGGCGTGCCAGAGAACATATGGTGAGTGTAGCTCAGCTGGTAGAGCGCAGGATTGTGGCTCCTGTGGCCGAGGGTTCGATCCCCTTCACTCACCCCACACAAGAATGACGGATGCGCCCGTAGCTCAGTCGGATAGAGCGTCGGACTTCGAATCCGCAGGTCGGGCGTTCGAGTCGCCCCGGGCGTACCAGAATAAAGATATGGGCCATTAGCTCAACAGGCAGAGCAACTGACTCTTAATCAGTAGGTTCCCCGTTCGATCCGGGGATGGCCCACCAGGGAATCCGAGGAGTTAATAGCTCCTCGGATTTTTTTTGGCTGACTCATGGGGAACTCTCTCATCAGGGATTCTCCTTCTCCCGAAAGAGCAGGCACTCCATCCCGGAGTGGACGTGCATTTCCCGTGAAGGCATCAATCTGGACTTGAACCCGGCCGCCCTGCATCCATAGGGGAAACGCCGGTCATAGGTGATGTAGAAGTGCCGGCAGGAAAAGCAGTTGATATCCGTCTGCCGATTCTGTTGCTTGTTCTTCGGGCCGGGCACCTTTCCCATGATGTCTTTCATACTCCAGGGACCGTGTGTCTGTCACCACCCATGTCCGGCAGCAATGCCTGTGGATCCGAGGTTGACATGTTTTGTTTCCTCCTGAATATCATGCGGGAATGTTCACTTTCACCCATGAGCGGGTGTTGACAGAAGAGTTCTCCCGTGCCAGATGGTGGTAGTCCGGAAGATCCGAACACGAGGAAAGACATGGGCAGGCAGGAGAAGCAGGACCTCATCTTTGATACGGCGTTGAAGGTGTTCGCCCGGTACGGCTTCAAGCGCACGCGGGTGGAGGACATCGCCTCCGAGCTCGGCATGACCAAGGGGAACCTCTATCTGTATGCGAAGGACAAGAAGGACCTCTACGAAAAGGCCGTTTCCCGGGGCCTGCTTCGCTGGCAGGGCAGGGTCAGGGAGTCCATCTCCGGCATCGACGATGTGGAGGAGCAGTTCCTCGTCATGTGCAGGAAGAGCTTCATGTACCTCTCACGGGATGTGGCATTGCGCACCATCCTCATCAACGACCCGGCCATCTTCCCCCTCTCGCAGCAGGAGGACAGGTTCGCCGAGATCAACCGGGCCTCCATGGACCTGCTCAGGAGTGTCCTGAAGAGGGGCATCGAGCAGAAGAGGTTCCGGGAGGTCGACGTGACGTACGTCACCGAGCTGCTCTTTTCCATCTATGTCATGTTCATCATCAGGACGTACATCAAGGCCGAGGTCAAATCGGCCGGAAAGATGTTCGAGCAGGCCGTCGACCTCATCCTGGGCGGTCTCCTGCGGAGAGACTGACCTTGTCCGGAACGGGATCCGCCCGCCACGGCCTGCCGCGTCTGCGTCTTGACAGCACCAAGGCAAAAACCCATACATACCATAGAGATGATTCCATCGGTTGATCGAATGGATGGCTGGTTCAGTATGCACCCGATGGGCACGGAGTGTGCGGTTCCTGTCTTTCGTGCGGATCATGCCGGCGGGGCAGCCGGGTGGGACCGGGGATAGACCGGCATGCCGATGCCTCCCTTTGTCTGGGATATCCTCCAGCCTTTCGTAGCCTGGGCCAAGGCACACCCGCTCCTCATGACAGGGCTGTGGGGGCTCTCGGTGGTTACCTTTTTCGGTACGCTCCTCGCCATACCCATGATGGTGGTCAGGATGCCGCAGGACTACTTTCTCTACGACAGGGCCGATCTGAGGGAATACAGGAAGCAGCACCCGGCCTTCCGTCTCTTTTCGGTGATCCTGAAGAACATCCTCGGGGTGGTCTTCATTGCAGCCGGCATCGTCATGCTGTTCCTTCCCGGCCAGGGTGTGCTCACGATCCTCATCGGGATGACCCTGGTGAGCTTTCCCCGGAAGAGGGCGCTGGAGATCAGGCTGGTGCGTCGGCCGGCGGTGCTCAGGACACTCAACTGGATCCGGGAGAAGTCCGGAAGGCAGCCCCTCATCCTGCCTCCCTGCATCAGGGACGGTGACCCTGAATGCAGGTGAAATATGTTTTGTCACCAGGTAGGGAATGTGGTAGGGCTTAGTCCCACAAGCGTCATGATACGTATGAAGGTACCCGCAGCTCCATGAAGACCACCGCCGTCAAGCCCATGAAGTGCGAATTCGCCGAGGAGGGGATCCTGTGGATCGACAAGATCGCCACGGGGGTCGGCGTCATCCTGTATAATCCCCAGCACAAATTCGCCGCAGGGTTTCACGTCCTCAGGGGCAGGTCCAAGGGCCAACGCCCGGACAGTCCCGGGTATTTCGCGGACACCGCACTGGAATACACCATCCAGGAATTCGTCAGGAGGGGCATTCCCTTGAATGTGTCCGTGGCCATAGCCGGCGGTGCCTCACTGCTGGCGAGCCACGAACAGGACGAGGTCGGTTCTTTGCTGGCGAACCAGGTCAAGGAAATCCTTACGGGCAGGAAGCTCGATGTGAAGCTGGAAAACATCGGTGGCACGAGGTTGCGCACCATGATCCTGAACATAGACGAGGGCAAGATAAAGATCTCGTAGTGTGTTCTCCGGGAGGAGGCATCAGATGAATATCCGCTGTCCCCATTGTCGTAAGGAATATCAGATCCCGGATGAACGGCTCCGGATGCTTAAGGGGGACGTGACCATACCCTGCCCGAACTGCAAGGGGGCTATCCCCCTCAGCATACACGACCAGGGAAAGTCCCCGGGAGCCCACAGCAGGGAGGAAGCCGCACAGGTCAAAACCCCAGGGGCCTCGGCCCCTGCCGACGGCACCGGCCTGAAGGAACGCATCCTGCAGAGCCTGAAGGATCTGCCTCCCATGCCCCAGGTGGCGCAAAAGGCCCGCGAGGTCATCACCAACCCCGCCTCGAGCTTCAAGGACCTGGCAAAGGTCATCGAGACGGACCAGGCCATTGTCACACGCATCCTCAAGATCGCCAATTCACCCTTCTACGGTCTTTCCGGGAAGGTCTCCTCGGTGCAGCATGCATCGGTGGTCCTCGGTGCGAAGACCCTCATGGAGGTCCTCACCCTGGCCTGCTCCTCCGAGATCCTGGGGCAGACCCTGTCCGGCTACGACCTCGATGCGGGCGAGCTCTGGAAGCATTCCCTGGCCGTGGCCTCGGCGTCCCAGACCATTGCCAGGCGCGTAAACCCCTCACTGGAGCAGGATGCGTTTTCCGCAGGACTGATCCACGATGCGGGAAAGCTCATCCTCGACCCCTATATCCTCGAGCGTAAGGAGGCCTTCAATGCCTTCGTGGAAGAAGGCAGCCAGACATTCCTCAACGCTGAGCAGCACATCCTCGGGTTCGACCACGCCCAGCTCGCTTCCGATGCGTGCGAGCAGTGGCATATCCCGTCCCACATCGCACTGGCCATCAGGCACCACCACGACCCTTCACCATCCGGAGGCGACCAGCTCTCCTACATCGTGCACATGGCGGATGCCATCGCCATGATGAGCGGCATCGGGGCGGGGTTGGACGGCCTTCTCTACTCTCTCCACCCGGAGGCCACGAAAATCCTGAAGCTCAAGGGCGATGACGTGGTCGAGATCATGGGATCCATCGCCGATTTCGTGGACAAGACGACCCAGGTTGTCTGATCCGGGGGCATTCCCGAGGTGAAAGACCGAGGAGGAATAATGCCCGACTTTGAGCCCATCTCTCTCTCCCGGCAGGACGAATACCGCAGGCTCCTGTCTTCATCAGACATCACGGCATCCGACTACAGCTTCATCAACCTGTGGGCCTGGGCCGATGAGCACGGCCTGTCGTGGTCTTTCGACAGCGGGCTGGTCTGGGTCAGGCAGGATCTCCCGGAGCCCTGCCTGTGGGCCCCGGTCGGGCCTCATGACGGCATCGAATGGGCCGATCTCTTCGCACGGGCCGACCTGGGGGCGCTGCCCTTCACCAGGATCCCGGAGGAGCTCCTCACCCGGTGGATGTCTGCCCTGCCGGGCAGGGTGCAGGCCGAGGAGGCGAGGGAGCACTGGGACTACCTCTACTCCGTCACGGAACTCGTCGAGCTCGCAGGGAACAGATTCCACAAGAAGAAGAACCTGCTCAACCAGTTCCTGAAACGCTATGCTTATGACTACCGGCCCATCGACCCCTCGCTGACCGCCGAGGTCCTCGCCACCCAGGGAGACTGGTGCGCCTGGCGCGACTGCGAGGCGGTGGAGACCCTCGCCGCAGAGAACCTCGCCATCAGGAAGGTCATGGACGGCTGGTCGAGGCTTGCGGCCATCATGGGCGGGGCCATCCTCGTCGAGGGCAGGATCGTTGCCTTCACCGTGGGGGAGGCGTTCCGGGACGATACGCTCCTGATCCACTTCGAGAAGGGGCTCGGGGAATATCCGGGCATCTACCAGGCCATCAACCGGATGTTCCTTCAGGAACACCGGGAATTCTCCATCGTGAACCGTGAGCAGGACCTGGGCAATGAAGGACTGCGCCAGGCCAAGCTCTCCTATAACCCCACCGGGCATGTCCGGAAGTACCGGGTAAGGATCTCCTGAGGGGCAGGTCGTCGTGAACCGCCGGGACCGTTTTCCCCTTGCCGTTCTCGTCGTCCTTGCCGTTCTCTGGTCCTCTACGATTCCTGCCCGGTCGCAGGAACCGGAGCCCTCATTCAGGATCACGGCCGAGCGCTGGGCCGAGGCGGAGAGGCTCTTCCGGACCGATCCGCACTGGCTCGGCGGAGACGGCGCGTCTTCGGTGGACCTTGGCAAAGGCCGCATCCTCTGGCTCTTCGGCGACAGCTTCATCGATTCCACCGGGGCGCGGTCGAGGCGCAGCGCCTCCATCGTGAGGAACAGCGTGGCCATCCAGAACGGGTATGAACCGGAGACAGCCCGGATGACCTTCTCCTGGAAGATCCTGGGAAACAGGCCCCGGTCCTTCTTCCGAGAGGACGGGATCGAGTGGTTCTGGCCGGGTTCCGGCATCCGGATGGGAGATGTGCTGCTCGTCTTTCTCGTCAAGGTCTGCAGGGCGGACAATGCTCTCGGGTTCGAGCCGTCTGGGTGGAAGGCCGTACTCATCCCCAACCCGGACAGCCCTCCTTCCCTCTGGGGCATGAAGTATCCGGAGATCCCGAGGACGGGCCGGGTGCTGGTGGGGTCCGCTAGCGTCCTCGTCCTTGACGGGTACCTCTATGCCTTCGGGAGCGACGGAAGGGGCCAGGCGGTCCATGCCGTCAGGTGGCAGCTTGCGGACGCCGCAGGAGGAAGGCTGACCAGTCCCGAGTGGTGGATGGGACCGGGCCGCGGGTGGGTCAGGGCAATGCCTCCGAACGCCGAACCCGTGCCGGTTTTCACCGGCGGCCAGGTGGAGTTCACCATACACTACGAACCGGACCTCAAAGGCTTCATCCAGGTACAGACGCTGTCCCTGGCCGATCCCTGCCTCGCGGTGCGCTTCGCGAGAGGCCTCGGTCAGCCCTGGTCCCCGCCCGAATGCTTCTATCAGCCGCCCGAGAGGTCCGCCAGGGGCCTGCTCATCTATGCAGGCAAGGCCCACAAGGTCTTAGCGGGCGCCGAGATCGCCTTCACCTATGCGGTGAACACCACCGGCATGGAGCGGCTCATGAACGACATGGACATCTACTACCCCGTGGTGCTCAAAGGCGCCTTCATCCTGGACCCCCAAGGGGAACCGCGGGAAGAGACACCGGTTGGGGAGCTGGAGTGATTCCCCGCGCCGTGGCCGACCCCGTGCTCACCGACATGGTCTCGACCGTCCTCGGGATGCTGGGTTCCTTCGAGGCGGCCTCACGGAGGATGCACCCCATGGCCATCCCCATGCTCAGGGAACGGCTCCTCTCAGAGGCTGGAAGGCTCGATACGGCCTGTAGGCACCTTCAGGAGCGGGGCCTTCCCGATGATGACGCTGCCGGGAGGACGCTCCTGAAGGCAGGCGGGCTCATTGTCGAGGCGGCGGGCGTCTTCGGGGAAGGCCGGGACATGACCCAGGCCTTCATGTCGGTGCTCAGGTCGTTTCGCAAGTGCTGCCAGGCACAGGAAGCCCTGTTTGCCCTTTGTCATGAGTTTCCGGCGATCGACCGGTTTTTCCTGGAGCCGGGGGTGGAAGTCCTCGGCAGGGAAAACGGCGTCGGGTCGCCGGGAACGGGCGGTGTCATCCACAGGATACCCGGGCAGGACTCCTACGGGCGGGGAGGGTATTCCCTCTATGTGCCGGAGGCCTATGCCCCCGGGCATGTATGGCCCCTGGTGATCGCCCTGCACGGCGGGTACGGCCACGGCCGGGACTTCCTGTGGACCTGGCTTCGCGAGTCTCGCAGCAGGGGCTTCCTGCTTCTGGCGCCCACCTCTTCCGGGAAGACCTGGTCGCTGGGTGACATAGAGGAGGATGGGGCCGCTGTCCATCGGCACCTGGACGAGGTGTGTTCCCTCTATACAGTCGACCGGAGCCGTATTCTGCTCACCGGCATGTCCGACGGCGGGACCTTCGCCCTGGGCTTCGGGCTTCGCCGGGAAAGCCCCGCCGCCGCCGTCGCCCCGGTCTCCTGCGTGCTGCCGCCGGTCGATCTTTCCCATGCCGGAGGCAGGCGCATCCTCTGGGTGCACGGGGCTCAGGACTGGATGTTCCCGGTGGCCCGGGCCTCACGAGCATGCGAGGCCCTCTCCCGGGCAGGGGCGGACGTGAGGCTCAGGATCGTTCCCGACCTGTCCCATGCATACCCGCGGGAGGAGAACGACGCCATCCTGAAGTGGTTCGACCCGGGGGCAGGACTTTTTCCCGGGGCGGGTGAACGGTGAGGCGAAGGACGGGGATTGCAAGAAACGCCCGTTTTGGAGATAAAAGGAACGATGGAGAACGCCCTGCACGACAGCAGACCCTTCGAGCCCTGTTCCATTACAGGATACGGAGAGCTCGTCGGCGCCATTAACCTCATCCGATCACGGCTCATGCCGCAAGAGGTGAACAGCATATGGAGAAACCCTTGACCATCAAGTTCTTCGCCGTGGGAGGCACCATCGACAAGGTCTACTTCGACCGCCTGAGCACTTACAAGGTGGGAGAGCCGGGGGTGGCGGGCATCCTCGGTGAGGCGAACGTGAGCTTCGACTACGAATGCGAGTCCATCCTGCGCAAGGACAGCCTCTACATGACAGAGAAGGACCGGCAGAAGGTGTACGACCACATTCGTGATGAGGCGTGTCCTCTCATCGTCATCACCCACGGGACGGATACCATGGTGAAGACGGCCAGGAGGCTCAAGGGACTGCCGGGCAAGGTCATCGTGCTCACCGGCGCCATGCAGCCCGCCCGCTTCAAGGGCAGTGACGCCGAGTTCAACATCGGCGCGGCAGTGGCCGCAGTCCAGCTCCTGCCCGAAGGGGTGTACATCGTGATGAACGGGCGTGTCTTCGACCCCGACAGGGTGAAGAAGAACCGCAGGAAGAACCGCTTCGAGGTGCCGTGATGCAGGCTCTTATCACCATCTTCGCCACTTCGTTCGTCGTCGCCTTCTCCGGTGCCGCCATGCCGGGGCCCGTGATGACCGCCACCATCAGCGAGAGTGCCCGCAGAGGCCCCAAGGCCGGCCCCCTCATCGTGGCCGGGCATGCAGTGCTGGAGCTCGGCCTGGTGATCATGATCATGCTGGGCCTTGCGCCTTTTCTCCAGAAAGGGTGGGTGTTCGCGGCCATCGCCCTCGTCGGCTCCCTCATGCTGGCCCGGATGGCATACGGGATGCTCAGGTCCATACCGACACTGAGCATTCACACGGAGGTCCGGGAACAGGCCGGGACGAACCTCTTGGTGACAGGGGCCGTGCTGAGTCTGTCTACCCCCTACTGGAGCCTCTGGTGGGCCACCATAGGCCTCGGGTATATTCTGTACAGCGCAGGATTCGGGGCCGCAGGCGTCGCTTTCTTCTTCATCGGGCACATCCTGGGGGACCTCGTCTGGTACAGCGCCATTTCCATTGCCGTGGGAAAGGGGAGGCGCTTCCTGAGCGACCGGTCCTATCGGGTGCTCATCGGATCGTGCGCGGTCTTTCTCCTCGTCCTTGCCTGCTGGTTCGCCTGGAGCGGCATGCATAAGGTTATGATGCTGTAGTGTACGTTGCCGTATTTCTTGCCACGGCAATCCTTTCAAGGAGGTGAGCATGAAAGACAAGGCAAAGGCCATGGTTCTGGCTTCGTTTGCCGGTGACTCCCTGGCGCTGGGCGCCCACTGGATCTATTCCACGGAAAGGATCGCCCGGGAGTACGGCAGGATCGAGGGCTACCTTGCCCCGTCCACGAACTCCTACCACCCCACCAAAGGGAAGGGGGATTTCACCCATTACGGCGACCAGGCCTTCGTTCTCCTGGAGTCCGTCGCTCGGACCGGCGACTTTGATCCCGGGGATTTCTCCCGGCGCTGGCAACAGCTCTTCACCGGGTACAAGGGGTACTACGACCAGGCCACCAAGGCGACCCTGGAGAACCTCTCCCTGGGTGTGCCGTTCATCGAGGCGGGGTCAACCTCCGACGAACTTTCAGGAGCCGTACGCACAGCGCCGTTGGTGTACGCCATGCGCGGCGATGTTCAAGGGTTGGTCCGCTCCGTAAGGGCTCAGACGCTGCTGACGCACCGGGACGCCCTTACCGTGGATGCCGCGGAGTTCTTTGCACTGCTCGCACACCGGGTGCTCGCCGGGGCGAACCCCGCTGCCGCTGCAAGGGAGGTGGCAGGTGGACGTTTTGCAGGCACCGCTGTGGCGCGGGCCGTGGACAAGGGTCTTGCCTCATGCTCCCAGGAGAGTATCCAGGCGGTCAAGTCCTTCGGCCAGGACTGCCACACCCCGGATGCTTTCCCGGCGGTCATCCACCTCATCTGCTCCCACGAAGGCAGCCTCCGCGAAGCCCTCATCCAGAACGTGATGGCCGGGGGGGACTCCGCCGCCAGGGGAATGGCCCTGGGCATGATCCTAGGCGCGCACCTCGGATTGGATGCCATACCTGAAGCGTGGGTCACCGGGCTCAGACAGGGAGCCGCCATAGCCAGGCTCCTCGAGAAGATCGACTGAACAGGGCCGGATCCCTCCACCGCAGGAATCCCGTACCGTATAAAGGTCATCTCCCGTGAAGAGGACCATGAATCTCACCACCGACCCGGTTCCTTCCCTGGTCAGGGCCATCGCCGTCCCCGCGAGTGTCGGATTCTTCTTCAACACCATGTTCAACGTGGTGGACACCTACTTCGCCGGGCTCATTTCCACCCAGGCGCTTGCCGCCCTGTCTCTGTCCTTTCCTGTTTTCTTCATTATCCTCGCCCTGGGCAGCGGTGTTTCCACCGGGACCACGGCCCTGATCGCCACCTCGCTGGGTGCGGGCGACACGGCACGGGCCCGGATGATGGCAGTCCAGGGAGTGGCCTTCGGCGTCCTGCTCGCCGCTGCCGTAACGGCCCTGGGCCTTGTTTTGTCCCCGTGGCTCTTCTCCCTGCTCGGGGCCTCCGGAGACTACCTGGACCTGTGCCTTCAGTACATGAATCCGATCTTCTGGGGATCCGGATTCTTCATCCTCAACTACATGCTCAACGCCGTGCTCAACGCCCAGGGTGACACGGTATCGTTCAGGAATTTTCTCATCATATCCTTTTTCCTCAACTGCCTCCTCGATCCGTGGCTCATGTACGGGTGGCTCGGGCTGCCTGCCATGGGCATCACGGGCATCGCGCTGGCCACCGTGCTCATCCAGTTGACAGGGTGCCTCTACCTTGGAAACCGTGTCCGCCTCACCGAGCTCATGTGCAGGGACTGCCTGAAGGAGATTGCGCCCAGGCCTCGCGCCTTCGGGGAGATCATCGGACAGGGGCTTCCTACGAGCCTCAACTTCGTCACCGTGGGGCTGGGCGTCTTCGTGATCACCTACTTCGTCAGCGCCTTCGGCCGCGAGGCGGTGGCGGCATACGGCGTGGCCACTCGGGTGGAGCAGATCATGCTGCTGCCCGCCATCGGCCTGAACATCGCCACCGTGACCATCGTTGCCCAGAACAACGGGGCGCGCCAATTCGCCCGCATCTCCGAGACGGTACGTACCGCACTGGCATACGGAGGGGCGTTCATGGCTGCGGCAGGTATCGTGCTCTTCATTGCTGCGGGATCACTCATGCGGCTGTTCACCGGGGACGGCGCTGTGGTGGGCATCGGGACCTTCTACCTGCGCATCGCGGCGTTCGTGCTGTACTCATACGTGATCCTGTACGTGAATGTGGCCGCACTGCAGGGGGTGAAGAAACCGGGCTACGGCCTCTTCATCGGCGTTCTGAGGCAGATCGCGCTGCCGCTGATCGTGTTCCCCCTCTTTTCCAGGGTCATGAACCTCGGTCTGGCCGGCATCTGGTGGGGTATCTTCGCCATCACCTGGTCCGCTGCGATCATCACCTCCTTCTATGCCCGGGCCCGCCTGAAGGCCCTCCGGTGAGGAACCTCGTCCGGCTCCTGCGTGATTGAACCATGACATGTATCCGAAAATACGCTATAGAGTTTGTTCGTCATCTCACGCAGTGCAGGAGGGTAGCATGTTGAACGAGAGGATCGAGGACGGGATCATCATCGCAACGTTCGAAAACGGAAAGACAAACTCCATCACCCTGGAGATGCTCCGCACGCTCAGGGATATCGTGAGGCGGGCCAATGAGGATGACGCCGTCAAGGGCATCATCCTCACCGGTGCGGGCAGGATATTCTGCAGCGGGTTCGACCTCCCCACGTTCCTGGGGTTCCAGACTCTGGAGGAGATCGTGAAGTTCTTCGACGAGGAGGAAGAGATTCTCCTGGAACTGTTCATGTGCAAAAAGCCGGTGGTCTCGGTCATGAACGGCGCCGCCGTGGCAGGTGGGCTCATCTTCGCCATGGCCACGGACTACCGCATCGTCAAGAACCACCCCAAGATCTCCATCGGCATGTCCGAGATCAAGCTCGGGCTCCCCCTTTCGCTCGCCCAGTCGGGGATCATGCGATTCGGGTACGACAGCGACAAGAAGTTCACGGACCTCATGTACTTCGGCAGGATGCTCGACGTGAACACAGCAAAGGAGCTCGCCATCGTGGACGAGGTCGTGGAGGAGGACCAGCTCATTCCCCGGGCCAAGGAGGTCATCAAGACGTGGATCGACAACCCGGGCCGGGCCTTCATCAAGCTCAAGGAGGCACTGAAGAAGCCGGTGGCGGACAGGATCAGGGAACGCATCAGGACGGAGAACTGGCAGGACACCCTGAACTGCTTCTTCGACAAGGACGTGCGCGGCGCTTTGGAGTTCGTCAGGTCAATGATGTAGAAAGGCAGTGAAAGAAACGGGCGGGCCGCTTCGGTGGCCCGCCCTTCGTGTTCCCATGATACCTGTTGCCGATACCATCGTCCTCGAAGACAGCGAGATCCAGTGGGACTTCGTGCGCTCGGGCGGGCCGGGCGGCCAGAACGTCAACAAGGTGGCCACCGCGGTGGTGCTCAGGTTCGACGTGGCGGGATCCCCCTCCCTGGCCGAGGACGTCAAGGAGCGCCTGGCCAGTATCGCGGGCAGGCGCATGACCGAAGCGGGTGTGCTCGTGATCAAGGCCCAGCGCTTCAGGTCCCAGGAGCGCAACAGGGAGGACGCCCTGGAGCGTCTGCAAGAACTGGTGGCTCTGGCCCTGGTCAGACCCAGGCGCAGGATCAGGACCCGGCCCACCGCATCGTCGCGGGCGAGGCGCCTGGAATCGAAGCACAAGACGGCAATGAAAAAGGGGCTGCGGCAGGGTGTGGACCATAAGGATGCATAAGGTGTGATCCCGTGAACCGGGAGATCGAGATAGTCCGGGCAACCATGGAAGACGCCGGTCTGGCTTCCTCCCTGATGCTCGATACCGCCTCATGGCTCAGGGACCGTGGCCAGGAGCTCTGGTTCCCCGAGGAGCTCGCGCCGGAAAGGCTTCAGGGGGCCATTGATGCGGGCGAGCTGCATCTGGTGAAGATGCGGGGAAAGCCGGTGGGGACCGTGATCTTCCAGCTCCACGACCGGCTCTTCTGGCCCGATATGCCCGAAGGGGATGCCGCCTACATCCACAAGCTTACCTTGGCGGGTGGTGCCGCCGGGGAAGGCCTGGGCCTGCAAATTATCGCTTGGGCAAGGGATCGGGCTCGGGGAATGGGCCTGACATACCTCAGGCTCGATACCGAGGCGGCCCGGAAGAACCTCTGCGACTACTACGAGGCAGCGGGCTTCACCCGCCACAGCGAGCGGCAGGTGGGAAGGCACTATGTGGTGAGGTTCGAGATGCGGGTTTGATGCGTCAAGCGGTCTGCCCGGTCACCCTTCAACTGGGGTGGACTTGTCCTCTTCCGTGAACTTCACAATATGCATGTTGCCCCATCCCCGAGAGTCAATGCATCCCGGTCCGCTTCATGGATCAGGCCCGATCCTGATCGGGGAAAAGGATTTCACCGGATAGACGGTCGAAGTCCAGCCGCCCCGACGCCGCGATCCTCTCTTTTATCTTCTTCGACAGCCTCTTGAAACGATGCTCCACCTTCAGGGCAAGGGATCTGTCCCCGATGATCTGGGAGAACGCCAGGCATAGGGGCTTATGGGCACGCAGGTAGTGCGCAGCTTTTCCACCCTGGTCCAGGTGCTCCCTGTATCGCCTCTGGACATCCGTGGTTATCCCTGTATACAGGGATCCTTCCATGGTCCGGATGAGGTAGAGATGCCAGCATGGCATGGGGCGGGGTTTCAGAGCGACCTCGCATGACGATCGGCAAGCCTCAGCAGCGTCGGGATCCTGTAGGGGCCATGCATGCCCATGACCCATCGCGCGGCCTGATCGACGGGGCAGCCGATGGCGGAGATATAGAGCGGTTTCCTGCTGCTTCCACGATGGATCTCGATGAAGTCTCCCGCAACCTTCAATGGGTTCTTGGCAACGCCTATGACGGTGGCCGAGTACGGGAGTGATTCGAAAAGCTTGACACCCAGGCCTTTACCCGCATCATCCCTGAGGTGGACGTACCCGTCGATGATGATTGTCCCGAACTGCCGACCGGCCAGCTGGAGCACGGACATGAGACACGGGAGCTCCCGTTCATAAAACCTTCCTGGACGATATTCCAGGGCGCCCGGCACGACCACTCGGATGAGCTCTGCCGGTCCGCAGTCCGGCCAGTCGTCGAAGACCGCACAGGCTGCTATCGACCTGTGGATTTCGTAGTGAACGTCCAGGGCTGCCTTCATGAATCTGTCCCGATTCAGGCCGGTCCTGACGGCCAGAGGGAGTCTTCATACTCCTTGGTGAACACGGGCGAGTTTGCCGTGAGATACTCCAGGGCCGTTTTTCCCATGTTCCTGATCCCATGTCTTTTATTCGAGGAGATGTAGACCGCATCCCCCGACGTTACCGTGCTGGGACCGCGTGATTCACTGCACATGCCTGTCTATGAGGGGGCCACTGCTGTTGCCGGGATGAATGGCCGCGTCAAACTGTAGATACCTGTCGCCACTGTCCACTGCCTTTCTGTATGCTGAAAAGACCCCGGAGGTCACGGTATTGCTCAACCCCGGGGGGCTCCCGATGGCGTAGACAACCTGGTTCTATTCCAAGCGTCGCTCTTCCGTATTTATATCAGGATGGGATGGAATTGCAAAGGGTTGGGTGTATCAACCGGGTAGCCCGCGGCCGTTTATGTATGAAACACTGGGGGGCAGCGGCCCATCACCGCTGCCCCCGTTTTTCAGGTCCGATGGGGGAATTCACTTCTCCTGGTACAGGGCATCGATCCGTTCCTGGAGCTTCTTGATTACCACCCGGCGCTTTACCTTCAGCGTCTGGGTCAGCGTGCCGTCGTCCACGGAGAAGTTCTCGCTCAGGATCAGGAACTTCTTGGGGATCTCGTATCCGCCGTACTTGCCCTTGAGGGCCTTGTTCACCTCGATGGCGATGAGGTCGAGGATCTCCTTGTTCTTCACCAGCTCCCGTGCGTCCGCAGGCAGTCCCTTTTCCTTTGCATACTTGCCCAGTACGGCGAAGTCGGGGATTACGATGCAGATGTTGTATGGCCTGTTCTCGCCGTAGATCATGGCGTTCTCGATATAGGGGATGAGGCGGATGTCTTCCTCAAGTCCGGCGGGGAATACGAACTTGCCGTTCTCCAGCTTGTACTGTTCCTTGATGCGTCCCGTGATGAACAGGTATCCGTCCTTGTCGATTCTGCCGCGGTCGCCGGTGCGGATGCCGCCCTCTTTGGTCATGACCTCTGCGGTGGCCTCGGGTTTGTTGTGGTAGCCCTTCATCACGTTGGGGCCGTAGGTCACGATCTCGCCGTCTTCAGCGCCTTCCTCCACCACGGACTTGTCGATGACCACCTTGACCTTGTCGATGGGCTTGCCCACGCTGCCCAGCTTGTAGGCCGCAGGGCAGTTCATGGTGATGGCCGGCGAGGTCTCGGTCATGCCGTAGCAGTCATAGACGGGTATGCCGATGTCGAAGAAGAACCTGGCGATATCAGGATTCATGGCCGCGCTGCCGCTCATAGACCCGCGGAGCCTGCCGCCGAAGCGCTCCCGTATCTTCGAGAACACCAGTCTGTCGCCGATGGTTGCCTTGATATTGGTGAGGAGATCCGATCTGCCCTGTTCTGCAAGCTCCCGCTTCCTCTTGGCACTCCGGACCGCCATGAAGAACAGCTTCTTCGTGAGGCCCTTCTCCTCGTTCATCTTGGCGAAGAGCCCATCGTAGATCTTGTTGAACACCCGGGGCACCGAGACGAGGAAGGTGGGTCTCACGGCGAGCATGTCGGCGGCCAGGGTGCTGATGCTCTCCATGAGCCCGAGCTCCCCGCCCAGGTAAATGACTGCGTAGAGCTCAGCAGTCTGGGCATAGGAATGGGCCCAGGGCAGGATGTTCAGCAGCACATCGCCGTGTTTGAACTCGGGGTAGATCTTCATGCCGGCCAGGGAGTTGCTGGTGAAGTTGCCGTGGGTCAGGAGCACTCCCTTGGGATCGCCGGTGGTGCCGGAGGTGTAGATCAGGGAGGCGATATCGTCAGGCCCCGGCTTGTTGACCGGAACGGGTTGCTTCGCACCGATGCGCTCCAGCTCCTCCATGGTGTCCTTCCCGGCGCCTTCCACCAGGATCAGCTTCTGAAGGGTCTTGATGTCCTTGGGGAAGTCCTTCACCTTATCGAGGACTGCCGGTTTGGAGCAGAAGAGGACCTTGATGCCGCTGTCGGAGACGATGTACTTCCAGACCGATGCGAGTTCTGCCTCGTACATGGGCACCCACCGGGCGCTGAGGCCGTAGGTTGCAAAGGCGCAGATTGCCCACTCGGTGCGGTTGTTGGCGATGATGCCCACCGCGTCGCCCTTCTTGATGCCCAGTGAAGCGAGGCCGGCCCTGACATTGTCCACCCGCCGGCCGAACTCACGGTAGGTGATCCATTCATACACGCCCGCCTTGTTCTTGGTACCGAGAAATCGGCAGTCCGGGTATTTGGTAAGGCTCCCTTCGAGGAAATCCACGAGGTTGTCCGGTTTGTCCAGTTGCCACGTATGCATGTTACCCTCCCAGGTGTGTTTCGTTTGTGCAAGGCACCATATACACACCCAGCGTGAATCAAGTGTCAATATCATATTCATGCATCAGGGCGTCGTCATGCGAAAGGTCGGCATTCGAGCGGGTGAGAATGGCTTGGAGGGGGTTGTTGTTTTGAGGAATATGTGGGAAGGTATGATCTCCCATGTCAGAACGGAAACTCATCGTGCTTGGTACGGCAAGCCAGGTGCCCGGCCGTACCAGAAACCAGAACGGGTATGTGCTCCGGTTCGACCAGGAAGGTTTCCTCTTCGACCCGGGGGAGGGGACCCAGCGGCAGATGATCAACTTCGGGGTCTCGGTGAGCGAGATCACCAAGATCTTCATCACCCACTTCCACGGCGATCACTGTCTGGGCCTGGCCGGAATCATCCAGCGGATCTCGCTGGACCGGGTGCCCCACGAAGTCGAGGTCTACTATCCCGCTTCGGGACAGGATTTTTACGAGCGCCTGCGGGATTCCTGCCAGTACTATCATGCGGCCCTGCTCAGGCCGTGCCCGGTGTTCGAAGACGGGCAGGTGTTTTCGGATGAGCGGCTGCACATCGTTGCACGGAGACTCGACCATACCGTTGAAGCCTTCGGCTACCGCATCGTGGAAAAGGACAGCTATACCCTGGACCCGGACAAGCTGAGAGAGGCTGGCATCAAGGCGGCTGATGTGGGGGCCCTGAAGGCCGAAGGAAAGATCACCCTCGGCGGCAGGACCTTCTGTGTGGAGAGCTTCGGGACCCTGCGCAGAGGCCAGCGGTTTGCCTTCATCATGGATACGGGGGTATGCGAAGCCGCACGGGAGCTTGCAAGGGACACGGACCTGTGCGTGATGGAGGCCACCTTCCTTTCGGAGATGGAGCAGACGGCCCGGGAGTACGCCCACCTCACCGCCGCCCAGGCGGCAGGCATCGCCCGGGATGCCGGTGTGAAGAGGCTCGTGCTCTCGCACTACTCCCAGCGATACAGCTCCACTGAGGATTTCGTCCGGGAGGCATCAGCCCTCCATGGGGATGTGATCGTAGCCGTCGACGGGCAGACCATCCCTTTTCCCAGGAGGAAGAGGGTTGTCAGCTGATACCGGGCAGGAGGGGAGCTGCCGGGAATGTCTTGCGGGCCCGACTGGCCTGCCTGAGAGGGTAGGCAGATGTTCCTTGTCAGAAATCATCCGGAAAGGGCACCTCTTCCTCCAGTTCTCTGAGTTGTCGCCTCCTGCGTATGCGGTAGCGCACATAGCCTGCTACCGTCGACAGGGCGGCGAAGAAAAAGAGGATGGTGTAGATGTTGGCCATGATGAATGCTAGGATGGCGGGCCATGTTCCGATGCTGTGCCGCCATTGTCGTTCGAGCTCGGAAGGGGAGACCCCCAGGGAGACCCGAAAGGCATCCTCGAGGGACATCCCATGCTCCAGTGATGTCAGGATGGTCGGGATGCTGTTCCTGCCGTAGCGGGCTGCGATATAATCCACGACGCTCCTGCTCTGGTCATAGGCCAGAACAAGCCCCCGTTCATCCTGGGGGAAGTGAAGATCCAGGGACTTCAGGGGCATGAGCAACCCCCCCATGCTCGCCCAGGAGAGCGAAGAACCCCTCCTTTCAGAGAGCAGTTCGGCGAGACCTTCACTGGCCCACTGGCAGATGCCTTCGTCGAGCCAGCGCGGAATGGACGGAACGTGGCGGTGGAGGATGAGGTGACAGAGCTCGTGCTTGAGGATTGACCTGGCGCTGAACGGATCAGTGCTGGCCCGGGGGTAGTCGAACACCATGAGCATCTTCCCGGGTACGGCATAGGCCACGATGAGGCGGCTGCCCGTGACCTGCTCGAAGGCTGCCCTGTCTTTCAGGAGGACCGCCGTGGGTTTGAAGTCCGCATGAAGTCCGAGGGTGGTCTCGAGTTCGATCTTCACGGGGGAATACATGGCGGCAATCTCCCGGGCGGCTCCCGACAGGGCTTGTTCGTAGTAGACCGAGACGGCGGGAGTCTGCAGGGACCCCAACTGATCCGCGTATGCCCCTGTGGGAAGCGAGAACAGGGTGAGCAACAAGATCCCGAGCAGGAAGCCGTGGAGAGCCCGAGGATGCCCTCTCCGAGAAGCAGGGTTCATAGGCGCCGTACTCCCATGACGGGTGAATATATACCAAATACCCCGGCATAACCACCAATGCTTCACGGGGAATCGAGGAAAGTCCTCTCGGGGAGGGGGATACTTTTTACTGGCACAGGTGGGTCGCCGCTGGTACAAGATCCTCCGTGACTGTCTTCATTGACGATGTCGGGGAAGTGCTGGTGGTGCACAGCAAGAGGGCCCGGAGGATGAGCATCACGGTATGCCGGGACCGGGTGCGGGTTGCCGTTCCCATCGGGCTCCCGTTATCCATGGGCAGGGATCTCGCCCTTGCCAAGAGAGACTGGATAAGTCGACACCTTAGCCGCTTGAATTCCCTGGAAGAGTCAGTGGGAGCAGACTCCGGCCTCCTGCCGCCCCCGGTCGACCCTGCTGCAGCCCGGGAAAAGATCATCGGACGTCTTGAAGAGCTCTCTGCCCGGCACGGTATCCCATACAGAGGTGTCACTGTCCGGAACCAGAGAACCCGGTGGGGAAGCTGCAGCGTGCACGGCAGCATAAGCCTCAACATCAACCTGGCCAGGCTGCCGGGCGCGCTCATGGACTATGTTATCCTCCACGAGCTTGTCCACACCAGGATCAGGGGGCACGGAAAAGACTTCTGGCAGGGACTCGATGCGCTGGTGGGGGATGCCCGGGGCCTGAGAAGAGAGCTGAGGAAGTACGGCATCGCCCTGGGATGAAATGAGCGGTGTCACTCACCGTTTCCCGTTCGGCATACCGTATCAGAATAAATCACGACAGGTTATCTCTTGAGGTTATCTCCATAAACCAGTTAGACAGGGTGATCGTTTCTTTCCCATGCCATCCATTCTCAGTGCCTGATGTCCCTAAGACGGGCAGGCACGTCGCGTGAATAATCATGCATAGTAAAGATATGGATGCGAATATCCGATATACATTCAGATAATTATTTGGATCTGCGCCGCATCCGCTACGATGCGCCTTACACAAGGGGGGGGTATGAAAGAAAGCACCAAGGTTCTGTTTCTCAGGCCATTGATTTTCCAGGAGACAATCACCGCACTCGTTGTGGTTCCCATGCTGCTGTTCTTCTTTATGAGCATTTCCCAAGGGGTGAAGGCACACTTCCTCTCCGCTGCTCTGGGCGGCATGAATGCAGCTAACCTGGGTCTCGCGTTGGGGATCGTTGCCAAGTATTTCCTTGTCCGCCCGGCCCGCGACCTAATGGAAAAGGATTCATACGATTCCCACGAACTGCAGCGGGCGCTTCGATCGGTTTCCCTGCTCCCGCTGGTCGAATCCGTGACCGTGTTCCTGCGGTTCGGGCTGTTCGGCAATCTCATAGCCGTGATGCCCATGTATCTCAAAGGGTATGTAACCCCCTTCGAGCTGTATGCTGGGTTGAACACCCTCGTGATGACGGGCCTGCTCTCGGCGCCGTTCTTCTACCTGGCAGCGGAGAACAGCCTTGTGCCCTTCTACCAGAGGTGCGGTCTGAAAAACATCATGGGCAGCAAGGTGGCACTGTTCCGCATGAGCCTCAACCAGAAGCTCCTTGCCACCATTCTCCTCATTGCAATCCCTCCCATTGGGATTATCCTCGGGATGATCTACATGTCCGTGGTTTCCGGACTCAACCTGTCATCCGTGAAGCTCGGTTTTGTTCTGATCCTTATCCAGACCACGCTTCTGACCTTCATCAACGGGCTTCTGCTCATGAAGAGCCTCTCGCTGTCCGTGGGCAGGATGTCGCGGATGCTCGAGGAAATGGCCAAGGGACAGGGCGATCTCACCAAGAGGCTCCATGTGACGGGCCTGAACGAGGTGGGTGAGCTGGCCTTCTGGTTCAACGCATTCATGAACGACATCGAGCAGATCGTCGGACATGTACGCGAGACATCGCTCCAGCTCCATCGGGCCATCGAGGATGTGACCGTCGGATCGCAGGGGCTCTCGAACTCAACCCAGGAACAGGCGGCTTCGGTGGAGCAGATCTCGGCATCCATCGAGGATATGAACGGTACGGTCAAGCACAATGCAGATCTCATCAGGGAGGGACAGGAGAGTTCGAACACCATCACCCGGCTCATAGATCAGAGCAAGGGGGTGTTCACCGATCTCATGAATGCGATCCAAGGGATCTCGGAGAACTCCAAGAGGATCAGCGATATCGTTGTGACGGTCAATGAAGTGGCTTTTCACACGAACCTGCTTGCGCTCAATGCATCGGTGGAAGCGGCCAGGGCCGGTGAGCACGGCAAAGGTTTCGCCGTCGTGGCGGGTGAGGTGAGATCTCTGGCCCAGCGATCTGCCGCAGCAGCCAATGAAATCAAATCACTCATCGTAGGCACCGTCGATGGGATCAGGAACGGGGATGAGATGATGAAAAGGACATCGACCTCCCTTGAAGAGCTCATGGCCCAGATGGAGTTCTTCTTCCGGATGATGGAGGTGATCAATTCCTCCAGCATGGAACAGAGTCACAATATCGGTGAACTGTCGAGGGCCATCTCCCAGATCGACGGATCCACCCAGCACAATGCATCCACGGTGGAGGAACTGGTCACCACCATGGACAACCTGCGGAACATGGCCACCGTGCTTGCGGATGATGTCAGGAGGTTCAAGACCTCCTGCTCGGCGGGGTAAGCGTCTCGGAATAGTCGCCAGGAACAGGAGTCAAAGACAGGCCCCGGCAAGCCCGGGGCCTTTTGTTACATAATCTCCGGATGGTACATCCCCGGTAGGATCCATCATAAAGAGATACATGAGAAAATCCGATATATCAGCTGACCATACACACACGCATGACAAGGCGCTCGAACAACAGGGAAGGAAAGGGGGCATCCATGAAAGAGAGCACCAGAGAACTGTATCTCAGGCCGTTATTGTTCCAGGAGAATATCACCGCCATCATCCTCATACCGACACTCTTTTTTTTCTTCCTCAAGACATCGGAAGGGATCAAGGAGAACATACCCCTGGCCATACTGGTTGCAGTCACAGCAGGGACGATCGGGCTCATTATCGGCCCGCTGGTGAAATATGTACTGGTAAAACCGGCCATAGACCTTATGGATAAGGAGAAGTGCAGCCAACAGGAGATTCAGAAGGCTGTCCGGTCGGCATCTGTTCTTCCCCTGGCCGAGTCTGTCGTCGTCTTTCTCAGGTGGGCACCCTTTGCAATACCCATCTGTATGGGCACGTTCTACTTTAAGGGGCTCATAACAGCTCCCGAGGCCCTTTTCGGGACGAATGCCCTGATCATGACGGCCCTGCTTGTCGTGCCTTTCTTCTACCTTGCCTCGGAGAACAGCCTGGTCCCCTTCTATCAGCACTGCAAGATGAAGGGCATCCTTGACAGGGACATGAACCTCTTCCGCTTGAGCCTCAGCCAGAAACTCTTCTTCACCATGCTCTTCGTCGCCGTCCCGCCCCTGGGGCTGATCATCGGGACCATCTACCTGTCCATAGCCACGGGGCTCAACCTTGCATCCATCCAGATGGGGTTTTTCATCATACTGTTCGAAACAGTCCTCCTGACCTTCATCAACGGCTTCCTCCTTATGAAGAGCCTCAAGATATCGGTGGGGAGGATGTCGTTCATGTTCAAGGACATGGCCAAGGGGGAGGGTGACCTCACCAAACGGCTCGAGGTAACGGGCCTGAACGAAGTCGGTGAGCTTGCATTCTGGTTCAACGAGTTCATGGACAACATCGAGCAGATCGTGGGCCACGTGCGGGAGACGTCGCTGCAGCTGCACGAGTCGATCGAGCAGGTGAGCTCGGGGTCGCAGGGGCTGTCGCAGGCGACGCAGGAGCAGGCGGCGTCGATCGAGGAGATCTCGGCATCCATCGAGGAGATGAACGGGACGATCGGTCACAATGCGGATCTGATCCGTGAGGGACAGGAGAGCTCGAACGCGATCACGAAGCTCATCGAGCAGAACCGGCAGGTGTTTTCGGAGCTGATGAAGGCGATCGAGGGGATATCGCAGGATTCGAGGAAGATCGGGGACATCGTGGTGACGGTGAACGAGGTGGCGTTTCACACGAACCTGCTGGCGCTCAACGCCTCGGTGGAGGCGGCGCGGGCAGGGGAGCACGGGAAGGGATTTGCGGTGGTGGCGGGAGAGGTGAGGTCACTGGCGCAGCGCTCGGCCGGGGCGGCGGGGGAGATCAAGGGTCTCATCGAGGGGACGGTGGGGCGGATCCGGAACGGGGACGAGATGATGAAGAAGACGTCCTCGTCGCTGGAGGAGCTCATGGGACGGATGGAGTATTTTTTCCGGATGATGGAGGTGATCGGGGCATCGAGCATGGAGCAGACGCAGAACATCGGGGAGCTGAACCGGGCGATCGCGCAGATCGACGGTTCGACCCAGAACAACGCTTCCACGGTGGAGGAGCTGGCCAGCACCCTGGAGAACCTGCGCACCGTCGCGAACGTCCTGGCAGGCGACGTGCGGAAGTTCAGGACCTCGTCCGCCGGGTGAGGGTGAATGAGCGGTCGGACCTTGAGGAAAGGATGGCGTGGTGACCTTTGACGGACTTGTCTGGGGATTGCGGGGAGGCCTGTCTCTCCTGCGGGACCTGAACTGTGCGCTTGCCACCCTGGAGGTTGTCCAGGACATGGCGGGCATACGTGAAGACATCTCCCTGAGGGCGGCCACCGGGCTTGAGGGCGGGCTCGTGGCATGCGGATCCACCTGCGGTGTTATCACCGGGGGCGCTCTGGGGATCGCCCTCATGAGGGCAGGAGCGATCGATGCTCTTGGCGAACGGGCTCAGCGCATGGTCATGACGGAGGTGCGGGACTATGTGCACTGGTTCCGGGACAGTTTCGACACCACGACCTGCCGGGAGCGCACGGGGGTGGATTTTTACCGGGTCTCCGGCCAGCTCCGCTACCTGCTGCCCGGAGACCGGGTGGCCAGGTGCCTGTGGCACACGGGCAGGGCCGCATCGTATCTCCGGCGGTACGGCTCGGCCATGCAGGCCCGGCCGTGTATAGGCGGCAAAGACTCGACTGACCATGCCCGACATTGCGCCATCGAGGTGCTCAGGGGGGTCCGCAGGGCATGCGGCATGGGCGACGAGGTGCTGGAAAAGATCGCGTTCGTGTTCGACGGAGGCGTTGCATTCACCGGGGGTGTGTGCGGGGCCCTGGCCGGTGCCGTCATGGCGGCGAACCTCGCCTTCGGCTGGGACATCCGCTCCATGGGCCGGGTGAAGAGCGCGCAGGAATTCGTGGGCGGGCACCTGAATCTCCTCAGGAAGGGAAAGGTGCCGGGACGTGAGACCTTTGCCGTGGGCAGGGAGATCATGAAGAGGCTCACGGACACGATTCCGGCCTTGGAATGCGCCCGGATCACCGGTGCGACCTTCAGAGGCTGGGACGATTTCCAGTCCTACATGCATACATCGAACGCATGCCGTGAACTCATCGCGCAGGCGGCGAAGGTATCCTCCGAGGTCGTGGTCCGCCGCCGGAACCCGGAATAAGGACATAAACTGCCATATTTTATCCTTTCATTTTCCGCAGGATTTCGGTAAAAAAACAGCCTTCTTTGATCACGGCGGGTACCGCTCCGGGACAGGGCTCCTTGAAAAGCGGACCGCAGGGTTGTGAAAGGACAGGCACTGATGAAAGAGGCCATACAGAGGGCAAAGGTCCTGGTGGAGGCGCTCCCCTATATCAGGGATTTCCGGGGCAAAAGGATCGTGGTGAAGTACGGGGGCCACGCCATGGTGGAACCCGAGCTCAAGAAGCTCTTCGCCCGGCAGATCATCCTGTTCCAGTACATCGGGATCCAGGTGGTGGTGGTCCACGGCGGCGGGCCCCAGATCAGTGCGGTCCTCGACCAGATGGGCATCCAGTCCACCTTCATCGAGGGCAAGCGCGTCACGGACGCGAAGACCATGGACGTGGTGGAGATGGTGCTGGCAGGAGGCATCAACAAGGAGATCGTGCACCTCATCAACAGCGAGGGCGGGAAGGCCGTTGGCCTGTCCGGCAAGGACGGGGGGCTCATCAAGGCCAAGAAGCTGTACTCGAGGCGAAGGCACCCTGACGGCACCGTGACCGACGACCTGGACATGGGGCATGTGGGACAGGTCGAGGAGATCAATCCCGAGATCATCGACGCCGTGGAGAAGGCGGGCTACGTGGCGGTCATCGCACCCTCGGGGGTCGGAGAGGACGGGCTGACCTACAACATCAACGCCGACACCGTTGCGGCGGGAATTGCGAATCGCCTCAGGGTGGAGAAGCTCATCATCCTCACCGACGAGACCGGCGTGCTCGACAGTGCGGGCAACCTCATATCGAGCCTGAAGTATGCGGACATCCCCGGCATGATCAAAAAGGGGGTGGTGACCGGCGGCATGATCCCCAAGCTCGAGTGCTGCATGATGGCCATGGACGGCGGAGTCATGAAGGCCCACATAGTGGACGGCAGGGTCCCGTACTCCATCATGCTGGAGATCTTCACCGACTCGGGCATCGGCACCCAGATCGTCAAGGAGTGACACCCGTGAAACACGTGATGAACACCTATGCGAGGCAGCCCGTACGGATCGTGCGCGGCGGGGGATGCCTGCTGTTCGACGATGCGGGAAGGCAGTACCTGGACTTCGTCTCGGGCATCGCCGTATGCAACCTGGGCCACTCCCATCCAGAGGTGGCCTCAGCCCTGAAGGAACAGGCGGACAGGCTCTTCCACTGCTCCAACCTCTACGAGATCCCCCAGCAGGAGGCCGTGGCGACGATCCTTTCGGAGCAAGCCTTTGACGCCGAGGTCTTCTTCTGCAACTCCGGGGCCGAGGCCAACGAAGGGGCGATAAAACTGGTCCGGAGACATGCCAACCTGAACGGCATGCGCGGCCCGGTCGTCGTCACGGCGCACAACTCCTTCCACGGCAGGACCCTGGCCACGCTGGCCGCAACGGGACAGGACAAGTACCGGGCAGGCTTCGACCCAATTCCGGAGGGCTTCACGTCCGTGCCGTACGGCGACT
>Ga0209408_1000565_pt1 | contig 27422 bp, 16 predicted proteins | sample AD_UKC107_MetaG_FD_184422 | JGI IMG/M metagenome (GOLD analysis project Ga0209408, IMG submission 184422) | Active sludge microbial communities of municipal wastewater-treating anaerobic digesters from Hong Kong - AD_UKC107_MetaG (SPAdes)... | ecosystem: Engineered > Bioreactor > Anaerobic >... | reverse complement strand
TTCACCACCGTACCACGAACCGCCAATAACTGCCATTCGTTCACCAAGGTGGAAGGCAACATATACTTCGCTGTTAAGCTTTTGCTCTTCCCACTTTGGGTTTACCGTTTTCGAAGCTACCATTACAACAAAGTCGGGTTCAAAGCTATTTAGCTCTTCGTCTGATGGCCGAATAAACATATTTTTTACGAAGTGAGCCTGCCATGCAACCTCAACAATAAACCTTACTTTAAGTCGTGTTGCCTCGTTTGCGCCACAGTATGAATCAACTACGTACAGTTTTTTACCGCTAAGCTGCTCAGCGCTAATTTTTTTTAGGTGTTCCCAAACTTCAGGGCTAATGGGTTTGTTGTCGGAGCTCTTTTTACCTTTTTCTGCCCACCAAACATGCTGTTCGGAGCTTGGTTCGCGGACAATATACTTATCCTTTGGAGAACGTCCTGTAAAACGTCCAGTATCAACATTTACTGCACCTGTTGAGGTTACTTCTCCTCTTTCAAAACCCTCAAGATTTGAATTAGTTTCGTGCTCAAACAGCAGCTCGTAGGAAGGGTTATAGTACAGTTCTTTTGGGGTTAAAATGCCGTAGGTTTCTAGGTTAAGTGGTTTCATGCCAGTATTTGTTTAAAATAAATAGGGCGAACAGGTTTAACCGATTCGCCAAAAAGCAAATATACTAGCATTTTGCTAAAGTTGATTAATTGTTTCTATGTTTTAAATCAACAATTGGGATGATTCTATACAATTTTTTTGTCGATAAACTTCGAGTTCATTAGCCTGGCAACCGCCATGTACGATGGGGTAAACTTAACCCTGTCGCCAACTTTATATCTACATTGTTTGCCCTTAATTACGGGACCTAAATCGTAAACGCTCATATCGGATGTGGTTCCGGCAAAACGAATTTCCGGATCGGCAGGTGTAAGCTCGTTCACGTCTACATCGAGTAGCCCGAAATCGAGTATAGCCCGGTAGCTATGGTCGTAGTCAAGCTTTTCGGTATCGGCTGTATGGCCAATATTTCCTTCAGTTAGAAGACCATCAGGATTGGTTTCCTTGAGCTCGAGTTCTATTACATTCCCAAGATATTCAAAGGCATCGATGGAGAGATTTCGAAATTTTTTGTTATCGAAAGGAGTTGTTCCCAGGAATGCAGCTTCACCAATTCGAAGGTGGTTAATATTTTTTGGCATAGCCGTTTTGCCGGTTAGCGGCAAGGTTATTGAACTTCCTCCAGAAATAATGGGTAGCGTTGTGTTAAATTTTGCCTCAATTAGCTGCTTGTAAAGCGATAGTTGCAGCAATTTATCGTAGGTAGGTTGGATTCCGTACATGCAGCCCAAGTTGGTTCCAATTCCCTCAATACGAATATTTTCAAGTTCAAAAACCCGTTTGTAGAAGTCGATAACCTTTTCGCGCAGAATTCCTTCACGAAGTTCGCCAAGCTCAATCATAATAATTATGCGATGCTTTTTCCCCTGTATGCCGGCTTCACGATTTAGCGCTTCTATAGTTCGGAATGATGAGTTAAGAGAAATATCAGCATAGGAAACAATGGACTTAATACTGTCCATTGCCGGAGGTTTTGCGTACATTGTAACAATGTCGGGGTTAATCTCCTTAACTCGTTTTAACCCCGAGAGGCGCGAATCACCAACGCTGTGAAGTTTTTTTACAACCGGGTGGAATAGGAGTTTCTCAAGAAACTCCTTATGACCCGATAAAACCTTAACAATAAGGCTCCACTGAACGTTATGCTTTTCGAGAAATGTGTTTATTTTCTCAACGTTACCAATTATTTTTTCGGTTTTTACAATAAGCTGAGCCATGGTTACTTGGTTTTATGGTAACGCATTTCGGCATACTTGGTGGTGAAGCCAACCCTTTCGTAAAGTCTTTTAGCTGGGTTGTCGTACTCTACGTGTAACTTCACGTCTCCCTTTGAACGGCTTATGGCCTCCTTAATCATTTCACCACCAATACCTTTCCCGCGAAATTTCGCATCAACAGCAATGTAAACAAGTATGTTTTCAGGAATAAATCCTTCCATTCCTGTTTCATTCATAACAACAACCCCGGCAAGCTGGTTTTCGAAGTAACCGGTTAGAATAAAGCCACCCTTACCGTTATTCTTTGAAAAGGCGTACTCAATACATTTTCCTATCGCTTCTTTCGAATCGCCAAAGCGATCGAGATGGGTATGTAAAAAATCAATAATTTCCTGAATTGTCAGTTCGTTTAGTTCTTCTGGTGAGTTAATCTGATTAATTTTAAGCATAAAAAAATATTTAGTTGAACAATATGCTACTATGGAATGCTATTGAGAGCATACCGATGAGATATGTAAATAGTAGCGTGATGATTGATTATATGCAAATATAATGATTTTTCGGTACTTTACCAAATTAAATGAAACATATATACATATGTGTATATATGCATATATATTGTTTGAAGCAAAAAAGGAGAGCCCTATTTGGCTCTCCTTGTGTGGTTTATGTGAGTATGTGTATTACTGCTTTAGTCCACTGCGTTCAAGAAGTGCATCGATGGTTGGTTCCTGTCCTCTGAAACGTTTGTAAATAGTCATAGGATGCTCGCTTCCGCCCTTAGAAAGGATGTTTTCGCGGAAAGAGTTTGCTACATCGGTATTGAAAATGCCTTCCTTTTTGAAAACTGAGTAAGCATCAGCATCGAGAACTTCGGCCCATTTGTAGCTGTAATAACCAGCAGCGTAGCCGCCACCGAAAATGTGAGTAAAGGATGTGCTGGTAAGGGAGTTATCAACAGGAGGCATAACATCGGCTTTAGCCATATGCTTCTTCTCAAAAGCATTCACATCGCCGGTGAAAGGTTTCTCAATGCTGTACCAAGCCATATCAACCATTCCGAGGCTTAGCTGCCTAATGGAAAGCGAACCCGATATGAAGTTTTGGCTATTTACAATTGCCTGAACCATTTCCTCTGGAATTTTTTCGCCAGTTTGGTAATGAACGGCAAACATATCGAGGTACTCTTTCTCAACAGCCCAGTTTTCCATAACTTGGGAAGGAAGCTCAACAAAATCTCTGTAAACGCTGGTTCCCGATAATCCAGAGTAGTTTACTTTTGAGAAAATGCCGTGCAACGCATGGCCAAACTCGTGGAGGAATGTGTTGAACTCATCGAAAGTTAGGAGCGAGGGGGCATCCTCGGTGGGTTTTGTGAAATTTGTTACTATACTAACCAATGGTCTAATGTCTTTCCCGTCAATTACTTGTTGCTCACGGAAGTTAGTCATCCAAGCTCCGCTGCTTTTCCCTTCCCTTGGGAAGAAGTCGAGGTAAAGAATTGCCAGGAATGAGCCATCCTTGTCAATTACCTCGTAGGTTTCAACATCGGGGTGGTAAACCTGAATATTTTTAATGGGTTTGAAGGTAATACCGTAAAGTTTAGTTGCCAAAGCGAAAACCCCTTCCTTCACTTTTTCGAGCTGGAAGTAAGGCTTTAGCTCCTCCTCGTTGAAGTTGAACTTTTTATTTTTAAGTTTTTCGCTGTAGAAAGCCCAGTCCCACTTTTGTAATGGCTCGTTAAATCCCAGTGATTTAGCCATTTCGGTAACCTCTTCTAAATCTTTCTTTGCGAATGGTAACGAAGCGGTAAGCAGCTCATCGAGGAACGAGTTCACCTTCTCGGCTGATTCGGCCATGCGTTCCTCAAGAACGAAGTCGGCATAGGATTTATACCCAAGAATGTTAACCAGCTCGAGCTCCAGGTTCACGATTCGCTTAATTAGCTCGGTGTTGTTGTACTCATTGTTCTTTAGGCAGCGACTTCCGTAAGCACGGTACATCTTTTCACGGAGCTCACGACGTTCGGAGTACTTCATGAAAGGACCGAACATTGGATAATCGAGGGTAAAAACCCAGCCTTCCATACCTTTCTGCTTTGCTGTGAATGCAGCAGCATCGATTAAACTTTTTGGTAGACCTGCCAGATCCTCATCCTTAGTGATTTGAAGGGTAAACGCGTTGGTTTCGGCCAGAACATTCTCGCTGAATTGCAGAGAAAGCTGCGAAAGTTCGCGGGTAATTTCACGGTACTTCTCTTTTTGCTCCTCGTTTAGGTTGGCTCCGCTTCGTACAAAACCTTTGTAAGTTTTTTCCAGAAGAGTAGACTGCTCGGGAGTTAGCTGGTAATTTTCACGCTCGTTCCATACCGTTTTTACCCTTTCGAAGAGGATAGGGTTTAAGCGGATATCGTTGCTGTAATCGGTTAGCTTTGGAGCAACTTCACGAACTATTTTTTGAAGCGTACTGTCGGTTTCAGCATAGTTCAAGTTAAAAAGGATGGTTGAGATGGTTGTGAGCTTACTGCCAGCCCTATCCATAGCTTCAATTGTATTCTCGAAAGTAGGAGAGTCGGGATTGTTAATAATTGCATCCATCTCGGAGCGGGCATTTGTAATAGCAGAGTCGATAGCTGGAACATAATGCTCTCGCTTAATTTCCTCAAATGGAGGAGTTTGGTGAGGGGTGTTGAAGTCAGAAAGTAAAGGATTTCCCCCCTTCTTTTCTCCATTGCTACACGATACCAAAGAAAATGCAACAAATATTGCCATTGGGAATAATCTTATGTGATTCATTTTCGTTACTTTTATTAATTTAAAGTGTGCAAAATAAGTGAATAGTTTTCGAAAAATGGCAATTTTTGATATATTTTTAATTGAAGTTTAATATTGATTATGTATAGTTTTTTCGATAGCATTAAGCCCTTTATATTATCAATCGTAATAATTTTTCTTTGTAGTTCGGTCAAGGCTCAACAATCTACTGATGAGGTTAACCTTAAAAAACCAAACTTAAAACTTTTTGAACATATAGTAAAAGTTCGGATTGATAGTATTAGGAAAGAGAGTGGATTGATACCCTTTGTTAATGATACTATTCTTTACCTTTCTAGTAGAAATCATGCTAAGTATCTTACAAAAACTCAAAATTTAAGCCATTACCAATCGGGTAGCCGATCGAAACGTACATACCATGAACGAGCAGTAAAGTACGGGGCAGAGGATTACTATGTTTCTGAAAACCTGGCAAAAGTTAATATTATTAAAAGTAATAAGGGTGATGTGTGTATAAATTACACTTATGAAGAGTTAGCCGGACAGGTAATTAGCGATTGGGAGACCTCCTTAAGCAGCATGATAAATATTGTAACGCCTTCCCATGTGATTATTGGAGTTGCTTCGTGGCTTGATGAGGAGAATGCTGAGATTCGGCTGGCTGCAAGTTTTGCAGCAGTAACACGTGATTATAAAGCAAAACATTATGATGCGTATTTTCCGTATGCTGATGAGAATTTGGTTTTAGGTTATAGAAATTTAATACCTGAAACCAAACCACCTCGAAAGTACGACTGGGGGCTGGGGGCAAAACCTAACAAGGAAGCACTGGAGAACTATCGGCGAATTAGTAGAATGGTGAATACTCTGGAACTCCTTCATAGGAACGATTCGGTTTTTGTGGTTTTTACAAACCCCAGAATTATCGAAAAATTATTTGAGGATAGTAACGATGGCTTATGTCTTGAAGTGGTGTCAAAGAATAGTTACCCCTGTGGCACCAATATGAATGATTACATTCGTGAGGAGGAGGAGTATACAATTAAGGGAGAACTATTAATGCCATTGTATCGGAATTATTTCTTGACAGGAATAAACGATTCAAAAAAGAAACCAAAAGTTTGGGTGAAATTCCTTTCAAAAGTTCCCCAAAATTATTTATCGGTTCCACACAAAGTTAACCTGGTAATCATAAAAAGTAAGCGAATAGTTGATATAATCACATTTAATGAAGCGCCTGCCCAGATAAAGGATTTAGCATTACGCTTTACACCCGCAAACGATAGTTTGCCCGTTCCAGGGTATTTTATTCCGCATTTAAGGCGGGATACGCTAAAGTTAAGAGTTTACTTTGACCAAAATAAATCAGAAGTAATTGACGCAATTGGAGATAGTATTGAGAATTGGGTTAGAGATAAGGAGTTACAAAGGGCTGCAGTTTATGCATATGCAAGCATTGAGGGGACCGATGTAATAAATCGTGACCTTACGAACCGCAGAGCAAATGAAATGATGTCGTACTTTGATACGCGTGAGGGAAGTAAAGTGCCAACGGTTAGAGTAACTATGGAGAATTGGTTCTCTTTTTTCAATGATATTAGAAATTCAAAGCATGATTTTTTGCGGAACATGGATACAGCACAGGTTCGAAATTACGTGAATCAGAAGTTACAAAGCCGAGAACTTGAACCAATTCTGGCACGCCACAGGTATGCTGATTTAAAAATTTTAGCGTATAAAATTGTAAGCGATGTTAATATTGATGAGCTGGCAATGGCTGAGTACAACTTTTTGTTTGATGATTTAAAAAGACAGTTCATAAGCGATCCGAACAGCTTCAATATCTCGTTACCCGTAAAACAGCGGTTCGAGCTAGTTCAACTTTACCTGCTGCATCGTGTTACTGAATTTCGAGTTAAGTGGAGCGATGTTGACCGATTGCCAATAAGTATTTTTTCAGATAGAACGTTTGATGTTGCATCTGAACCATTGGCTCAGTTATACTATAACAAACTTCGTTTTAAGTTGACCAATCAGGGGCACACCTTCTCCCATAGAGATAGCTTGTTGGTTTTAAGGGAATTGAATAGATTTCCTTTTCCTGATCCGGCAGTGATATACAATTACCTTATAACCCTACTGAACGATAAGGAGAATGATAGTTTTGAACCATACTACAGAAGGAGTAAGTTGAACGAGATAAACACACTTATAATGAGGCTTGAAGGAACAGATATTGAAAGGGAAACCATTGAAAGATTTAAGTTGTATTATCATTTTCTGAATGCGGAGAGCGATTTATACGTAAATAAGTTGGGAAGAATGAGTAAAGAAGTGAAAGAATCGCTTGATTTCATATATAACTATTTAACAAAATATCCCCCGGCGGAGAAATCGGCGGTTGAGTTGTCACAGTTTTTTGCTGCATTCCATTGGTATGAAGAAGCTATGCAAATAATTGAACCGTACGCTTTTGGAGAAAAGAATAGTAAAGAAATTTTTATTGCATACTTAAAATATTTTTATGCGAATCCACGGGTAAAGCAGAATACCGATTTTTACCAGTTCCTAAAGGACGCAGCAGATTTGCTTGATGAGCATGAGTGGTGTAACCTGTTTGAGGGAGAATGGCCAGTAAACTTTCAGGTTCTTGACCATGAGCCACTTAGGTTGCTGTACTGCAAAATATGCAGGAATTAGCGTTGCAAGTTTGTATTCCTGTATTCTTGAGGAGTAAACCCGGTTATTTTTTTAAAGACTGTAAAAAAAGATGATTTGCTACTAAACCCACACTCGTATCCAATCGCTTCAATGGAGTATTGGTTCTTTGCATTTCGAAGCTGTTTCTTAACCTCTTCAACCCTAAACTCGTTTACAAAACGGAAAAAATTTTTTCCAATATCAACATTAAGCACTTCCGTAATCTGATACTTTGGGTATCCAATTGTATTGGATAGAGTTTCCATGTTAAAATCAGGGTTTAGGTATGGTTTTTTACTTTTAAAAAAATCGGTAATCTTACTCTTTATTAAATTCTTACGTTCTGCAGTAAGGACAGATTTGCTGTATCTTTCGTTGACTTGTGTGAAAGGAGCCTTTGGATATATAGCTTGTTGTTTTAGACCGTAAAATCCTAGGATATAAACTAGCAGAAGTAGAGCAGAATAGTTGTATATGGGGGAAAGAGGGAATTCAATTTTTAGCAATATTGAAAGTAACGAGGTTAATACTAACACCAAACAGTAAAGGTTGTAAAAAACAACAATAAATACCAACCAGGTTAGCTTTTTATTGCTTTCAATGGTTGAATACTCATTTAACAAACTGTTTCTATGCCTGAAAATAGTAACAGCAGAGGCATAGTTGTAAGCAATCCACGAAGCGATAGAAGCAACGGAAAATGCAGTTCGGAACCAGAACAACGAATCCATTTCCAGGAAAGTATTCATTGCGTAAGGTTCGTGCATCACGTAAGCAAAAACTTCAAAGAACAGGAATGGGATAAGGTGTGGAAGTTGAATCCATTTTGGGGAGTAGCTTTTATTTACAAGTGATGTAACGTAAAGGTAAAAGGCTGGGTTAAAGAGCAAGAACGAACTTGATAGGAGAGGATACCCAAATACACTGTAATCAATTCCACACGTTAAAAACTCAATAGCAAGTAATGAGAGCCAACCCGCAAGGATTTTATCGGGTATGCTCCTGCTTTTTTTTGAAATCATAATAATAGCGGCAAAGAGGCTTTGAGAGAATCCTAGCCATGCAATTGTTTCCATGCTCGATTTTTTCTATGACAAGTTTATTTAAAAAAAAATGAAAAGAAAAGAACAAAGCGAATAATTGCTTGCAAACGAGTGAAGATTGTTCATGATGATAGAGAAAAGCCAATAATCACATTGTTTTTTTGAGACAACATACAAACAGGAAATTTAAAGTGTATATTTACCAAGTTAAATCATCATTAATAAATCAATTTATATGCAAAAAATTGTTGAAAAGTATTGTGAAATGCCATCGGTAATTCGAAAACCTATGTGGCGAATTTGGCATAACCTGCTCCTAAAGTTCGATAAAAACAAGGAGGTTGTTTTCATGAACTACGGGTATGAGAGTTTAAATGGCGATCCTAAGTTGGATCTCCATAATCACGATGAGCATAACCGTTACTGTATTCAGTTATATCACCAGGTTGCAAGCTAGATAGATTTAACAGGGAAGGAAGTGTTAGAGGTTGGTTCGGGGCGAGGAGGAGGAGGTTCCTACATCACTCGTTACCTCAAACCTAAAAAATATATTGGAATGGATATTAGCGGGGGTGTGGTTGATTTTTGCAATATGAAGCACAGTAATGTTGAGGGATTATCCTTTGTGAAAGGGATAGCTGAAAATCCACCATTCGAAAGCCATTCCTTTGATGCAGTGGTGAATGTTGAATCAGCTCGATGCTATGCCGATATTTTTGGTTTTTTTAAGCAGGTTCATCGAATTCTCCGACCCGAAGGGCACTTCCTTTTTGCTGACATGGTAAAGCAGGGTGAAATAAGTCACATTCGAGATAATTTGAGTAAGGCCGGTTTTAAAATAATTCAGGAACGAAACATAACTCAAAACGTTGTTAAAGCCCTCGATTTAGATCATGAGCGTAGGCATACGTTAGTTAGTAATTTAATCCCTAAATTCTTTAAAGGAGGTTTCTTACAGTTTGCGGGTGCAAAGGGTACTGAAAGGTATAATTCGTTTGCAAATGGTAAAATGGAGTACTACGTGTACCTACTTGCAAAGAACTAACTTGAAATTGAATTCCATTTTTAGAGGGTGTCTCAAAAGTTAAAAAGGATTGGATTTACTTCTCAGTGGAACACTGTGATCCCCATTGTGATGCACTGTGGTATAATACATTATTAATTTCACAGAGTCCTTTATTAAGTCACACAGTGAACTTTTGATACACTCTCTTTTTTATTGCCCATAATCTTCTTCTGATTGCCTAATGGCTTGATAAATAATGTCCTGAATGTTCGTTCGAATATTTAAGTCCACCAACTTTGAATTATTGGCATCTGGGTAAATTCTATTGGATAGGAATATGTAAACTAAATCGTACTCAGGGTCAACCCAGGCAAGAACGCCAGTAAACCCTGAATGACCATAACTTAGCGCCGAGGCGCTACGGCTAACGGGCGATGGTTTTTCTGGATTTGGTTCGGGTTTATCAAATCCTAGGCCTCTTCGTGTTCCGTTGTGGCAGTTTACGCAGCTGGTGAAAAGTTCCAGAGTCGAATCAGGTATGAATACAACGCCCCCATAGGTTCCCTTGTTTAAGAACATTTGGAATAGTTTTGCCAAATCGTTTGCTGTTGAGAACAAACCAGCATGACCAGCAATTCCTCCCATCATGGCGGCAGCCGGGTCGTGAACATGTCCCCAGATTAGCTGCTTTCTGAAAAGTAAATCGTTTTCGGTAGGAACAATATCCAGTATGTCAAACTTTTTCAGCGGATTAAAGCAGGTACGATTCATTCCTAGGTTGTGGTAAAAATTTTTATAGAGGTACTCGATATGAGATTCCCGAATTATGTTACCAATACCACGGTGTAGCAGAATAAAGCCTAAATCGCTATAAGTATATTTCCCGATATTATTTATAGGGCTTCTCAGAATCCAGCTAAAGATTGTATCGGTAATTCCCTCCACTGCGAAAATATTGGATGCAACTTCTACCGGAAAGTTGAAGGAGTAATTTTTTTTATAATAATTGTCCGAGGGTTCAGTATTCTTGCTTAGGTACCAGTTTGGTGAAAGTTGGTATGCGTAGGTTGAAGAGTGATTTTTACTCGTTATTGGTTGGTTTGGAATAAGGCTGGAGATAGTATTAATGTAAAAAGGAATCCAAGGTTTCAATCCGGCCTGGTGAAGTAGTATGTCGCTAATAATAATATTTTTGTACTCTGAGGTGTCGGGTAAATACATATAGTTTCCCAGCTTTTCTGTAATATCAATCTGTTTTTTGGAGAAAAGATCCATTACTTCTGGGAGTGTGGCTGAGATTTTTGTTAGCGATGCAATATCATATAGTGAGTTACCGGTTACAGCGAGTTCGGAGTTTGTGTATGTGTAGTTTCCGAAGTTTTTATTGTAGAAAACTATTCCGTTTTTAGCTGCTAAAATTTGCATTCCCGGCGTTGCTTCATTATTTATGGCGTCGAGCGCAATGGAATCGATTTTCTGAAGGAAGCAAGAGCTAATATTTAACTCCTCTGGAATAGAGTACTTCAGTCGGATTTTTTCACCAGCATCAATGCCGTTTCCTCTTTTAAAATGAGAATTAATGGTCACGGGGAGTTTTCCACTTGTTTTTTCGAAGCCTCCAAAAATAAGCTGTGCAGTAAGGCTTTGGGTTGTTTCAGAATTATCGTAAGCAGCAATTAATCCGTTAACCGATTCTATATCATCTATTTTACTTAACGCGTACGGGCTTCCAAAAAGGGTTACGATGCAATTCTTGGTTTTAGAAAGAGTAGAGATTGCTTCTACAGCAATATTTGAAACGCCAAAATTTCTTGCTGAATAGCTAGAGAGATTATGGTATCCAATAATAATTGTATTGAAATCAATCAGTTGGGAAAGTTGAGAATTAAGGCTGTCCGATGGTTGGTTCTCATCGAGCGAGAAGTAGCTAACTGGTGCATACATTTCCAGCTGGTTAAAAAAAGTTTGCCCCATCCCATTCCCGATTTCAAGGTATGCAATTGAGAGGGAATCGAGCCTGCCTATTGGTATTACCCTGTCATTTTTGAGAACAGTTACTGCTTGTTCGGTTATCTGCCTGATTAACAGTTTATATGCGGGGGAATTTAAGTCGGAGATGAGATCTTTATTGTTAATTGGATAGAACCTGTTTAATCCAACCCTGTATTTAGCTTCAAGAATTTTTCTGCATCTTCTATCAATTTCTTCTTTTGGGAAATGTCCTTTTTTGACCTCTTTCTCAATTTTTGAAATCGATTTTTTAACATCGGAAGGGAATAGCAATATATCGTTTCCAGCCTGTAATGCAAGGTAGTTTAAATCTTTAGGTTCATAGTAGTTACTAACCCCCTTCATATTAAGGGCATCGGTAATAACTAAACCATTAAAACCAAGGGTTTTAGTTAGTAGCGAATCAACAATCCTATACGAAAGGCTTGAGGCTAATTTAGTTGTAGGTTCAAGGTTAGGAACCTCAATATGTGCAACCATTACGCTTGAAACATCATGTTGGATCAGCCTTTTAAAGGGATGTAATTCTACTGAATCGAGCCTGTTAGAGTTGTGTGTTATAACTGGCAAATCGTAGTGCGAGTCGGTGTTGGTATCACCGTGACCGGGAAAATGTTTGGCGCAAGCCAGAATACCGTTATCCTGAAGCCCAAGCATATATGCTAATCCTTTTTGGGCAACCAATTCACGCTCTTCCCCAAAAGCCCGAGTGTTAATAACCGGGTTATCGGGGTTGCTGTTTACATCAACAACCGGAGCAAAATTTAAGTGAACACCAATACGTTTAAGTTGTTTGGCGATATCGGCTCCCATTTGGTAAGCCAAACGTGAATCAGCTGCCGCACCAAGCATCATTTGTCTGGGGTATGAAATTGTACTATCGAGTCGCATTCCCAAGCCCCATTCTGCATCCATTGATATTAGGAGCGGAGTTTTTGCGATGCTTTGGTAATAGTTGGTTTGCTGAACTTGTCTTACGGGACCTCCTTGAAAGAAACAGAGGCCTCCAATGTTTTCTTCAAGAATTAATTCTGTAAGTTCCTCAACGTGATTTTCATCCCCGTTTGAGTATGCTGCAACCATGAAAAGCTGGGCAATTCTCTCGCGCAGTGAAAGGCTATTCAACACCGAATCGACCCATTGTTGGGCTTCGGGAGTTCCTGAGATATCATCGCCGAAGGTTAGATGGGTGTTGCAAAGTGAAAAAAGTAGGATAAGTATAATGGATTGAACTCTAGTTTTTTTGTGCAGTTTTTTTGAAAACATAAGTGAAAAATTTGATAGAAATACGGAGTTTTATCTCAGATTCATAAAACCGAACAAATATAGTATTTGGAATTATCTTCTGCAGATATTTCTTTGAATTTTGGATGAATACCCGAATGAAATTGAGGAACTAAATGTATTGTATTACCAAAAACTTAATCTCTTTTTGGGAGGTTACAATAGTCGCGAATTATTTCATCGAGTCCGTTTCTTCCTAACGATTTGGCGTAGTGGATGTCGTCGCAGCCGGGGTATGGCTTTCCGAATCGAATGAGAGCCATTCCACGGTAGTAGTACCCTTCAATTAATGTTGGATCGAAATGGAGAACAATGTCCAAATCGGCAATAACTCCACCAAAATCGTTTAGAGAGTACTTACAGATTGCTCGGTTGTAAAGTGCAGCTATATTGAGCGAGTCAAGCTCAATAACCGTGGAATAGTCGTTGATGGCTCCAAGGTAATCGAAAAGGGCCTGCTTAGAGATTCCTCTATTTAGGTAGCATTCGTGGTTATCAGGTTCAATAACAATAACTTTGGTGAAATCTTCGATTGCTTGCTTGTGATTGTTTATAGCTTGAAAAGAAATACCTCTCCGGTAGTATGCATCAAAGAATAGGGGCTTAATCTCGACTGCTTTGCTAAAGTCGCTAGTTGATTCTTTGAACTTTTTAGACTCAAAATAGGAAAGTCCACGGCAGTAGTACAGTATGCCTATTTCGGGTTTTTGAATAATTGCTTGTGTGAAATCGTTAATAGCTCCTGAATAATTTTTTTGCTTATGTTTTTCGATTCCATTATTGAATAAATACTCAATGTTTTGGGCGAATCCAAAATTGGCAGTTAGGAAGTGCAACGTTAATATGAATAGTAGCTGCTTTTGCACTAATAGCTTCTTGGTGGTTTAAAACCTTTACAGAACTCCTTTAGTAGGAAGTGAGTTTCGACATTGCCAAGTTCCTTGGCTTTTAGCAAATCCATGCATCCGCTCTGATTTTGACCCAGTAAAATTTTTGAGTAGCCTCTGGAGTGGTATGCATCGGCAAGTTTGGGGTCAATAATTATTGCTTGGTTAAAATCGAGGATTGCGTTGTTAATATCGTGAACATCAATTCGGGCATTGCCACGGTTTACGTATGCTCTTGCAAACTTCTTGTCGATATCGATGGCACGGTTAAAATCGGAGATTGCGCCCTTGTAGTCTTTAAGGATGGCTCGAGTAATACCTCGATTGTTGTAAGCCATGGAAAACAATGGAACAATTTTTACTAGATTGTTATAGTCAAGTAGAGCCCCCTCGTAGTCTTCCAACTTCGATTTTGCATTGGCTCTGTAGTAGTATGCAATTGCATACCGGTTGTCAATTTCTATTGCCTTTGAATAATCAGCAATGGCTCCATCAATATCGTTATTTTCAAACTTCGAGTCGCCACGGTATACATACGCATACTTATTTAAAGGGTCAACCTCAATGGCTTTGTTCAGTTCTTCAATGGCACCAAGGTAATCCTTGTTCTCATGTTTTAAATTGGCTCTAAGAATAAAGTCGTTGGTTTCCTGACTGAAAGCCCGGATAGAAATGGTAAATGAAAAAACTATGAAAATTATAGAAGCGAATTTCATTAATTTAAAAATTTGGTGTTCAGAGGTTTGGTTTGAAAAGTGTTGTTTTAGTATTGCTTTAATTTAACATTCAAATATATAAAACCTTATCTACATTACTATTCAATTATTTATAAAATTCATAATTTTATTGATAAAGGTAACCTTAATTTATAAATTGAAGTGAATTCTAAAAATCAAATTGTTGTTAAACTTTTATCTTCTAGTTTAATCAAAATGTTGTTTTAACTTTCTAACACATTACAATGATGAAATATTTCAAATTTTTAGTGTTTCTTGGTGTATCTGTATGTTTTTTTTATGATGCGAATGGCCAAGAATCAAGATTAATGCGTTTTCCGGCGGTTAATGAGAACCAGGTTGTTTTTACGTATGCTGGTGATTTGTATACTGTTCCATTACAGGGAGGAATTGCACGAAAGTTGACCTCACACGATGGGTACGAAATGTTTGCACGATTTTCACCCGATGGGAAAACCATTGCCTTCACAGGGCAGTACGATGGAAACACCGAGGTATTCACAATTCCCGCTGAGGGAGGTGAACCCCAGAGGCTTACTTATACTGCCACGCTTTCTCGTGATGATGTATCGGATAGGATGGGCCCAAACAACATTGTTATGACCTGGACTCCCGATGGGAAAAGCATTGTTTATCGTTCGCGTAAGCAAACGTTTAACTCATTCGTAGGGCATCTTTTCTCGGTGCCAGCTGATGGTGGTTTGTCAACTGAGTTACCGCTCTCAACCGGTGGATTCTGCTCCTATTCACCCGATGGTGAAAAATTGGCGTTTAACCGGGTTTTCAGAGAGTTCCGAACATGGAAGTACTACCAGGGCGGAATGGCCGATGACATTTGGATTTTCAACAGCACTTCGAAGGAGGTTGAAAAAGTAACCAATGCCGACTCGCAGGAGATATTTCCAATGTGGATTGGCAACGAAATTTTCTTCCTTTCCGATCGTGACAGAACCATGAACCTTTTCGCGTACAATACTGAAACCAAACAAACCGAGAAGGTTACCAGTTTTACCGATTACGATATAAAGTTCCCTTCGCATAGGGGTAATTCAATTGTTTTTGAAAAGGGTGGATACCTTTTCCATTTCGATGCCAAAACCCGCGAAGTGAACCAAATAAGCGTAACAATTGCCGATGATTATAAGTACTCGCGTTCTGAACTGGTTGATGCCTCAAAGGATATTTTTAGCGCCGATATTGCTCCCGACGGGGCAAGGGTTGTGTTTAGCGCCCGTGGCGATATATTCTCGGTTCCTGCTGAAAGCGGAATTACCAGAAATCTTACCCAAAGTTCAGGTGCTCACGATCGGCGTGCGGCTTGGTCGCCCGATGGGCGAAACATTGCCTACATTTCTGACATGAGCGGGGAATACGAAATTTATATTCAGAAACAGGATGGCTCTGCTGAACCAGCTGCGGTTACCAGCGGGAATAAAACGTACATATACAATATTCTTTGGTCGCCCGATAGCAAAAAAATTGCCTGGACCGATAGAACAGGATACTTGCAGTATGTTGATATAGAATCAAAGAAAGTGGTTAAAGTTCACAAGGGCGAGTATGGAATTAATTTCGATTACAACTGGTCGCCCGATAGCAAGTGGATTGCATTTTCCAACCAGGATCAGAATCGTTTCTCGGTTATACACCTATACAACATAGAAACATCCGCAAAACATTCAGTAACCGACAGCTGGTATACCTCTTCAAATCCTACATTTTCAACCGATGGGAAGTTCCTTCTTTTCCGTTCCGATCGCGATTTCAACCCAATTTACAGCCGAACCGAGTGGAACCATGCCTACCAGGCCATGAGCAGAATATACATGTTAATGCTTTCGAAGGATACTCCTTCGCCCTTTGCTCCGCAGAATAACGAGGTTTCGCTAAAAGAGGAAAATGTTGAAAGCAATGGAAAAAAGGATGAAAAAAAGGATGAAAAGGCCAAGGAAATTAAGGTGAAAGTTGACTTTGACGGAATTCAAAACAGGGTTATTTCGTTACCAGTTGATGTGGCATACTACGGAAATTTTGCCTGCATAGATGGTAAGGTTTACTTCACACAGTACGACCCACAAACTCGAAAGAGTTTACTTAAAATGTACGATCTGAAAAAGAAGAAGGATATTGAGCTGGGCGAGAGGATGAACTTCGCCATTTCTGCAAATGGAAAGAAAATGCTGGTAGCTAAAAATGGAAACTTCGCTGTAATTGACCTGCCTAGCTCTCCCATAAAGATGGATGAATCCGTGGATTTGAGCGACATGAAAGTTTGGGTTGATTACAGGCAGGAGTGGAAGCAGATTTATGATGAGAGCTGGCGCCAGATGCGCGATTTCTTCTACGTTGAAAATATGCACGGAGTCGATTGGGAGGCTATGCACAAAAAGTACGATGTGCTAATTCCATACGTGAAACATAGAGCCGATTTAACCTACATTATTGGCGAGTTAATTGGTGAGTTGAACGTTGGACATGCATACGTAAATAGTGGCGAAATGCCAAAACCCGAGAGAACAAACCTTGGTTTATTGGGCGCAAAAATTTCGAAGCATAGCAGCGGGTTCTTTAAAGTAGATGAGCTACTGAACGGTGCTCCATGGAGCAAAGAGTTACGTTCTCCGTTACTCGATATTGGTGTTAACGTGAACCAGGGCGACTACATTCTTGCGGTTGACGGAAGAGATTTGAAGACTGTTGGCGATATTTACCAAACCCTCATCGGCAAAGCCGACAGAATTGTAGAAATTACCGTAAACTCAAAACCCGAATTGGCTGGAAGCCGAAAAGTTCTTGTGAAACCAATTTCAGACGAATCGCAGCTTTACTACTACTCATGGGTGCAGAATAACATAAAAAAAGTAAACGAAGCTACCAATGGCGATGTTGGTTACATCCACATTCCCGACATGGGCGTTGAGGGTTTGAACGAGTTTGTGAAGTATTTCTACCCACAGCTAACCAAAAAAGGGTTGATTATTGACGATAGGGGAAATGGTGGTGGAAATGTTTCACCCATGATTCTTGAGCGGTTAAGCAGGGTTGCCTACCGTGCAAACATGCGCCGCGGTGTGAATCATCCAACTCCGGTGCCTGCACAAACCCATGTTGGGCCAAAGGTTCTGCTTATCGATCGCTACTCCGCATCCGACGGCGATTTGTTTCCCTACGGTTTCCGCGAGCTTGGCCTTGGGCCAATAATTGGGATTCGTTCGTGGGGCGGAATTGTTGGTATTAGCGGTTCGCTTCCGTTTGTTGACGGTGGTGATTTGCGTAAACCCGAATTCACCAGCTTCAGCACCGAAACGGGAGAGTGGATAATTGAGGGTCATGGAGTTGAACCCGATATTGTAATTGATAACGATCCGTACAGGGAGTACATGGGGATTGATGATCAACTCAATAAAGCCATTGAAGTGGTGAAGGAAGAACTAAAGGATTGGAAAGGTTTGCCTCCCATTCCACCAGCACCCGATAAATCGAAGTAGAATTTATTAAATAATGTGAAAAACCTGATGGCAATAACCGCTGTCAGGTTTTTTATTGATAATTTTAAAATTGGAACAGGAACAATAATAAAAATTCTAGCAGGTTATATTTGGCAGTATTTATTGATTTATTCTTTTATGGGTAAAACATACAGAAAACCATTTAATTCATCATTTTTATTTCTTTTTCTTGTTATAGCAAACTATTCCTTTTCGCAGGGAATAAAAGGGCAAATAGTAGATGAAGAGGGAGTTGGAATTCCCTACGCATCGGTTTTTGTAAAAGAACTATCGTTAGGAGTTGCATCGAATGAGGATGGGCGATTCGATATAAAAATTCCAGCCGGAGAGTACAATGTGTTTTTTCAGTCGCTGGGTTACCAAACCGAAACGGTTAAAGTTAGTTTGACCGACAAACCTGTCATTAAAAACGTTATCCTTAAAGTTCGGTACTATAACCTGAATGCAGTTAAAGTTTCGTCGAAAGCAGAGGATCCGGCGTATGCCATTATGCGTAAGGCAATTGCGCTGGCACCCTACCATCAGAACCAGGTGAAAAATTTTGAGGCGCTGGTTTACATGAAGGGTAAGGTTGACGTGGTGAAGCTTAGCCGGATGGTAAAGCGCATGTTGCGAAAGGAGGAGGATGCACCCAAGGAGGGAGAAGTTTACGTTTTTGAGTCGCAGAGCGAACTTGGATTTACTGCCCCCGATAAGTACGAGCAGAAGGTTCTTTCGGTACGAAATACTTTTCCGGGGGTTGACAACAATGAGCCCATGCAGTTTATTGCGCTGAACCTATACCAACCAAACTACCAGAACTGGATTTCGCCGTTGGCACCCAATGCGTTTACGCATTACAGGTTTAGGTACATGGGTAGTTCGGTTGAGTCGGACCGGATGATACACAAGATACAGGTTACCCCACGACGAAAAAATCAGCAGCTTCTTTCGGGTACAATTCACATTGTCGATAACCTTTACTGTCTTCAGAGCGTCGATTTAAAGGGCGATTTCACTGTTGGAAAATTCCATTTTGCATCGCAGTTTGCCGAATTTAACCGTAACCTGTGGATGCCGGTTAGCCATAATATCGACTTGAATATTAAGGTTATGGGGAATATGGCGGAGATTAACTATTTGGCCTCTATGAATTACAAGGATGTGATTCCATCCGACGAATTGGTTGCCCGAATTTCCAAGGAGGAGAAGGAGTTGAAACCACAAAAACCGGAAAAAAGTTTAACTCCAAAGGAGCAGAAAAAGCAGCAAAAAATTGAGGAGATAATGCAGAAGGATGAGCTAACTACCCGCGACATGCATAAGCTATCGAAGCTGTTGGAAGAAAAAAACGAACCTGACACAGTTAAATCCCTTGAGATTAAACGTAATACCAATGTTACGGTGGACAGCCTTGCCTCAAAGCGCGATTCAACATTCTGGGCGCAATTGCGCCCAATACCCCTCAAAGAGGATGAGCTGAAAAGTTTTCAGAAGAAGGATTCGCTCATTCGGTTGGCTGGTCCCGATTCTTTGAGAAAATCCCAAGATTCTTTTAACCTTCATCGACAATCATTTGCATCTGCTGCTCTAAGCGGAGGAAGGTATTTTCCGAAGAATAGCAAAAAATGGTCATTCTCATCGGATGGAATTAGTCCAAAATCGTTCGTATTCAATACCGTTGATGGATTTACACCAAACTATAAATTTACTATTGGTATAGGAATTTCAAAAAAGAGATTAGTTTTTTCGCAGAAATACGCATACGCATTTTCGCGAGAAAAATTTATGTACCACATTGGATTCAGTGCAAACTATTCGTCAGAAAAGCGAGCCAGCGCATCGGTGGGTTTTGGAAGTTACTCTAAGGATTTTAACGAGAAGGACGGGGTTGGTCCGTTTATCAACACCATCTACACATTGGCGTTTCGCAATAACCTCCAGCGGCTTTTCCATGAGCAGTGGGCAAATTTCACAAACAGAATCGACTTGGTGAATGGTTTGGTTCTAATCACGGGACTAAAAGCATTCCAACGCGATACGTTGGAAAACAACACCGATTTTTCATTTTTCTATAAGGATACCAAAAACTTTTCACCAAATATTCCCGAGAACAACAAGTACGCTCAAACAAGTAAGGTTGTTGATTTTGGTGCAATTGCTTCCGTAGGAATTGAGTACACGCCCGAGTACTACTACCGTATGTTTGGGAACACAAAGATAATGGTACGGAGCAGATTCCCTACATTCACTTTCAGGTACAATCTATACAGCTATTTTTCACCCGATGAAATTTTTGCGCATAAGGTTGAGGTTGGGTTGCATCAAAGAAAGGAACTGGGAGTTTTCCGCGATTTTTACTATTCTTTGAATATGGGAACATTCTTTAATTCTGAGAAAATCCATTTTGCCGATTTCAATCACTTCAACACTCAGCCCGTTTACGTTGTGGAGAACGAGAGCCCGAACTCATTCTGTAATCTTCCATTCTACATGCAGAGTACCAATAAACAGTGGGTTGAAGTGCATTCGCACTACAGGTCGGCATTTCTTGCGTTAAAATACTTGCCATTCTTCAGCAACATGGCGTGGAAGGAAGTTGTGTTCCTGAGCGCGCTCAGCACTCCCCAAACCCCATACTACATCGAAATTGGATACGGAACCAACGAAATTCTTCAAACAATAAGGGTTTCGGGTCACATTGGTTACATGCACAACGGAGAATTTTACTACGGTTTTCGGATTGGAATATCGGATAATTATATTGGACTGTAAATCGGTAATCGGTGATCGGTAACCAGTAATCAGTAAAAAAGTTAGTAGTCTTCAGTCTTCAGTCTTCAGTTAGCAGTCTTCAGTTAGCAGTTGGCAAACTTTCAACTCCAAACTTCCTACTTCTGACTTCGGTCTTCAGTGAAATAGTAAACTGGTGAAAAAGTAAACTAGTGAAGTTTGGGATTTGCTCTTTGTTCTCTGCCCTTTGCCAACTGAGAACTGGGAATTGCTAACTGGAACTTGGAACTTGGATCTTTGAACTTGCTTGCACCAGCCTGCCGGCTGGCAGGGCAGGAAAGCTTGGAATTTGGAGTTTGGAACTTGGAATTTGAAATTTGGAACTTGGAATTTTCCCTCCTAATTCTTTTCCTTTCCTGAGCTAAATAAATCATGTAAAAACCGATGTATCCGGTGAATGCCCTTTACAGGTTCAGCCCACATATAGAAGCATTCGCCAACAATTATCGATACTCCGTACTCATTGCTAATTTCCTTTAATTCAGGGGAGTTGCATTTAACGTGGATCCAAATTTTCTTAATACCCTTCGTTGCCGCTTCGCGGGCAAGCTGCACGGCTACTTCATTTCGCTTTAAAATGTATGCTGCTTCAACATTTTCCGGTAGCTGAGCAATTGACCGGTAACAGCTATAACAGTCAATCGAGTCGGCGTTGGGGTTAACAACTAGCACGTTATAACCTCTTGAGGAAAATGCTTTAAGTAATGTTCTTCCGAACGATTTCTCGTTTCTGGAAACCCCAACCACTGCAATTGACCTTGCCTGAAGAAACTCGTTAATCTCCTTGTACATAATATTTGCACTTTTCTATGTTATATACGTTTCTAAAATATCCGATGTTACTATAGGAAAAGAACTCATTAGAATGAGTAAAATTTCAAGATAAATTACCAGAGAAACCAAATCCTGAAAAATAACCCCTTTTTAATGGCGAATGTAATATAATCCATTAACTTTGTAAAGAGTGAATTTAGTTTTTTTGCATGCTCGAAACCCAAACCGTTGCTTGCCATGAATACACTACAAATATCAAAAAATCGTGCCCGAAACTATTTAGCCGAACGTATGGCGCGTAACATAATTGATACAGATATTGAAGATTTAATTACAGTTATACGATATAATTCAATAGGAGGGTTCGAACAATTTGATGATTTTGATTTATTCGAGAACCTTGTAGCTGCCCTTCCTGAGTTGGAACTTGTATTTCTTGCCGAAGCAGACGATAATTACCTCTATGTTGCAGTGAAACCTAATCATAAACGTGAGGAGGATGCTATTCTGGTCGATCTTCGTAAAGTTATTCAGGTAATTATATAGTAATCTAACACAAGCATTCGTTTTTTTTATCATTAACCATAATGGTATCCCCTTTGCTTTTTAAAATAGGCTGAAGAAATTACTGCAATAATTCAAAGCTGCCCACTTCTTTCATTTCTAGAAACTATTTATCATACGATTCAATGGAGTGTTTCATGGAGTAGAATCCACATGAAATTGGAATTTTAAAGGTGAATGCATTTGTAATATTCAAGCGTAAAGCACCAATTCTTCAAAACGTTTTCACGTTTAATTTCTATCAATTTTTATGAATTACACCAGTTTTAATAATAAACTTTGGAGTAAATTACTATCTTTCGGGATTACATAGTTATGTTGATAACAATTTAGTTTATGGGAAAGAAAATGATTTTTTTTGCTTCAGTATAAACCCCTATTATTCTAGTAGTGTGATATGTAAAGATTTTTTAGGCACATTAAAATGAAAAGTCATGATGAATTTTGAGTTCTACAATCCGGTAAAAATATTATTCGGTGAGGGTGAAATTGAGAGTATAGCAAACGAAATTCCTCAAAATGCAAAAATTCTAATGACCTATGGTGGCGGTAGTATAAAACGAAATGGTGTTTACGAACAAGTTGTTGAAGCTCTAAAAGGGTTCGAACTTATTGAATTTGGAGGTATTGAGCCAAACCCGAAGTACGAAACCTTGATGAAGGCAGTTAAGTTGGCTCAAAGTTTAAAAATAGATTTTTTGCTAGCAGTAGGGGGAGGTTCCGTAATTGATGGAACTAAGTTTATTTCTGCAGCCATACATTTTCAAGGCGACCCATGGACAATACTTACCGGAGGCAGAGATGTAACAATTAATGATGCAGTTCCCATAGGAACGGTGCTAACTCTTGCGGCAACTGGATCTGAAATGAACTCTGGTGGAGTTATAAGCCGAGTTTCAACTGGTGAAAAATTTGCTTTTGGAAGTCCACTACTTTTCCCAAAGTTTTCGGTTCTCGATCCTACAACAACCTATTCGTTACCACTAAACCAGGTTTCGAATGGTATTGTGGATGCTTACGTTCACGTTATTGAACAGTATCTTACCTACTCAGTTTTTTCACCAGTTCAGGATCGTTGGGCCGAAGGTTTGCTGCAAACTTTGGTTGAAATTGGGTCAAAAGTGTTGGAAAACCCAACTGATTACGATTTGCGCGCCTCAATGATGTGGGCTTGCACAATGGCTCTTAACGGAATAATTGGTGTTGGGGTTCCTTCTGATTGGGCTACACATATGATTGGGCATGAGCTTACAGCTTTTTTTAACCTCGACCATGCCGTTACTTTAGCCATTGTATTGCCATCGTTGCTGAACGAAACAAGGGATGAGAAGAAGGAGAAGCTACTTCAGTACGCGAGTCGGATTTGGTCTATAAACGAAGGTTCTGAGCATAAACGAATTGATTTGGCCATTAAAGAAACAGAATCATTCTTCAATGCAATGAATATTAAAACAAAACTTTCCGATTACGGAATCAATCGTGAACAGCTTTCACCAATTTTTAATCGTTTCTATCAGCGCAAGTGGAAACTTGGAGAAAATAAAAATATTGATGCTGAACGGGTTGAGAAGATTCTTGTTAGTGCATTATAATTTTAACATGTGTGCAAAATGAAAACGAGTTCGTCCTACACATTCTTCCTATGGCTTATTGCGGCCATTACACTTTTTAGTTTAGTATTTGTATTTAAAAAGGATATCTACGCAAGTATTACTCTTGAAGATAGTTTTGTTGAGTATGTTGGATTTTTGTTGCTGCTTATCACGGGTGTTTTTCTTGTTGCTGCCGGAGTTACTGCGTTAATTGAGAAGAAAAGAAAATTCTATGCTTGCATCCTGCTAATTATTGTTGGTTTGCTCTTTTTCTCGGCATCGCTCGAAGAGGTTAGCTGGGGGCAACGATTATTCGGATTTGCTACCCCCGATTACCTTCGTGATATAAATGGTCAGAATGAGCTGAATGTTCATAATATCGATAAGAAATTTTTCGACAGGCTTGTTGATAGAACTACCATTCTTTTTGTGTTATTTTCCACCTTAATGATATTGTTGAAACGTCCATCTGTTCTTGGTATTAAACTTCCCGATGCACATATAATAATGGCGTTTGCAATACTTCCTTTCTATCATCAGTACAACCAAGTGCACATAGATTTTTACCATCTTCTATATATTCCCATTTTATACCTAGCAGTTCGCTCTTTTGCAAAAGTGAATCATAAAGAGTTTATTTCAGCAATGCTTACATTAACGGTTTCGTTCCTACTTTTTTGGTTGCATACAAATTACAACTCATACTTTCCCATTCATAATAATAGTGCTAACGAGGTTAGGGAAACATTGTTTTCGTTGGTTTGTGCATACTATGCCTACACAATTTACGACGATGTACGGTGGGATAGGATTCTGATGGGTTTTTACTAAGTTTTTTTCGTGATTTTGAATTAAGTGAATGCAAATGAGCGGATTCAGAGAACATTTCCGTGAAGCTAGACTTGTAAATAGGGAAAGAAGAAAACTTTACGCTGAGTTAACAAAAAATAAATCGAGATTCGTATCTAACATCCTAATTTTCTCGGAGTTCTTGCTATACCCCGTAGCATGTTACTTTGATATACGTGCAAAAAAATTTAATAAAATTGGTATTCCAATCGTTTCAAACGATTTTGTTCCCCTTGGAAACTTACCTTCCTTTACTGAAAAACCAACCTATCGGAATATCCTTTCAAAAAATGATTTAGTAGAAATTTCAAAAAAAATGAAACGGCTTCGTAAAGATGCAAGGGCTGATTTAAAGTTTTTTAGGTTTTACGAAGTAAACAAATTAATTACAGGTTCGATTGCTGAAATCGAAAGTATTGAAACGGGAAAGGGTGTGCATATTGCCATGCTGAAACACATCCTCGAATCTGCCGCTTATGCGGCAAAAAATGCGTTTGAGTACTCAAAATTAAATAACAACAAACTGAATAGGTTCGCAGCACATTTTATCAATACGCAACTAATTGGAACAATTCTTTCACCACAAATTGATAGGGAAGCTAACAGAATTCAACAGATTGGTTGTGGAATTGTGGTTAACGACTTGCCTGAAATCCCATATAAAATATAAAGAAAAGGGTTCACGAGAGAGTGAACCCTCTTCTTATTCATGTATGCCTATTCTTTTATAAACCGAATGGTTTCTGTAAACTTATCACTTCGCAATTGAATTAAGTAAACTCCGCTAGAAAAATCAGATACATTGATCTGAATTAATCTATTCAATGAATCCTTATCAAATTTTCTACTTAAAACTTTTCTTCCTTTAATATCAAAAACTTCAAAATTTATTTCGTTATCTGAAATAGAAATTAATTGAATATTTAAAATATCATTTACTGGATTTGGGTAAATATTCATATTGAAATTACATAAAGGTTCAATATACGTACCAGTATTCAAGGTGAAGCTGAACGAATCGCTTACGGTTCCTCCGTTGCCATCGTTGGCGGTTACAGTGATACTAGCTGCTCCAATACCAACCTCGGTAACGGTGAGGGTGTTTCCAGCCACGCTGACGGTAACAACTAATTCATTCTCAGAAGCGGCGGAGTAGGAGAGAACATCGCCATCGGCATCGGCGAAAACGTTGGTTAGATCAACATCGGTTGTGCCGAAACCCTCCTCCAAAACTATGTCGGTAATGGGGTTGGCTACCGTAGGAGCGGAGTTTGGAATCTCATTCACAGTGAAGCTGAACACATCGTTTACCGTTCCGCCATTGCTATCATTGGCGGTTACAGTGATACTAGTTGCTCCATTACCAACCTCGGTAACGGTGAGGGTATTGCCAGCCACGCTGACGGTTACAACTAATTCATTCTCCGAAACGGCGGAGTAGGAGAGAACATCGCCATCGGCATCGGTGAAAACGTTGGTTAAATCAATATCGGTTGAGTTAAAACCTTCCTCCAATGAAATGTCTGCAATGGGGTTGGCTACCGTAGGAGCGGAGTTTGGAATCTCGCTCACCGTGAAGCTGAACGATTCGTTCACAGTTCCTCCATTGCCATCGCTAGCGGTTACGGTGATTTCTGAAGTTCCTATGCTAACCTCAGTAACGGAAAGCGCATTACCAACTATGCTAACTGTTACAATCGTTTCGTTCTCCGAAACGGCGGTGTAAGTTAGTACATCACCATCGGTATCGGTGAAAACGTTGGTTAGATCAACATTGGTTGTGCCGAAACCCTCCTCCAAAACTATGTCGGTAATGGGGTTGGCTACCGTAGGAGCGGAGTTTGGAATCTCGCTCACGGTGAAGTTGAACACATCGTTTACCGTTCCGCCATTCCCATCGTTGGCGGTTACGGTGATACTAGTTGCTCCAATACCAACCTCGGTAACGGTGAGGGTACTGCCAGCCACGCTGACGGTTACAACTAATTCATCCTCTGAAACTGCTGAGTAGGAGAGAACATCGCCATCGGCATCGGTAAAAACGTTGGTTAAATCAATATCGGTTGTGCTGAAACCTTCCTCCAAAGCTATGTCTGCCACTGGATTCTCAACCGTTGGAATAGCATTAACAGTGAAGTTGAACACTTCAGAAGTTGTTCCCCCTTTACCATCGTTAGCAGTAACAGTTATGCTCGCTGTTCCAACACTGGTTTCGGTTAGGAAAAGTGTATGTTCAACCACTTCAACAGTAATTATCGATTCATTTTCAGAAATTGCTGAGTAGGTAAGAACATCTCCGTCGTTATCAGTGAAAATGTTTAATAAATTTATAGTCACAGAAACAAACCCTTCGTTTTCAGTAATATTAAGTATTGAATTTGCTACATACGGTATAGCATTTACTGTAAAACTGAAAGTATCGGATACAGTCCCTCCCTTGCCATCGTTAGCTGTTACAGTAATTGTGGTTGTTCCAATGCCCACTTCCGAAATTGATAGTGTGCTACCCACAATGCTAACAGCTACAATTTCTTCGTTTTCAGAAATTGCGGAGTAGGTTAATGCATCATCATCCGTATCGGCAAAAACATTTGTCAAATCAATATTTATCGAAATAAAACCTTCATTATTAACTATATCAACAATGGGGTTTTCAACATTTGGAATATTGTTGCCAAAGGCATTCACACAAAAGTTGAATGTATCGTCAGCGGTTCCGCCCTTTCCATCATCGGCGGTTACGGTGATGCTGGTGGTGCCGGTTCCCACCTCGGTTACGGTGAGGGTGCTGCCTGTAACCCCAACGGTTACGATTGTTTCGTCGTCAGAAATTGCAGAGAAACTTAGCTCATCGTCATCGTCATCGGCGAAAACGTTGGTAAGATCGATACCCGTTGAAGTGAATCCCTCCTGTTCTGTAATGTCTGCAATAGGATTCTCTACCTCGGGAACTGCATTCACGGTGAAGTTGAATGTATCGTCAGCGGTTCCGCCCTTTCCATCATCGGCGGTTACGGTGATGCTGGTGGTGCCGGTTCCCACCTCGGTTACGGTGAGGGTGCTGCCTGTAACCCCAACGGTTACGATTGTTT
>Ga0209408_1000559_pt1 | contig 27645 bp, 20 predicted proteins | sample AD_UKC107_MetaG_FD_184422 | JGI IMG/M metagenome (GOLD analysis project Ga0209408, IMG submission 184422) | Active sludge microbial communities of municipal wastewater-treating anaerobic digesters from Hong Kong - AD_UKC107_MetaG (SPAdes)... | ecosystem: Engineered > Bioreactor > Anaerobic >... | reverse complement strand
TCCGACAAATTTTATTTCTGTAATTTTACCCATGTTGTACTTGATTTTCGCAAAAACCAAATTACAACATCGGGGGGAAACCTTCGGGGAGTACCCCTTCTTTTATTAATTTAATCGGACACTACTGATTTATTAAAAGAATTTGAACTGAACAAACGGCTTCACCAGCAGGAGCGCGCTCCTGCTGGTGAACCAAACACTATGACACAGAAAATAATAACCGTGGCTTCATAATTTTACAGAAAAAAAGTTGCACAACTTTCCCGTGACTCAGTACAGTTAAATCAAAATTAAATAAAACGAATTGAGATATGGTGTTAATAATGAGAGAAGTTATGAACAGGTGGCCAATTAAGGCAATTGATCGTCAAGATAATCTATGGTTCTAATTCCCGGCGACGCTATATGGTTTAATGAAGCCTTAACGATACTTTTTGTCTGTCAATGTAAAACTGCTGTGCTTTATCCAGCGTTGTCTCTATAAAATGTATTGTATCACCTTGTCTCATCTGGGAGTAGAGGGTGAGGTCAGCAGCAATGACATTTGCTATCAGGGCATAGCCGCCGGAGGTCTAGCGGTCAGCCATCAGGATGATGGGCCGGTCATCACCCGGGACCTGAACGGTGCCCAGAGAGGTGCCTGCCGAGATAATGTTGGTCATCCCGTCCTTATGCCTGATTGGCTCACCTGAGAGGCGGTAACCCATGCGGTCGCTCTGGGCGGTGACAGTGTACTAGGTTGACAGGAAGCTGCGCAGACCTTGTATCTCAAAATAATGTGCCTCGGGTCCGGAAATGATCCTTATTGTCTGCTCATGCTTGTATTCGGGGATGAAACCCTCGGGAATCCTTTTTAAACGCGGTTTCCCTATGGATTCTCCCAGCGGCAGCTCATCATCCGGCATGATCACCCTGCCCTGAAATCCACCGATCCCTGCCCTGAGGTAAGTCGACCGGCTGCCCATCACGGGTGGCACGGATATACCTCCGGCAAAGGCTATATACGTCCTGTAGCCGCTCTTCAAACCCCTGAATCCTAATCTGTCGCCGGGCCTGGCATCAACGGCGGTGTTCATAGGGATACCCATGCCGTTGAGGCGGGGATCCATGTCGGCACCGGTGATGGCTATCCATGTTGCTCCGGTGAATTCAAGCTCCGGACCGGAGATAGTCACCTCCAAACATGCATCTCCGGCGTCATTGCCCACAAGCAGGTTGGCAAGCTCAAGGGTGAATACATCCATCGCCCCCGAGACGGGCATCCCAAACCTCTGATACCCGTACCTTCCCCTGTCCTGAACGGTGGTAAGCAATCCTGCCGTATGCACAATCACCGTCGCCATAGTCACTCCTTCGGGGTTCGTATGACCTGGTACGTGCCTTCAGCCACCCCGGCAGCTATCTGCTCATACTCATCCTGATCCACAGGGTAAAACCGGATGTAATCGCCGGCGCTGAAGAGGAACTCGGGTTTGCTGTCGGGATTGAAGAGTCGCAGCGGTGTGCGTCCTATCAGCTGCCATCCTCCGGGGCTCTCCATGGGGTAAATGCCTGTCTGCTCGCCGGCGATGCCCACCGAGCCGGCAGGGATCTTCAGCCTGGGCGTCTCCTGGCGCGGGGTGGTAATGCGTTTGTCCATCCCCCCGAGGTAACAGAAGCCGGGGGTGAAGCCAAGCATGTACACGAGGCAGTCGGTATAGGCGTGGAAGGTCTCCGGCAGGCGCTGGTAGCCGATGCACAGGCGAGGCCCGTGTCCCTGGCGGCCCTTATTATCTGCGAGCCCGACTGCCCCACCAGTATCAGCGAGGGGTCATGCTCCCACACCGCCCGGGCTATTGCAACTGAGAGTTGAAGTGAAACCTGACCGTGGTAATATAGCCCATGTTCAGGCCGCTGTCAACATGCAGCAGGCCGATCGCTTACGCACAATGCAAAGTGCCCGTAGACTTTAATTCTTTATTAGCCTTATGGTTGCCTTTCTGTTACCCGAATTAATCGTCAATAAATAGATGCCTGGATGAACAGTTAAATTCAGTTCAAACATTTGAGTGTTTTTGTAGGTTGATTGCCATATCAATCTTCCGTTTACATCATTCAGACTAACAACAGATTCAGGCAAGGCTTCACCTAAATCAATTTTTATGATGCCATCTGTTGGATTCGGATAAACTCTTATTTCATTGCTGAAAGTGTTTTCCAATATTCCAACCGTTGTAACTGCATAGCAGGCAGAAGTATCCGGACAATTGTTTTGAGTTACCCTGACAGCATAGCTTCCATTTCGTGTTGCACTAAAAGACTGACCTGTCTCCCCGATAATAGCAGAATAACCATTGTTACAATCCAGCCATTGGTATAATACCCCTGTTGCATTCGCCGTAAGAATTGCTCCGTTTTGAGTTACCGAAACATCAACAGTATTAATAGTAAGGTTAATGGTAATTGTACTGTCGCAACCTGCGGCATTTGGTATAACTGCTGTCTTAACACCTGATGTGGTATAAATTACTCCATCAGGCGCCGTGTAGCTGTCGCAAGCCGTTTCAGTGATACTGCTCGCAGAGCTTTGATTAATTGTCAGGTTAATGGTAATTGTACTGTCGCAACCTGCGGCATTTGGTATAACTGCTGTCTTAACACCTGATGTGGTATAAATTACTCCATCAGGCGCCGTGTAGCTGCCGCAAGCCGCTTCAGTGATACTGCTTGCCGAGCTTTGATTAATTGTCAGGTCAATGGTAATTGTACTGTCGCAACCTGCGGCATTTGGTATGACTGCTGTCTTAATTCCTGATGTGGTGTAAATTACTCCATCAGGTGCAGTGTAGCTGTCGCAAGCTGTTACAGACAAGGAATTAAATGAATTGCATGATTCGTTATACAGGGATCCTATTTCATTTATCGATAACACTTTATTATACATTCTGATATCATCAATAGCGCCTATGAAATATTCCGCACCGTAACTGGCATAACCTATCGTAAACGGGTCTGTTATTTGTCCAAAAGGTCCCGAACTGGTTATTGTTTCTTTAATAAGTTGATTGTCTATATACACTCTTTTTATCAGACCAGGGCCAGTTGCTGTTACAACAATATGATGCCAGGTATTTAATTCTAAAGGTACAGAGTCAGTGTCAGTATATCCGTCATATTCCCATTGGATGTATCCGTTTGGCTTAACTCTCAATAAATAGTTGGTTCTTGTTGTATAATTTGATTTGCCAAATATCATTCTTGTTCCCGCTAAGGTTTCGGGTTTAACCCAAACTGAAAAGCTTAATGAATCCAGCATATTCAGAGTAGCTGAATGTGAAATGGATATTAAATCATTTCCATCAAACCTATAAGCTTTATTTGGATTCCCAAACCGGTCTGTAGTTAACGTGGCCCCGGTAACAATTCCGTTATTTCCGTTTCCGCTTTCATCGTTTGCATTACCGTTAAAAGGCCAATATCCCACTAGGCTATCCGCTGGAATTTGTCCATTTGCATTGCATAAACAAATAATTAACAGACTAATTGTAAAAATTGCTTTTCTCATAATGGTTGTTTTTTCTTTTACTTCTGGCCAAGGCTAAAAATGGGCCTCAGAACAGCGTTATCGAAAAATACTTAAGATGGATGAATCAACTGCGACTACAGACGGGAAATTTTACAATTATTAATCCTTTTTTTTAACATGGGCCAACTGTTAACCTGGCACACTTTATTCGGGAAGGGAGGGTTTTCAATAATAAATACCAGGCATGCTCCTTATTTGTCCGGTCCTTTTTGGCAGGTGATTAAAACATTCCATCAGAATGAAGTAATTCACATTCAGCAGAATATCAATTAGGAATGAAGTTGTGAGTAAATAAGTGTTCAGAGCGCTATATCCAATGTAGTTTCTTTGAAACGTATTTTGTCCCCCGGCCGCATCTGGGCGATGAGGGTGAGGTCAGCAGCAATGACATTTGCTATGCGGGCATAACCTCCGGAGGTCTGGCAGTCAGCCATCAGGATGATGGGCTGGCCGTCGCCGGGGACCTGAACGGTGCCAAGGGAGATCCCTGCCGAGATGATGTTGGCCATCCCTTCCTTATGCCTTATCGGCTCACCGGATAGCCGGTAACCCATGCGGTCGCTTTGGGCGGTGACAGTGTACTCAGTAGACAGGAAGCTGCGCAGACCGGCTATCTCAAAATAGTGTGCCTCGGGACCGGAGATGACCCTGATGATCTGTTCGTGTTTGTATTCAGGGATCAGGCCTTCGGGGATTTTTGTGAACCGTGGTTTTCTTCTTGCGGAACCATTGGACAATCGGTCGAAAGGGGAGAGGAGTTCAGATTCCCCTACCGGCAGCTCGTCGCCGGGCATGAGCGCCCGGCCCTGAAATCCTCCGATCCCTGCCCTGAGGTAAGTCGACCGGCTGCCCATCACCGGAGGCACGGCTATGCCGCCGGCAAAGGCAATATATGCCCTGCAGCCGCTCCTTAATCCCTTGAACACGAGCCTGTCGCCGGGCCTGACATCAACTGCCGTGTTCATAGGTATTCCTTGGCTGTTGAGGTGGGGGGTCATGTCGGCGCCGGTGATGGCTATCCAGGCTGGACCGGTAAACTCAAGCTCCGGACCGGAGATAGTCGCCTCGAGGCATGCATCGCTTGGGTCATTGCCCACAAGCAGGTTGGCCAGCTCAAGGGAGAAAACATCCATCGCCCCCGAGACGGGCATACCAAACCGCTGGTACCCATACCTCCCCCTGTCCTGTACAGTGGTCAGCAATCCTGCCGTATGTACAATCACCGTCGCCATAATCACTCCTTCGGGGTTCGTATGACCTGGTACGTGCCTTCAGCCACCGCAGCAGCTATCTGCTCATACTCATCCTTATCTACTGAGTAAAACCGGATGTAATCGCCGGCTGTGAAGAGAAACTCGGGCTTGCTGTCGGGATTGAATAGTCGCAGCGGCGTACGTCCTATCAGCTGCCATCCGCCGGGGCTCTCCATGGGGTAGATGCCTGTCTGCTCGCCGGCGATGCCCACAGAGCCGGCGGGGATCTTCAGTCGCGGTGTCTCCTGGCGCGGGGTGGCAATGCGTTTGTCCATCCCTCCGAGGTAACAGAAGCCGGGGGTGAAGCCAAGCATGTAAACGAGGCAGTCGGCGGAGGTGTGGATGGTGATCACATCGCGGGCGGCGAGGCGGTTGTATTCGGCTACATGATGGAGGTCGGGACCCGCCTCGCCGCCGTAGAGGACCGGGACGTGGGCGACCGTGGGGGAGGGCAGGAGGATGGCCGCGGGGTCGGCGGCACAGGCGCGGAGGGTCTCCAGCAGGCGCCGGTAGCCGATTTTTGCCGGGTCATAACAGACCATCAGCTCGTTATAGGAAGGGATGAAGTCGGTGACGCCCGGGATGTTCTCCTGCTCAAGCCTCGCCAGCAGCTTCCTGACGACCAGGTTCACCTCCTCCGAGATCACATCGCCGGCCTTGATAATGAATGCCGAATCGCCCGAGGGAATGTACTTCAGCTCCATCTCAGTCGTTTACCGGGTTTATTCCCATGATGTCTCCGTCCCTGGCCATTCCCCGATCATTACATCCCGAGGGGTTTTATTGTGATCCCTTCGGCGCGCAGCGCCTCAGAGAGCTTCCTGACAAAAGCCGGGGCGGCCTCGTTGTCGCCGTGGATACAGACGGTCTCTGCCTCTATAGGTATTAGTTTCCCGGTAACAGTCTCCACAACCTTTTCACGTATCATCCTGATGACCCTGCGGATCATCAGGTCGGTGTCATGCAGCACCGCATTTTCCGTGCTTCGCGCGACAAGCGCGCCGTTGTCGTCATAGGCCCTGTCGGCAAACACTTCCGATGCACAGGCGAGGCCTGTGTCCCTGGCGGCCCTTATCATCTGCGAGCCCGACTGCCCCACCAGTATCAGCGAGGGGTCAAGCTCCCTCACCGCCCGGGCTATCACAACTGAGAGTTCATAGTTGGTTGCGGCGGTGTTGTAGAGTGCGCCGTGGGGTTTGACGTGCCGCATGCGTGTTCCTGCCGCCGCGGCCATGGCCATGACGGCTCCTGCCTGGTAGTTATTCTTGATTGAATCTCAGTGTGGGTCCTGTGTGTGAACCCTAGTCCTCTACGTGCTTCTCAATAAGCTTCACAACACCGTCAACAATCTCTGTCTCAGCATGACCGGGCTGGATCTTGTTGCCTAAGACCTGGAAGGTGTTCTTGTTATACGAGGCATCATCTACAATGTACCCGCTGTTGGAACCTCCGTTGGTCAATGTGACAAAAACTGTCTTTGTCAGCGGCGAGGCTGCCTTGATCTTCTGCCCGAAGATATTGTAAATCTCTGCACTGATATTCGCAAGGGCAATGTCTCCTATACCAAGGACACCTATCCCTACATTCACATCCGGACCCTCCTCAAAAACACCCGGCTCTCCCTTGAACTCGCCCTCCTTGTTCGTATTCACACGCCCCGGCATCGTCAGTGTCTCCCTGGCTCCGCTTATCTTTACATCACCCCGGAAATCCCGGATATTGGTCATAACTCTTATGACCTCCTCGCCGAGGATCATCCCCAACGCATCAATCCACCTGTTCAACACATCAACAGCCTCAGCCGTGGGCGGACCGGGCTCGGTCATCCCCTCCAGCGAGAGGCCCCTCCGCTGCGCTATCTGGTAATCACGCAACGGTGACTCAATTACCTCCCTGGTCATCTCATAACCTGTTATCTCAGTACCGGTCCTCGAGGCAATCACATTCGTCCCTGGCCTTAACCAGAGCGGATTCTGATCGCCTGACGCACCCTGGGTGAACATCATTACCATCATGTCACCGAACGACTGCTCAATATGACGGCAGGCGGCACCCGGGAAGTCTGCAGACCTTATCCCGGTTACATAACCGTTGACAGGATGCATGGCATAATTTATATAACCCGCAATCGGGTTGCCCTGCAGATCTGTGAACAGCAAAACGGCAACGGTCTTATCAGAGGGGCCTTCAGGATTGGCTGCCTGCGTCCACTTCCTGGTTTCTTTATCAATTGCATCCCGGTTCACATTCAACCAGGCTTTACCTTCGCCGAAACCTACCTTTGCGGGCTGCAGTGCTGACCTGGCTTTCCGCACCGCTTCCATTATTGCGGGTTCGTCGGAACCGGAAAGAGCTGCACTGTGTGAATGTGTTGAAGACAATAGGATGTTTTCTGCTGGGCAATCCAGTTCCTCAGATATTAATCCTGAAATTTTCCCATAATCCGACCTGATATTTCCGTCTATGGATATCAATGCTGCACGGGTCGCGCCATTATCCAGTACAATGGCACGGACAAACAGATTCTCGTGGGCATATTTCCCTGACGAAGGAACTATTGTTGCCTGTGCCAGGGCTGAAACGTCAACACGGGCAGCACCCACTTTTAAAGGGCCTTCCTGAGAAAGGGCTGAAAAGGAACAGGTGATCAGAATGAATAGCAATCCAATCGTTCGGGTGATGACAGTTCTTTTCATGATCTTTTTCTTTGTCAATGCAACTGATAATATCTGATTCCTAATGGCTTTGTTGAAAAATCTTCTGGGCATAATCCTGGTAAGCGACACGCCAGTATGCCCATTCATGCCCGTAACCCGGCTCTTCAATATATTCAAACTCCACACCCTGCTCGTTCAGCAGGTCATGCATATCACGATGAGCTGTTATCAATCCATCCTGAGCACCCACGCTTATATAGAGAAGTCTTATCCGGTCATTGGCGGCTTCTTCAATCTGAGGAATAAGTTCCAGAAGCTTTTCTTTGTCAATGGTTTTGGAGACATCAGGACCACGATACATCTCTGCATTGGGAGGAGTGTCAATTACTTTGGTCACGTCCGGGAATAGTGGCAATCCGCCTGCCAGGGAACCGATCCACGCAAATTTATCAAGGTTGGTAAAGCCTGCATAAAGAGACATCATCCCCCCGCGTGATAGTCCTGTTACAGAGCGATGCTCTGCGTCATTTATTGTACGGTAAGTCGTTTCAATATACGGGACAAGATCAGAGACAAGGGCTTTGGGGAAACTAAGATCATCAGGACGGCTTCCGGGAGGAGGGACGCCGGCTATATAATCACGGCCTGCAACCTGGTCAGAGTATATATTACTCATAACCACTATTGCCGGGACCGCTTTTCCTTTTGCAATCAGGTTATCCATAATCTCCGGAACTCGCCCCAGATCAGTCCAGGCATCCTCATCACCACCGCCTCCATGCTGCAGATAGATAACCGGATATCGTGAATTACCAGTCTCATATCCCGGAGGAGTATAGATCGTTGTACGTTTCTGTATCCCCAGTGACGGATATGGAACATATACATGCGAGACAATTCCATGAGGCACATCCTGATACAAATAATTCTCCGTCTTTTCACCTGGGATGGGCAGCTCGCTGCGATATCTTACACCGTCGCGGGCAGATAACGGATTGTTCGGGTCAAGGACAAAGAGACCATCCACCAGAAATGCATAGTTATATAATTCAGGTTCAAGCGGACCTATTGTTACATTCCAGTTACCGTCGGGATCTTTTATCATAGGGACCTCTGGTCCTTCAGGCCATGCATCCGTAGTCCATCCTCCGGTGGTATTGACAAGCACAACCGATTTTGATTCAGGGGCACTGAGCCGGAAAGTAACCGTGAGGTCTTCGTGTATTACAGGAAATTCAATCGGCTTTGTTCCAACACTCACTTTTGGAGCCTCCTGTCCGAAGAGATACGTACTACTTCCGGACATATCCTTACGGGTACTCTTACCGCATCCTGATATGAGTGGTAAGAATGCCACGATAACCAATAATGTAATTTTGCTGTTACTCTTCATCGATTTATGGAATTAATATTTTGCTCAATTCGAAATTTCATCCTGTATGCCGAATAAGTTACTTCCTGCCACTATTCCGGCTCTCTCCCGGTTGGATCATCTGCATCTAATCTCAAAGACCTGGCACTTCAAAACCTGATAGAATTACAGCTGGTCTTAATCACCCTCAGATAAATGACAACCAGAATCAACTTAACAATAAAGCTCGGGACAGATTAAATATGTAAACTGCATCTGATTCTTAACAGAAATCAGGCTATAATGAACAGTACACTTCTGAAAGGAAGAGGCAACGGGTAATCTGTTACGCAAATAAGATACCTTCTGCTGCCAATCGTAAGTATCTGTTAGTAAGTAAAGTATACTTGCTTCAAATTTTGACGGTTGATACGAATTGACCCGGTAGAAAAATAATAACTGGCATGATTCTTTAATTTCCATTGCTGAATTCATTATCATTACGAAAAATATGGACATTTGGGGAGGGGAGAAATCAACATTAAAACTCCTGAACTGCGGGGAAAATGGATCATCTTAAAAAGGCAGGATGGGGGCATCTGAAAAAAGTCAGTACCCGGAAAGAATAAAGCCGGGCGACCTGGATGAATTCCGCAATCTATACAGGGAATATTATTCTGCTCTCTGTGTTTACGCAACTTCTTTTACCCGTGACAAACAGATAGCAGAAGAGGTGGTTCAGGATGTCTTTGTAAAAATCTGGGAGCTGGGAGACTCTCTTTCCATCAATACGTCAATCAGCTCATACCTTTACACTTCGGTCAAGAATGCTTCTCTCAATCATTTGAAACACCTGCAGGTTGTCAACAAGTTCAATGAATATTACACCCAAAAGCTGCAGGAAGCACAAGATTTATACTATTTGAGTCAGGAAACAGGCGACTCACTGATGATAGCCCGGGAACTTGAAGAGCAGCTACTGGAAGAGATCGAGTCATTACCTGATCAATGCAAAAGAATCTTCAAGATGAGCCGGTTTGATAATTTAAAACATCAGGAGATAGCAGATAAACTGGGTGTTACAATCAATACTGTTCACCGGCAGACATCGATAGCCCTGGAAAAGCTGAAACGGATAATTATTAAATCACTGGTATTCCTGGCACTCTCTCTTAAGTTCTTTATTGGTTGAACTGCATCCTTCTTAAAAAAACAGAATCCTTTTTATTGTTAACATGATCCTTGTTGTCATTAATATGTAGTTGATATGGAAAAGATGACTGAAATAATAGTGCGTGTGCTAAATGGTGAGGCTTCACCTTCTGATAAGCAGTCACTTATAGCCTGGATGAATGAAAGCCAGGAAAACAGAGAGAATTTCAAAAAGCTGGAATCTGTATGGAATGCCATCAGTATTATTGATAAATCCGGGGACTTTGATCATGAAAAGGCCTTCCTGAAATTCCGCCGGGAGGTCGACTTAAAACTTAAAGCCTCCAAAAAGGCAAGGGTGGTCAGAATAACGGATAACATCATTCGTGCGGCAGCTGTCGCGGTAATATTATTGGGAATCGGATACATGATATTATCCAGGGCCGGAGAACCTGTGACCCCGGCGATAGCAAAATGCGAAATAATTTCACCGAGAGGTTCCAAAACACAGGTTATTCTTCCGGATAACTCGGTTGTATGGCTTAACTCGGAAAGTAAGCTTGAATACAATAATGAATACGGCATCGAAGACCGGGAGGTCTTTCTGGAAGGAGAAGGCTACTTTGAAGTTAAAACCAATCCGGACCAGGTATTTGTTGTCAATGCATCCGGCCTGAGAATTAAAGCTCTCGGGACTACTTTCAATGTCAAATCATATCCTTCCGAGAATACGATTGAAACAACACTAATAGAGGGTAAGGTTGACCTTGAAAATATCACATCCGGTAAACCAACCACCCTTGTTACACTTGAACCAAACCAGAAGGTTACTTATTATAAGGTGACTGAAGAGGCTGGCAAAGAGGAAAGAGTAACCGGGATTACCCGTGAGGATGCTACTCCTGCAAAAGCAAAAGACATTAACCCGCTACTCTCCAACGAGGAAGTGGATGTTTCGCTTGTTACCTCCTGGACCAATAATATGATCTTCTTTGACCATGAGACCTTTCAGGATCTGGCGGTCAGACTTGAGAGGCGGTTCGGCGTTAACATCTATTTTATTGATGACGGGATAAAAAATCTGGAGTTCACCGGCAAATTCAGTGATATCATCATAGAACAGGTCCTGGCGGCACTCCAGTTCGCCTCACCTTTTTACTATCAGCTCTACGATAAGGACATTTACATTTCGGAAAAACCTATTCTTAAAAAACCATCGCCGGACACTATCTTAAAATGAGCCTATACTAACCTAAAAACCTGTAAGCCTATGGAAGACAAATCAATCTGAAAACGAATCGGGAAATGCTGGAACATTTCCCGACCATTGTTTTTAATCAAACCAGGGAGAGCATGCTGTTAGTTGGACTCTCTGGATCATTTAACCAAAAACATACAAATTTATGAAAAAAGCTCGATTTAGGAAAATTCTGCTAATCATGAAAATATCGACCTTTTTATTGTTCTTCTGCCTGACTGCAATCTCAGCTGAATCGTTCTCACAGAACTTTTCATTTGATATCAGGGGCGAAACAATTAAGGACTTATTAGCAAAGATAGAAGGGACCAGCGACTACAAGTTCCTCTACAGATCGGACCTGACGGAGATCAATGATCCGGTTACGGTCAGCGTCAATGATGAAAACATCGAAAGCATTCTCACCAAGGTCTTTGCATCTTCCGGTGTGGTCTTTAAGATTTTTGATGACAACCTGGTTGTCATTTCAAAAGCAAATGAAATACAGCAGCAGAGTGTGACCGGGAGGGTGACAGATGCCAGGACCGGGGAACCTCTTCCGGCTGTTACTGTTACCATCAAGGGTACTACCACCGGGACTCTGACGGATGTCAATGGCAGTTTTGTCCTGCCCAGACCCGAAAGAGGAGTGACTATTTCTTTTTCATTCATCGGTTACACATCGCGTGACATTGTTTACAATGATGAGAATACAATAGAAATTGAACTCGTTCAGGAGGATCTATCCCTCGATGAGGTAGTAGTGGTTGGTTACGGAACCAAGACAAAGAGCTCTGTAACCGGTGCTATCTCAACAGTTGGAGAAAGGGAACTTGAGAATATATCAGTTACCAATGTTGCGGGTGCTCTTCAGGGAAGGGTTTCTGGGGCATTTGTGACTACAGAGAGCGGTCAGCCGGGTGCCGGTTCAAATATCTACTTCCGGGGACCTATGTCAATCAGCGGAGGACGCCCTCTCTATGTTGTGGATGGTATTCCGATAAGTGATCTCAGCTATGACTTCAATATGGTTGATATTGAGTCCATCAGTGTTCTCAAGGACGCCTCTGCCGCCGCTATCTATGGTGCAACTGCTGCCGGAGGTGTTATCCTGGTAACCACAAAACGAGGTGCAAAACAGAAACCGACGGTAAGCTTTGACGGCAGCTACGGTGTCCGGAACGTAATCAAAGTTCCAACCCTCCTCCGGAGGGATGATTATATCAGGGCCAAGGCACTCGCCGGATATGATGTTGTTGATCTGTTCGGACCTGAGAGCGGCTGGAGCAGCCTGCCCGATACAGACTGGTTTGATGAGTGGTACAATCCGGGTGCTGAGCAGAACTACAACCTGTCGATGTCAGGCGGAAGCGATGCTTCAACATATTACCTGTCAGGAAATTATAACAGCATTCAAGGAACGCGCCTTAACAACTGGATCAATCGGCTTACGTTACGCGTTAATTCTGATCACCAGATTACCAAGAAGTTAAAATTGTCTGAGAACATCTACTTCAAATACGGTAAAGAAGCTCCTCCGGTTCCACCTCACGAAGGATTTCAGACCTACAGGAGTATTCCGGTGATGAGCGTCTATGACCCGGCCAATGAATCAGGAGGAGGATGGGGTATGACTCCCAAAGGTTTCCAGGGGCGCAACTATGTGGCTGAGGCCTCAACTCTTTACGCCAGGAACAATGACTATTCAATCAACATGAGCGGAAGCCTTGATTACGAGATAATAAACGATCTTCACCTGAAAGGACTCTTAGGGGCCATACTGAATGATAAGGATGCATATGCTTACCAGGAACCCTGGTTTGACGGATCATGGTATGCACTGGAATCTTTCTCAAAGGCTAACGCCAAACAGAAACAGTACATAGCCACCTTTACCCTGAATTATGACAAGACCTTCGGAGACCACCAGGTTTCAGGATTACTTGGATATGAAGCCAGAAGGGCTTATTCAAGCTATCTTGACTACGCCAACCAGGAGTCATTTGTTGCCAGACCACGCTCTTCTGCACTGGCACTCGGTGTCGAAAGTCAGACCGGGTCATTCTGGGAAACTGATGTTCTCAATCGTATCCTTTCCCAGTTTATGCGACTGGAATACAGCTATCAGGATAAGTACCTCGTCACTGCCAATGTACGCCGCGACGGTTACGGGTCAAAATTCGGCCCTGAGAACAAGTACGGCATATTCCCCGGTGTCTCTGTGGGATGGGTTTTGACAAAGGAGAAATTTATGAGCCAGTTTTCTTTCATTAACCTCCTGAAACTGAGGGCAGGATATGGCATCCTGGGGAACCCTGTTGGCCAGGACTTTGCCTATACAAGGTACTATACCTTAGGTTATACATATGACTGGTCTTCAATACCTGCTGCCGGACAAAGAGAGACCGGGATTGCAGTTGTCGATGCCCTGGCAAATGCTGAAATACAGTGGGAATCAGTGGCAACGACAAATATCGGACTTGATGCAAGTTTCTGGAAGGGCCGTCTGGCATTGAACCTTGATTACTACTCAAGGCAGACAAAGAAGATGTTGTATAATGTTGGCATTCCTCCGTCAGCAGGCGTTGGCTCAAGTGTTCAGGCAAACATAGGTCAGATGAGCAACAGCGGGCTTGAGGTACAGGTTGAACACCGTAATGACATCGGTGATTTCAACTACTTCGTTGCTTTTACCGGTGGCTTTAACAAGAATAAGCTCATATCCCTCAATCCTGACCTGGAAAGGCTTTATATAACCTCAGGTAACATCGGGGCAGGTGAGTCAGGAGGCGGTTTCTATGGCGGCGCAACTATCTGTCGTTCAGAGCCTGGACTGCCACTTGGGCAGTTCTATGGTTATGAGACTGAAGGGATTTACGCAACGGATGCCGAGGCCGGAACACGTCCTACATTCAGCGGGTACACTCCACAGGCAGGTGACCTTATCTATGTTGACCAGAATGATGATGGGATGATAAATGCTTCCGATCAGGTTTACATCGGTAACCCCTGGCCGAAGATGACCTATGGTTTTAATCTCGGCGGTGGATGGAAGAACATTGAAGTGAGGGCTCAGTTCAATGGAACTATAGGTAATGATATCTATAACGGTCACGATTCCTATGAGTATAACTTCTACTCGGATTACAACACCTCACCGAAGATCTTTGATGCTTCATTCTTCGGAGACAATGGTCTGACAGACATCCCAAGGAGCGCCACACTTTCAGAACCCGACAGAAACAGGAACTGGGGTGCAGTCTCTGATTACCATATTTATAAGGGCTCCTACCTGCGCCTTAAGAACCTGCAGGTCAGTTATACATTACCCGAAACGGTGGTACGTAAGATGCACATGAGTTATATGAAGGTCTTTTTCAGTGCGGACAATCTCCTGACTATAACAAAATACCCCGGACTTGATCCCGAAATAGCTCCTCAGGCTGAATACGGAGGCATTCTGGCACAGGGAATTGATTTCCCGAGTCCCCGCTATCCCCTCTCAAGGATTATCTCTTTCGGAGTAAACATGACATTCTAAATCCTTAAACTGAAGAACTATGAAAAAGAATATAAAATTTCATGTACTCCTGGTGTTTATCGCCAGTCTGCTGATGTTCAGCTCCTGCGAAGATAAGTTCCTGGATGTTTCAGACCCGCTGGTACTTTCAGAAGGGATCTTCCCCCAGGAAGTAAGTGACCTGGAACCTATCATGGTTGATATCTACGGGAGACTGCAGGAAACCTATTATGGCACATACATGAGGATGTGGCCGCTAATGTCACACAACCGTGACCATGGATATAACGGGGCGCAGTACCCCGAGTTTGCCCTTATTGAGTTTAATCCAAACCTGTCAAACGTGAACAATGTATGGACAAGGCACTTCCTGGCAATCGGCAAATGCAATGACATGCTGGCTGCAGTTGACAGGTTACGGGATAAAGATGGCCTGACCGCCTCACAGATGGATAAACTCGATGAGTATGAAGGACAGGCACTCTTCATGCGCGCTTTCAATTATTTCTATCTGATAAACCTGTATGGTGAGTCTCCTATTTTAACAGAAGCCGATAAGAGCAAAATGGGTGTACCGCTATGGGATTATGCCCCGGATATCATCAATGAAACATATAAGGCAAGGGCAACGCAGGGTGAAGTATGGGATTTGATCATAAACGACCTGAAGTCGGCAGAAACTCTTCTGGACGGCGTCGTTTTTCCGGAGAAGGCAAGGGTCAACGAATGGGCTGTCAAGAGCTTCCTCGGTAAAGCCTACATCTTTACCCTTCAGTGGGATAAGGCCAGGGACGTGCTGAAAGACGTGATTGATAACAGCGGTAAGCAGCTCGTAAGCTATGACATCCTGCGCAATTCATTCAACGGACAGAATAAATTCAACGCTGAATCTATCTTTGAAGTTAACTCAACCTATGACCCTCTGGGAGGTTCCTCACAGTTTAATACAGGGGCTGACTGGATGAAAGGGATCAGCATATCTTACGTTGACCAGGACGGCACTGAGGTGTGCAACGGATTCGGCAATATGTTCATTCACGACATGACTATGCCAAGGTATGGTTTTAACAGTCCGGCCACAACTACGGCGGAGCAGAAGGATCCTGCTTACCTTGCATACTCTCTGCAGGTTCGCGCTGACAAAAGTGTCGATCCGCGTCTTTATGTAACAACTTTCCAGCCTTATGTTGACAGCATTAATTACATAGGCAACTGGAGGAAGATAGCAAAAGGACGGGTTGAATCATATAATGCAGAGGCTTCAAAAGCATGGTGCATTCATAAATATACCGTTATTGACCGCTACTGGGGAGACCTTAACGGCTGGCATGGGATAAATATGATTGTCATGCGCCTTGCAGACGTATACCTCCTCTATGCTGAGGCCCAGATGCGCCTTAACCAGACCGGCGAAGCCCTGGAGTACATAAACAAGGTACACAGAAGAGCATATGATGTTCCTGTAAACACTCCCTCATCCTATGATTATGGATCTCTGGCTGATAGGACCAAGACGCTGGATCCGGCTGATCCCCTTGCCAATGATCCTCTGAAATATGAAAGATGGGCTGAATTCGGGGGAGAAGGAGTATGGTGGTTTGATGTACGCCGCTTTGACCTGGGGCAGGAAGAAGCTACATATTACCAGAGGGTCAAGGGCGGCGCACTGGAATGGAGAGACACCAAGTATGCCATGCCGATCTCGACAACGGAAATGAACGCTAATTCGCAAATGATTCAGAATCCAGGCTATTAATGCTAAAATGGTTAGTTATTATATGATTCGGGTTAGTTAGAGACAATGTGGGCACTCCGGATTCAGGTCCGGGTAAGTGCCCACTTGTTTTTTCACTTTCTCATTTGCATTCCCGCCTTCTTCTTTTAGGATGGATTACCCTATTAATTATCACTCCCGACTATGAAAACAATATTGGTGTTTCTTCCACTACTTGGGTTATTAATGACCGGATGCGGAACGAATCCTTCATCCACCGCTTCACTGACAGAAGAAGAGTGGGGCTGGCATGATGGAAAAACAGTCAGGCTCTTCACACTTACAAACCAAACCGGAGTTGTACTGAAAGTCACCAATTACGGGGCAACAATTACCTGGATCTCAGCACCTGACCGTAACAACACTTTTGAGCCCGTGGTACTCGGGTTTGACAGCCTCAGTAATTACGTTGCCGTAAGGGGTGGCTTCGGAAGCGTTATTGGCAGGTATGCCAACCGGATCGGAGGAGCACAGTTTATCCTAAACGGTGAAAAGTATCTGCTGACGGCAAACAGCCGGGGAAATACAATGCATGGCGGAAATAAGGGATTTAATAAGCAGGTATTCGATATTGATACGGCATATGTTGCAGGTGATTCTGTAAAGGTATCTTTTTCATATCTGAGCCCTGACCTGGAAGAGGGATTCCCGGGAAATCTCTTATTTAAAATTACCTATACACTTACAGCAGAGAATGAGGTAATACTTGATTACGAGGCGACAACCGATAAACCGACTGTCGCAAACTTCACGAACCATGCTTATTTTAACCTGGGCGGATCTCATAGTCCCGTTCTGGATCACTATCTTATGGTTGCTTCAGACTCCGTTTGTGAGGTTGATTCCACAGGCCTTCCGACAGGCAAGCTGCTTCCGGTTGAAGGGACCGCCTTTGATTTCAACCATGCCAGGCCTGTGGGCAGCAGGATTGAGGAGGTGAAACCGGGCTATGATCATAATTACAGGCTTCGAAGAGAGGGTGACGGGCTGGTGCTTGCGGCTGAGGTCTATGACCCTGTCAGTGGCAGGGTGCTTGAAGCATACACTACTGAGCCGGGCATGCAGTTATTTACCGCCAACTCTGACCGCCAGTATACAGGACACGGAGGAGTACCGTTTGGAAGGCACTACGGTATCTGCCTTGAGATGCAGCATTTCCCCGACTCTCCAAATCATCCGAATTTCCCTGATGTGGTTCTGAACCCGAAGGAGACATACAGACAGACTACAGTCTACAAATTTTCTGTAAGGTAAAATAAACAGCTATGCGAAAAATCAGATTTCTCATCGGTGCAATTGTATCCGGGCTCCTGTTTTCATCACCCCTTATTTCCCAGGACGGAAGTTTGAAGGTGGGAGCTGCAAGAATTGACATTACCCCGGCACCGGATGCCCTGCCTGCAAAGGGGTACCCCAGGGGCATACGCGATCACATCTATGTAAGGGCAATAGTTATTGACAACAGTCTGACCAGTGCTGCCTTTATAACTGTTGACATAGATGGCATTGGCGCCGGCATTATTCCTGAAGTATCAAAGGAGACAGGCATACCTGAAGAAAATATCGTGATCTCACCTACTCATACCCACAGCGGTATTCAGCTTCCCCGCGGAAATGCTTCTGAGGTGGATCCAAACAGGCTGGCTTTCGTAAAAAACCTTGAAAAAAGTATTATTGAATCCGTCAGACAGGCCAAGAAAAGTCTTCAGCCTGCAAGTGTAGGATACATTACAGGCACTGCCTTTCTCAATGTAAACCGCAATGCAATCGATCCGTTCACCAGGCTATGGACACAGGCGCCCAACTATGACGGCCCGAGTGACAAGACAGTAGCCGTGGTGACATACCGGTCAGCAGAGGGTGAACCCATAGCGGTATTTTATAATTACGGTATGCATGCAAACAGCTCATACATGAGCGGCATCCTGACCGGTGATGCACCCGGAGAGGCCTCCAGGTATATAGAAAGGTATTATGATAATAAGATCGTTGCGGTATATTCCCCGAGTGCCCAGGGAGATCAGAATCCCTTATACCTGCAGCCTATGTCGGAGATTGAAAAAATCAAGAGCGACCTAGCCCTTTCAAGCGGAAGGGCAAGAAACTCAGAAGAGGCCAACAAGATGGCAGGATTTGAGGGTGCTGTGGATGACATAGCAGATATTGAACCTGACCTGTATGAACGACAGTCACAGATGATCTCCGCCCTGGGAGCATTTCTCGGTGAAGAGGTGCTGCGTGTGATTAAATACACTGCACGATACAGGTCAGATATCCGAATATTTTCTGCCGATACTGTTGTAACCTGCCCGGGCAGAACCCGTACCAACTTCAACCGTGAGGGTTCAGCGGCTACTTATACTGATGGCAACCCGGTAAACATCGGGCTGAAACTGCTGGTAATGGGTGATATTGCCTTCGCAGTCATGGGCGGCGATCCGTTCTCGAGGATAAAGGAACAGCTGATGGATGAGGCTCCCTTCAATCATACCATCCTGGTGGTGATGAGCAACGGGCTGGGCGGCGGATATATCCCAACTGATGATGCATATGGAATGAATACGTTCCAGGTCCTTGGTTCAAAACTGAAACCCGGATGTGCCGAAAGAGCAATAATAAACGGATTCCTTGACCTGATGGACAGGGCATGGAAGTGATTTACTGAAATACAGAGAGAAGAAAAACTATGTCAAACAGACGCGATTTTATCAGATACCTGGGAGCAGGGTCAGCAGGAATGACCCTGGCTGCACCTCTGGCATTTTCATCATGTGCGAACAATAAAACCGGTGAAGAGGGACAGGTACTGTTCATAGGTGATGATATTGCCGTGGCGGAGACCACCAGCGGAAAAGTACGCGGATACATCCTGAGGGGTATATATTACTTCCTGGGCATACCATACGGCGCAGATACGTCAGGCCGGAACCGCTTCATGCCGCCCCGGAAACCTGAACCGTGGTCAGACGTTTTCCCTGCAATCTGGTGGGGGAATTCAGCTCCTCAGATGACTGAGAACATGTATGCAAACAAGATAATGGCATTCAGGGATCACTGGAACTATGATGATGTAAGTGAAGATTGCCTGCGTATAAATGTTTTTACTCCCGGTTATAACGACGGAAAGAAGAGACCGGTTCTGGTCTGGATGCATGGCGGTGGGTTTACATCAGGAAACAGCCTTGAACATGACGGATATAACGGTGAAAACCTGGCCAGAAGCGGTGACATTGTTTTCTGCTCGGTTAACCACCGCCTGGGGCCCCTGGGATGCTCCGACTTTTCAGCAGCAGGCGGCGGGCAGTTTGCCTCATCCGGTAATGCCGGAATGCTTGACCTTATCGCTTCACTGGAATGGGTACATGATAATATTGAGAACTTTGGCGGTGATCCGGGTAATGTGACAATAATAGGGCAGAGCGGTGGCACCCAGAAGGTGAGCACTACCATCACTATGCCCGCATCAAAGGGGCTTGTGCATAAAGCTGTATTACTAAGCACCACTACCATTAAGGTGGGCGAACAGGAACCGGCACGAAAGCTGGGAGCATATATACTCAGGGAGGCCGGCCTGAAGGACTCTGAAATTGAGAAGCTCCAGATGATGCCATGGAAGGAATACTATTTGCTGGCACAGAGAGCTGCCTCAAAACTGAATGAGGAGGAAAGGAGCTCAGGGAACAGGAGTTTCCGTGCAAATTTCGGTCCGCATATCGACGGCATCAACATACTCCGCCATCCTTACTATCCGGATGCTTCACCGGATGCAGCGCATATACCAATGATCATATGCTCCGCACTGAATGAATGCTCTCCAAGCCTGCTGGATGCCTCCGTGGAAGAAATCTCATTCGAAGGAGTAATTAAGAACCTGGTAAGAAATGAGGTTCAGCTTGCCCCGGGAGGCCAGGCAATAACAGGTATGCCGGAGGAACAGGCACAGCAGGTCGTGGAAGCATACAGGAAGGCATTCCCGGATAAAAAACCGGTTGAAATCTGGTCAATGGTAACCAGGCACAGGCAGGCCACGAACTACATAGCGGATGCAAGATCAAGGCAGGGCACTCCTGTTTATATTGCCTGGTTCGGATGGCAACCGCCATTGTTCGACGGACGACTCCGTGACTTCCACTGTGTGGATATCTGCTACTGGTTCAATAACACTGACCTGATGTTATCACACACCGGTGGAGGTTCAAAACCGAGAGAACTGTCGCAGAAGATGTCAGGTTCACTGGTTCAGTTCATGAAAACAGGCGATCCTAATGGTGGTGGTCTGCCTGCGTGGCCCGCTTATACCGCGGAGAACGGAGAGCTTATGTTCCTGGATGACAATTGCGAGGTACAGTACGATCCTGACCGGGAAGCCAGAAAGGCCCTGCCCCCGATAATATAGAATCTGACGGGATGATGCTGCTTTTGGCCCCAGTCAAATACAACTGTGATATAAGGAGATTTAAAAATTAATCAAATAAAAGCCAGAAAAATGAAAACAAACAGGAGAAACTTCCTTCAGGTCCTCGGTGCAGGCACAGCAGGCTTTGGTGTCGCCAGTGCCGTATGGCTGCCTGACTGGACTTCCGGGAAAAACAAGGTCGATGCCTCAGCCAGTACTATGGCTGGCGCGATTCCGGTAAAGAGAAACAACCAGATGTGGCCCATCAAATCTGAACTGAAATCAAGACGTATCAAGTTCGACTCACCACAAAACCAGATCAGCTGGGCATTCATGAAGGAGCTGCGGGAACATAACAAAACCAGGAAGATTTATGACATCGATCCTTATGTCGAAGTTTACCAGTTCCGTGACAATATGTACGGTCTGTTCCAGGAAAACTGTGACGGTGCGGGCGATTTCTGGATGTATCTTACCATCGGCCCGGAGAAAGCCATGCTTATTGATACCGGCTTCGGCCTCGGGGATACAAAAGCCCTCGTTGACCAGCTGACAGGTAATATGCCGCTCATTGTTGTCAACACACATGACCACTATGACCATGCATACGGGAACTGCCGGTTTGACAAAGTGTACTGCCACGAATACCTGGTGCCTTACATTGAGAACCAGCATGCCAATATGTGGGATTACCTTTTCGATGACTATGGCAACAATATCTGGCTTGAATTTGACAGGAAGGACCTGCCGGCCTTTAAGAAATACGAGATAGTTGGCGTGCCCGACGGATATACGTTCAACCTGGGGGGTGACTATGAGGTAGAGCTGGTGTTTACAGGAGGCCATGCTGCCGGGCATGCAGGATTTCTTGACAGGAAAGGCCGTATTTTCTTTTCGGGAGACAACATATGCAGTGATGTCTCAGGATGTGGTTCAGTAAATATTACCAGATCCGGACCTTACGGTGAAAATACTGCACTGAAGGTTTATCGTGACAACGTTAAGAGGCTGGTTGACAGGATGGATGAGTATGATTACATATTCCCGATGCATTTCATGAATAATATCGAGAACAACCTGATGCCAAATATTCTTGAGGCCTGCGATGCTATCCTCGCCAATCCGGAGGACTATGATTACAAGGTTGAAAAATATGGCAAAGACCGCTTCTCCGGACCATCGGCAAGGTATTTCAAGTTCATAAAAGGTTTCAGCGTAATCGGGTATGGTTACCGGAAGGCCTGAATCCAGTAATTGATTAAGTATTACAAACAGATAGCAACAATGGAAAAGACATACGAAATGTGGCCGATAAACGGCGCATCAAAGGCAAAAAGAATCAAATGGGGTTCACCCCAGAACCAGATCAGCTGGGCATACATGAAGATGCTCAGGGAAGGCAACAAAACCATGAAGGTATATGACATAAATCCATATGTGGAAGTATACCAGTTCCGCGAAAATATGTACGGGCTCTTCAATCAGAACTGTGACGGGGCCGGTGATGTCTGGCTGTATCTCATTATCGGACCGAAGAAGGCAATGCTGATTGATACAGGCTTCGGCCTGGGAGATCAGAAAGGGCTTGTAGACAAGCTCACAGGCGGCATGCCGCTGATAGTGGTGAATACCCACCTGGGCCCGGATCATTCCTTCGGTAATGTGCTGTATGACAAAGTTTATTGCAGCGAGTATGAGGTTGACAACATCAAAAACAGACTTAAGCCGGGGGCATGGGATTACCTGTTTGACGAGAACGGCAAAAATATCTGGCTGCAGTTCGACAGGAAGGATCTGCCTGAATATAAAGATTACGAGCTCGTTGGCGTGCCTGATGGCCACATATTCAATCTCGGTGACGATTATGACATCGAGCTGGCATGGATGGGAGGGCATTCAGCCGGGATGTCAATGTTCATTGACAGGAAAGGGCGCACTCTCTTTGCAGGTGATGACGTGTGCAGTGATGTAATAGGCTGCGGCAGCGGTCCAAAGGAAGGAGGGTTTTACAATGAATTCTGCAACCTGACGACATACCGCGATAACCTTACAAAACTGGTGGCCAGGCTGGATGATTTTGATTATATCTTCCCCGGTCACTTCATGGTCAATCTTGAGAATTATTTGATGCTGAATATCCTGGAAGCTCTTAATGAGATTATTGCCGATCCCACCTGTTATGACTACAAAGTTGAACATGTCAGGAGCACCGGCGGGACCAGGGTACGAATGCATAAGTTCGTGAAGGGATTCAGCACCATTGCCTATACTGAAAACGGTGTCTACCCACCCGAAGGATAGCATATAAACTTCCATCTCACAAACAACCGCATTCCATGTCAACAGACAGACGTACTTTCCTGAAGAGTGCCGGAGCAGGGGCTGCCGCAATGGCATTGCCGGCATCAATTGGTTTGACATCCTGTGTTCAGGGCAAAGACAAAAATGACGGGCAGAAGCTGTTTATTGGAGACAACATTGCACTGACCGGCACCACCAGTGGGATGGTAAGAGGATATATCCTTCGCGATATCCATTATTTCCTGGGGATTCCTTACGGGGCTGACACCTCCGGAAGAAACCGCTTCATGCCGCCTGTAAAACCTGAGCCATGGGATGATGTCTTCCCTGCTATTTGGTGGGGAAACGGAGCTCCGCAGCTGATTGAGGGTATATATTCAGGCAACAGCAGATACAGGGCATTTCTTCACCACGCCAACTTTGATGATCTTAGCGAGAACTGCCTATCAATCAATGTATTCACTCCAGGCATCAATGACGGAAAGAAGAGGCCGGTGCTGTTGTGGATGCATGGGGGCGCATGGCATTATGGCATCAGTCATGAGCATGACGGGGTTATTGGCGAGAACCTGGCCCGTTGCGGTGATATAGTATTCTGCTCAATAAACCACAGGCTGGGCCCGATGGGTTTCTCCGATTTTTCCGATACAGGCGGGGAGAAATATGCAGATTCAGGTAACGTTGGTGCCCTTGATCTTGTGGCAGCACTGGAGTGGATACGTGATAACATATCAAACTTCGGAGGTGATCCGGCCAATGTTACCATCATGGGCCAGTCTGGCGGCGGAGGAAAGGTAGTTGCCACTGCAGCAATGACTCCGGCAAAAGGTCTCTTCGGCAAGGTAGTTTCGCTGAGCGCCGCTGATTTTGAACTGCGGGATAAGGAAATGACCCGAAAGGTCGGTCATTATATCCTGAAGGAAGCAGGGTTACAGGCATCGCAAACAGACAGGCTTCAGGAGCTGCCCTGGAGGGTTTATTATGACATTGCACTGCGCGCGGCTGAAAAGTACATAAAGGAGACCGGAACGAACCTCTCTCCCATGAAGGTTTTTCAGCCTCAGGTTGACGGAAGAAGCATAGAGTATCCCACTTTCTATCCTGAAGCCTCACCTCTCATGGCAGATGTACCTATGATAATCAGCTCAACCACGAATGAAAGCTCAAACGCATGGAAGGATTCGTCATTTGCAACTATGACAATGGATGGAGTGAAGCAGGAATTGAGCAGGAATTACGGTGCAAAGGCCGGGGAGATTGCAGATTCTTATGCAAAGGCATTTCCGGGTAAAAAGCCTTATGAACTATTGTCAATGGCCACCAACATGTTTAGGCAGAGGGCAGTCGCCCTCGCTGATGCCAAATCAAGGCAGTCACCGGCTGTCTTCATGGCATGGTTTGGCTGGCAGCCCCCTTTGTTTGACAACAGGTTAATGGCATTCCATACTCTTGATCAGTGTTTCTGGTTCTCCAATACGGATGTTATGCTTACACATACCGGAGGAGGCGCCAGACCCAGGGCACTCTCAGAGAAGATGACAGGTTCATTGATCCGGTTCATGAAAACAGGTGATCCGAACGGCGGAGGGTTGCCATCATGGCCGGGATATACCAGTGATAAGGGAGAGCTGATGTTCCTCGATGATATTTGTGAAGTACAGTTTGACCCCGACAGAGAGGCCAGGGAAATGCTTCCGCCTGTTGTATAATTAGAATGGAGGAGATTAGATCTGACTGTCCGACAAACAATACTTATTGCTTGACTTTCAGGATGCCTGAATAAACTGAAGTCTTCACTGCGGTATGTCACAGTTTATGAATTAATTACGTATCTGTGATTTAATAATATTATGACCCTAACCATGTAATTGATGATTTTAACTATCAGAATTTTTTATGGCATAACTCAAAAAATAGTTGCGGTATCATTACTGCTTTTTTTCCTGACTTTACTATCTCATGGTCAGTCACAAATAAATGCGGTAAGAGTTGATACTCCCCCTGATATTGACGGGAAAGTAGATGATGCAGCCTGGAGTAATGCTTTTATGATTAATGAGTTCTATCAGCAGGAGCCGAATCACGGAGCCCCTGTCTCTGAAAGAACGGAGGTTTATGTCTGCTATGATTCAAAGAGCATCTATTTCGGCCTCAAATGCTGGGATGACCCTGAAAAGATTTCTGCGAAAGAAATGCTTTATGATGCAAAATTAACAAACGATGACCGGATGAGGATCCTCATCGATACATACCTCAACAGGCGAACTGGCTATTATTTTGCCATTAATCCGCTTGGATCAAAGAATGATGCTTCGCTTTCCAATGACGGCTCTTTAAAAAATGAAGACTGGGACGGGATCTGGTATGGAAAGGCACACATAACCGACTGGGGATGGGAAGCAGAAGTTGCGATTCCTTTTATGACGCTGGGATTTGACAAGAGCAATGATAGCTGGGGAATCAAGTTCTCCCGCGAAATTGAGCACAAGGTTGAAACCAGTTACTGGCCCAAAGTAAATATCAACACCCAGGCCAACCAGTTATCCAATGCCGGGCTCTTAACCGGATTGAAAGACATATCCCAGGGTATCGGATTGAGTCTTTCACCTTACCTGGTAACCGGATTTGACCGTAAAAGAAGCGAGGAGCCGGATTATAAACTTACAGCAGGACTTGATGTCAGCTACCAGATAACTCCTGGAATGAAGGCTTCAGTAACATTAAATACTGACTTTGCCGAGACGGAAGTTGATAACCGGCAGATTAACCTGACAAGGTTTAGCCTGCACTATCCTGAGAAAAGGAACTTCTTTCTCGACGGGGCTAACTTCTTTCAGTTCGGAAATGAGACCGGAGGCAATAAATCGATACAGGAGAAAGTGATTACCTTCTTCTCGCGCCGGATGGGGCTCGATACCCTGGGACAGCCTGTTCCCATAAATTACGCTGCAAAGTTTACAGGGATGGCCGGAAACTGGAACATTGGTGCACTTTACATCAATGACGACAGGGAAAAAGGGATGAACAACTTTTATGTGACCAGGGTCAGCCGGAATTTCTGGAAACAGTCATCAATCGGTTTTATAGGAACTTACGGTAATGCCCTGGGGCCGGAAACCAATTTTGTGGGCGGTCTTGACCTGAAACTGGCAACATCATCGTTCAGAGGTGATAAGAATGCCGCACTGATCCTGTTCGGACAGAAATCGTTCACTGATGGAACAGCCAATACCAATAACGGTTCATACGGTATCCAGGTGGATTATCCTAATGACCTTATCAAAGCCAATTTAGGCTATTACCGGGTCGACAAGGATTTTGTTGCCGGAATGGGGTTTGTCCCAAGAACGGATATCAATGAATTTTTTGGTGAACTTACACTGGGGCCACGCATCAAAAAATACGGGATTCTTCAGGTAAGTTCCGGTGGTGAGTTCAGTATTATCACCAATGCATCAACCAATGACCTTGAGACAAGAGAGATAAAGCTTCAGCCGGTTGGCATTCGCTTTCTTTCAGGAGATCAGTTAACCTATTCACTTGTCAACCAGTATGAATACCTGAAGGATGACTTTAATATTTTCGATGATGCTGTCATTAGTGCCGGCGATTACTCGTGGTGGCAAAACGAGATAAAGCTTGAAACTAAAGGAGCAAGGGACATTTGGGGTGAACTAACCTACGGCTTCGGAAATTTTTACGATGGCAAACAGAAAGATATTGAGATAGCTGCAAACTGGAAGCTTGGCGCACCATTTCTTTTTGCCTGTACACTTAAGAAAAATATTATTGATTTGCCGGAACACAGTTTTACGGCAAATGTTTACCAGTTCAACGCGAACATACTGTTCAGTCCGAACCTGACGCTTTACAATTTCATTCAGTATGACAATGAGAGCAACACCATAGGGTTACAGTCAAGGTTCAGATGGATATTGAAGCCCGGCAATGAGATACTCCTGGTCTGGAATTCAAAATATGTTGAAACTGATTCCGGATACATCACTGACACAGGAGCACTGAGATTCAAGATAAAGTATAATATAAGGTTTTGAACCGAAATGTTATTCTTAGTCAGAGACTTGCGATTAAAACTGGCACGCGGAGTTTTCTATTACTGATTTTGTAACTTAGGGTTTGCTGAGAAAATCAAGTTAAGCAATAAAGCAACCTGATATTTCTACTCTGTTCGCTGATCCTGTAGTAAAAGAACTGAATCATATTGGCTGTATCCAATGCACCTCCTTCAGCCAGAGAGGTAATCCATTTGAAAAAAGAGCCAAAAAAATGATTAGCCTCAAGATGTATGAGGTGTAATAGTCAGTACTTGATCTGACAGTAGGGGTATTTTTACTAACCATTTACCGCTTCAGCAAAGTTAGCATCCTCTTCGATTCCTGCAAGGCTGGTATGAACGGATGATAAATCATCCGGCCTTG
>Ga0209408_1000554_pt1 | contig 27803 bp, 32 predicted proteins | sample AD_UKC107_MetaG_FD_184422 | JGI IMG/M metagenome (GOLD analysis project Ga0209408, IMG submission 184422) | Active sludge microbial communities of municipal wastewater-treating anaerobic digesters from Hong Kong - AD_UKC107_MetaG (SPAdes)... | ecosystem: Engineered > Bioreactor > Anaerobic >... | reverse complement strand
CAGGAGCGGCCCCCGCATTTGCCATGTCTGCAGGCGGAGCGGGCGGAATAAAGCTGGTCCTCAAGGACGCCAAGGTTACCATCGAGAAGGTGACGCTCGCCAAGTGAGCGTCCACCTTTTCCCTCCTATATCTTAAGTGAGAGGTTTTGTCCGATCGTCACGCCTCCGGCGTGGCGGTTGGTTTCAATGAAGACGAGGGAGAAATCGAGAGGGAGAGATTGTTATGGCTGGCAAGAAGTTATCACTGAAGCTGAAGAAGAAGGAGCCTGAGGCAGCAGCCCCCACTGCAGCGGCAGCTGCACCGATAGGAGGAGCAGCTCCAGCTTTTGCGATGCCTGCTGGTGGATCTGGCGGCATGGTCCTGGAGCTGAGAGGTGCCAACATCTCCATCAAGGAAGTCGTCATAAAGCCGAAGAGCGGCAAGTAGAAGGCTAGTACCGTGGGGAAAGTCATAGCGATAACCGGAAAGGGCGGCACCGGCAAGACTGCGGTCACCGCGATCATCATCAGGTCTCTGTTGAAGAGAGGCGAAAAAACCACCATCCTGGCTATAGACGCCGATCCTGACGCGAACCTTGCGGACGCGCTGGGGGATGACGTGGAGATGACCGTGGGAGACATAAGGGAGGAGATTCAGGATTCTCGAATCTCGATGCCGCCCGATTACGATAAGAAGCAGCTCTTCGCGGCCAAGATCTTCGAAGCGCTTCTGGAGAAGGACGGATACGATCTTTTGGTGATGGGCCGGTCGGAAGGGTCCGGATGTTACTGTTATCTCAACTCTCTGCTGAAGGGGATCATGGACGAGACCATAGATGACTACGACCTGGTCATCGTGGACTCTCCGGCGGGGCTTGAACATCTGAGCCGAAAGACCATCTCCGAAGTGGACTCGCTGATCGTGGTCACCGACGAATCTCGGAGAGGGCTCAAGACCGCAGAGACGATCAGACAGCTCGCCGACGAGCTGGATCTGAAGTACAACAACCTCTACGTCATAGCGAACAAAGTTCGCGATCTGTCCAAAGACCAGATCCTCAAGGTTGCGAACGGTCTGGGCCTGAAGGTTATCGGCATGATTCCCTACGATGAGAACGTAGCTCGTCTCGATCTGGTGGGCGACCCCCTGGTCGAACTGCCGGACGACTCTCCTGCCGTGGTGGAAGTGGAGGAGCAGATAATCAAAGAGATCGGTCTATGAGGGGAGATCAACATGGGAGAGAAACTAAGCATATCCGACTTAAATAAGAAATTAGCGGAAATGGACGTGAAGTCCCTCGAGGGCATCACCATCGAGGGAGACATCGAACTGGAGATTGACGCAGGTGCTGGCGGCGTCGGACCTCTATTCGCTTATTACTTCGGCGAAGAGGTAGCAAAGGTGGCGGTCCAGCTGGTCAACATGGCCAAGGCCTTCGGCTATCCTGTCGACAGCCTGCTTCAGCCGGTGGCTGTAGCTCAGGCCATATCGCCAGCCCCCGCAGAGCTGGCCAAGGCAGCACCTGAAATTCCTGCCTTCAAGATACCCGACACTCTCAAGAGCGCCAAGTTCTCGGTGGGCACCGACAAGACCTGGAAGACTCAGATCCAGGAAGTCCAGCTCGGAGCCACCAAGGCTGAGGGCGGATCGAGAGGTCACGTCATCAAGATCGGCGGCGAGAAGGCGATGCCCTTCTTCTTTGACGCTGCCATGCCCAACCGGCCCGTCGTAACCATCGACGTCTTCGACATGCCCATCGGCATGGCCAAGGCGGTCAAGATGCACTACGAGGACGTCATGAACGATCCCGCAGACTGGGCCAAGAAGGCGGTCAAGGAGTTCAAGGCCGACCTGGTCACAACCCACCTGATCAGCACAGATCCCCTGATCAAGGACACCCCGGCCAAGGAAGCGGTGAAAGTGGTGGAGGACGTCCTCCAGGCCGTTGACGTACCGATCGTCATCGGAGGCAGCGGCAACCCCGAGAAGGACGTGGAGGTCCTCTCCAAGGCCAGCGAGGTGGCCCAGGGCGAGCGCGCCCTCATCGCCAGCGCCAGCCTGAACCTGGACTGGGAGGCGATCGGAAAGGCCTGCGTCGCGAACAACAACGTCTGTCTGGCCTGGACTCAGCTGGAGATCAACGCCCAGAAGGAGCTGGACAGGAAGCTGATGAAGGTCGCGGGCGTCCCCAGGGACTCCATCGTCATGGACCCGACCACCGCAGCCCTCGCCTACGGCATGGACTTCGCCTACACCAATATGGAGAGGATCAGGCTCGGCGGCCTGAAGGGCGACGAGGAGCTGAACTTCCCCATGTCCTCCGGTACCACCAACGCCTGGGGCGTTCGAGAGGCCTGGATGGTCAACTCTCCCAACAAGGACGACTCCCCATGGGGTGACAGGATGCTGAGAGGTCCCATCTGGGAGATTCTCACCGGGTTCTCCCTGGCTATGGCTGGTGTCGACATCTTCATGATGATGAACCCGATCGCCGTCGCCTACCTGCAGGAGATCACCCAGTCTCTGATGGGCCTGGTCAAGGCGGAGACACCTGACACCGCTAACTGGATCTCAATGGAGGTGTGATAGCCTTGAAGGAAACTAGCCCGCTCAACCTTTACAAGTTCCTGCCCCAGACCAACTGCGGCGAGTGCGGCGAGCAGACCTGCATGGCCTTTGCGGCAGGTCTCATCGCCAGAGAGAGGACTATCGACGAGTGCAAGCCCCTCTTCGAGGAGAAGAACCAGAAGAAGTACGCCAAGAAGCTGGCTTCACTCAAGGAGGTCATCGCTCCCGAGGTCGCCCTGGTCTACGTCGGAGTCGGCGACCAGCAGCTGAAGGTCGGAGGCGAGGACGTGATGTACCGCCACCAGATGACCTTCTTCAACAAGCCTCCATTCGCCTACGACGTCACCGACGCCATGAACGAGGCAGACCTCGTCGAGAGGGTCAAGCTGATCGACACCTGGAGGAAGTTCTACATCGGCAACTGGGAATCCGTTGAGATGGTGGCCGTAAGGTCCGTCACCGGCGACCCCGCCAAGTTCGCAGCCTGCGTCAAGAAGGTGATGGAGAACACCAAGAAGCCTCTGATCCTCTGCTCCTTCGACCCCAAGGTCCTGAAGGCTGGCCTGGAGGTCTCTGCCGCAAGCAGACCCCTCATCTACGCCGCAACCAAGGATAACTGGAAGGAAGTAGCCCAGCTGGCCAACGACTACAAAGTCCCGGTCACTCTGAGGGTGCCCTTCGACCTGGACGGCCTCAAGAGCTTGGCCCAGACCTTCGCCGAGATGGGACTCAAGGACCTCGTCCTGGACCCCGGCACCGCGCCCAACGGCGAGAAGCTGCAGGAGACCCTCCAGAACTTCATAAAGCTGCGGAGGGCCGCCACCGAGGAGGGCCAGAAGGACTTCAACTATCCGGTCATGGCTCTTCCCATCAACGCCTGGCTGACCACCAAGGACCCGGTCCGAGGCGCCTACTGGGAGTCCGTCCTCGCCGCCACCTTCGTCATCCGCGGCGCGGACATCATGATCAGGCACTCCATCGAGCCCCACAGCGTCATGCCCGACATGCACCTGAGGTTCAACATCTACACCGACCCCAGGACCCCCGTCCAGGTCAAGCCCGGCCTCAACAAGGTGGGCAACCCCACCGAGGACTCGCCGATCTTCCTAACCACCAACTTCGCCCTGACCTACTACACGGTGGAGTCTGACCTTGCCTCCAACGGCATCGACTCCTACCTCCTGGCGGTTAACACCGACGGGATCGGCGTCCAGGCCTCCGTCGCTGGCGGCCAGATCACCCCCAGCAAGATCAAGGACGCCTTCGCCGAGGCGGGAGTGGACTTCGAGAAGACCAGCCACAAGTCGTTCATCCTTCCAGGAATGGCCGCCAAGTTCAGCGGCGAGCTGGAGGACCTCTACGGCTACAAGGTCAAGGCCCTGGTGGGCCCCGAGGACTCGGGCCGTATCCCCGGCTGGATGGAAAAGCAGTGGCCACCAAAGAAGTAAAGGCGATGAAGGGTGTCCCCTGAGGGACACACCTTTTTCTCTTCTATTTTATTAAGCGATTCTCTGATCCGGAGGATTATCAGCCCGAATTCTCCCGAGGATATCCTTCGGCAGATGGGATCTATCGGATACGGCTGAAGTGGCTAGCTAGTTCTTCAGATCAGATCTTCAATATCTGCCGATCAATATCCCAATTTCCCTCCGATCAGGTTCCTGCCAAATCGGGTCCTCTCAATCCGGCTCCTCAGGCTCCCCGGGGGCCAGGAGAAGGTCCTTGAAGAGGAGGATCTCGATCACCTGGGATACGTACCTTCTCTGCTGGTACCTCTGGATGTCCTCGTTCATCTTCAGCTCGCTCTCGATCTGGACCCTGATCAGAGCCATCCGAAGGTCTCGCCTCTCCTCGTCGTTCAGCTTGACCGAGCAGATCTCGCTCAGCCTTCGAGGGAGGCTGAGGGGATCTTTGAGCACCCTTGCCAGCAGGAGTATGTACCCCTTGGGCTCGGAAGGCCTCCCAACTCCGGTGAGGGTCTCCAGATCTTCGACCGGGTACCTCTCGCCTTCTATCTCCACGTATTCCATCTCTTCACCTCAATACTAAAATCACGATTTAGATCTTCAGTTCTCCCCGAAGGATCGCCTCGCATATGGCGAGGTCCCTGGGCGAGTTGATGTTCAAAGCAAGCTCTGATCTATCGAGGATCAGGTGAAAGTCATCCTGTTCGGACCTGATCCTTGACCCCAGGAGGACGTTCACCCCCGACGGCACGATGAACCGCCCCCCATAGTTGAAGAGTGCGTCGGGCCTGGTCCCCAACCGCCGGTAGATCTCCAGGGGGACGTGGACCGAGAGGGCCGGCAGGGAGACCTGGCCGTAGACCTCTATGATCTCGTCCAGGATATCTCCCCTCAAAAGGGGAAGGTCGGCCATCACCATGAGGACGGGCTCATCGATCCCCGCCTCTTCGACGGCATAGATCATGTCGGGTACATACCCTTCACCCGGCGTCTCCACCACCTCGAGCCCCTCCTCCTCGGACCACCTTCTCGTCTCCGGGACGCTGGCGGTTACCGCCACCAAGATCCTATCGATAGAGCTCTCCCTGAGTGCTGAAACGACCCGGTCGATGAGGGGCCTATGGAGAAGCCTGACCATGGGCTTCTCCCCCATCTTCAGCCTGGTGCCCAGGCCCCCGGCCATCACCACGGCGTCCAGACCGAGACCTCCCCTCCGAGCCCATTGGCGGTCAGGATGGCGGCGGAAACCAAAGCTATCGCTCTCCCCACCTCGTTGGTGGCCCCAAAGCCGTCGCCGGTGGCGCCGCCGAAGTTCCTCCTGGATACGGCCACCATATAGAAAGCGGCGATTTGAGTGATGATGAGGAGGGCAAGGCCCGGAAGCCCCGATAGGGCCCAGGAGATGGTAGCTGCGATCAAAAGACCGACGAGAAAGTCGGATCTATCCGTATTCTCGATGGCGATGGAGCCGAAGCCCCTGTGAAGTGGAGTCGAGAAGGCGGCGAAGGCGATCATGGACTGCTTGGCCGCCACCTCCGCCAGCACCAGGGAGAGGGGGAGGACACCTTCGGGGATCGCCGTCAGGGAGGCGTAGACCGCAAGGATGGTCAGGGTCACGAAGACGACCCCCCCGGTACCGATATATACGTCCTTCATGGCGCTGATCTTCTTCTCCACGGTGGTGTGGGCGCTGACCCCGTCGCCGAAGTCAGCGAGGCCGTCAGCATGGTTTATCCCGCAGAGCTTGTAGATGAAAATCAAAATCAGGGCTGCCGCAATCCCCTGGGGGACGAAGGCGGTCAGGACCAGGGCCAGGGCGGCGTAGATGAGGCCGAGAGCGCCCCCCACCAGGGGAAAGAGATAGATGTGCCTCATCAGGGCCTCGATCCCCTCCATGGATATCCCTACGGGTATGGTGGAGAGGAAGCCAAATCCGGCTTTGAGGGCGGAAAGGTGGTCCTTCAGCCGAACACCGCCCTGGTGTACATGTTCGCCGAAACTCCGCCGATCAACCCGGCGATGACGTCGTCCATGAAGGGGCCGAGCCGCCCCAGAATTCCGGGTTTCGCCTTATCGTAGCGCACGTAATCGAAGCTGCCCTTGAACCCTCCGACGTACTTGGCTATGGTCATCCCGATCACCTCGTCGGCTATGAGCCGGGTGAGGTCCCTCTCATAATCGGAGCTATTCATATTGGGGAGGTTTCCTCCCTTCCCCTCCGCCTCCAGGAGGACCCCCGCGTAGATCAGAAGACATAGGTTCGGGTCGGAGAGGGCGAGATCCAGCTCACCTCGGAACACCGCCTCGGCCTTCTCCCTCGTCTCCACCCCCGGATGGGGAACGTAAAGCTCCAGAGCGGAAAAGACCACTTCGTCGATGGATATCCCCGCCTCAAAGAGCACTTCTCGGATGTCTTTGCCAGAGCCCATATCGATCTGTTACCTGAACCCTCTGAACGGATAAAAGCGTATCTGGTAGCCGGGTATATCGAGATGGGAGAAGTTATTTAAAGTCTGATGTCGAAACGTTATGACGGGATTTTATGAAGACATTGGTCAAGATATTTGTCGATCACGAGCATTTGGGACGCGTGATAAACACACTTACTGAGCTTGGAATAACCGGGTTTTATCTCTATGAGTACAAAGGGATGGCCCCCAGAGAGTGGAGGGACTTCCGGCTGAAGGAGGACCCCGAGATGACCATCGAGGCGATCAGACATCACGCAGAACCTGGAGTCCTGGTCAACACGGTTATAGACGGAGACTGTGAGAGGATCGTCAAGGGTCTGGAACAAGCTTTAAAAGGGATAAGGTATACGATAATGGGGCAAAAGGTAACGGTGATGAAGGTCAGAGGAGATTGAGCATCAATGCCGAATTTGAGACGCGAAGTGGAATCTGTGCTCGAGGTCATCAGGAACGCTCTCAGGATGGAGGGTGGAGATATCGAATTGGTGGATATCAATGAAGATGGTGTGGTCAGTGTAAAGCTCACCGGAAGCTGTGCAGGCTGCCCCTTCTCCCAGATGACCCTCAAGAACTTCGTAGAACGAGAGCTGAAGAAGAACGTGGACGGCGTAAAGGAAGTAGTGGCGGTATAGTGCACCCACTTTAGTCGCCCCCATTTTAAGGCCGGTCGTATTTATATTGCTCAACTTGATGATAATCTCTGATGAAGTCGGCTCTTCGCCGACGGTTTAATGCCACAATAAATCAGCGAGAGGCAAGACTTGTGTTTCCGAGTAAGAAAGTTCAAACCTTGATCGGGTCCAGGATCAAAGTGGAGATGAAGGGATCGCAGCGTCACGTTCTGGAGGGAACCCTCAACAGCGTAGACGACTATCTGAACCTCCATCTTCTGGAAACAGTCGAGATCGTAGATGGTGAGAGGGCACGATCCCTAGGTTCAGTGATACTCCGTGGGAACAACATAATCCTCATAAGTCCGGTGGAGTGACTGTCCGGGTGTCCAGATGTATGAGGAAGCGCTGGAGTACATAAAGTCGTGTGAGGACGGAGTTCTGCAGAGCGACCTGTGGAAATGCCTGGATATCGATTCTCGCAAATGCTCCCGCATAGTCTCGAAGCTCTTGAAGGAGGATCTCATCACCAGAGAGCCCGAATCGGTGGACGGGGTGAGAACCTATCGACTGCGTTATGTCGGAGTCGTCGCCTCCTCCGGCCGCTTCAGGAGACTCCTGGTCAGGGATATATTCGAGCCCTGTGCGGGCTGCATAAACGAATGTGTTCCCGAGCATTGTCCGGAGCTGAGCGAGTGGATCTTCGCCATTGTGCTGGCTGATAACTCCGAAATGGGCCTGGATCAGCCGATCAAAAAGGTCAGCGCGGCCAACCTCCAGCAGTGAGGTAACCCAATTTTTTTAAATGCACCTTCGAAAAAGGGGTGTTTAGATTTTGTTAGCCGCATGGCGGTCTCCCTCGCCGCAGAGCTAAGGATGCTCCAAAGATGGCCCCGAAAAGGGCGGAGATCTTGAGACGGCTTTGAAGCCGATTTCAGGAACTTATCTGGATCTGATTCTCTCCGAAGCCCTTCTTAACCAAGATCTTCTTTATACGCCCGGTATGATTGCCTTGCAGCTCGATGACGCCGTAGCCCTTGACGGTCCCGCCACAGGCAAGCTCCGATTTGAGATGTGTAGCTAGTTCGTTGAGATCTATCTCGTGAGGATCTATCCCCTGAATCACCGTAACCTCTTTTCCGTATCTTCGCCGGTTGATCTTCACCGTGATCCTCTGCTGCTCCTTGGCCACCTCTTGGCATATGCAAAGGTCTTTGGGAAGGCCACATACTGGGCACATCTCGGAACTCATCTTCTGGTAGTTACCTCCACAGAATATATGAACTCATTCCTCGCATCCGACTTTCGATACTGCAAATGAGCCAATCTTCTGGTAGACATGATATCAATAGGGTAAAAAGGTATTGGTGGCTGGGCGCACCGGGTGAAATCGACAACTGCCGTCGGCCTGATTCCCCAGCAACCACAGACGAAGTTGATCTTGAAAACTTCCGTACTTAGATCTCAGAGGATCTGTCCTGAAGGCCGAGGATCCGTCCTGATGGCGGAAGATCCGTTCGTAGTCTCCGGATCGTCCCGTCCTTCAAGAGACGGCCCGAGGCCGTCTGGATCTGAGGTTGTTTGAGGAGGAGAGACTCCGGAGAGAAGGCTCCTCGGATGATGAAGATGACGATGATGACGATGATCCGCCTTGGACGGGACAGATCAGAGATCGCTTCCGAAGATCGTGGATCGATCCGGTTCGACCTCAGAGGTTCATCAACCCCCGATCCCCGGCACCATGGGCCCGGAGATGCAAGCCAGCTCTTATGGGAGCCTTCACCGCTTCACCTCTCTCAGCCTTCTTATGATCACCTCGGCCAGGAATATGGCCAAGGCCGCAAAGAGGAGGGTCCACCGGCTGCTGACCCTCTGCTGGATCGTGATCTCGCTCCTCTTTCTGGCCTCATCGACGAGGCTTCTCGCCACTTCAGCCTCGTTGAACACCATCCCGCCGCTGGACATGATCAACCTGGAAAATTCCGGGTTGTATCCTACGTACCTGAACTCGAGAGGGTAGTTTATGGCTATCCCGTAGTCTCCGACGGTGTACACCCCCTCCTCCTCGGGGGTCACCGTCGCTCTATATCGGTTCTCACCCACCCTCTCCACCTGGGCTGATCCCACCCTCGGAGGGCTGGGGCTGGTTATGGTGATCTCGAGGGGGGTTCCCAGCCACCCGTCTTCGGCGTCCACCCTCCCCGCCTCCGGCCTGGGATCGCCGATGGCCCAGTTCACCGTCCTGGATACCAGCCGCGAGTTTTCGGCTGAGTAGACCTCAGGGGCCCAGGCGGTCCCGTCGTCGGTGGTCAGGGCCGCCACCCTCCCCAGGCCGTACCTCCAGCTGGTGAGGATCGGCTTTCCGTCCAGCATCACCACCAGCCTCTGGCCTCCGGGCTTGGGGGTGACGTCGTTGAACCCGGTGGCGTTGGCGGTGATGTTCAGATCGGAGGTTATGTAGTGGTTCTGATCTGCGATCATCAGGGAGTAGCCGCTGGCCGGGACCTCCTCCTCTTCAGGCGGCTCCTCGGTCTCCGGCCTCTCCTCGGTCCGGATGGTGACGGAGCTGGGATAGACCGCTGAATGGTACTCCGCTCCGCTTCTGGCAGCGAGATCCGCGAAACCTCCGGGGGCGTCCACGAAGCTCTTCACCTCCACCAGGTGGACCGCAGCCGTCATCTCCTGGATCATCCTGGTCGACTCCTCGAAGACCTGGGGGTACTCTCTCACCCGGCCATCGGAGATGACGATGACCTCTCCCACGCCGGCGGTGGAGTTGAGGATATCCCGGGCCAGGGCAAGACCGGTATCCAGCTGGGTCTCCTCCTGGGCTCCAGGCTGGGGGGAGAGGCTGGATATCCGATCCGCGATCATGATCTCTTTTCCGGCGATGGGGGTGGGGGTGAAGACGACGAAGGCCTCGGTCCCGAAGACGACCAGAGCGACCCGATCGTCCCTGAACTCGGGGGACTTCAGAAGTTCTATGGCCAGCGATTTCTCGTAGTCGAGGAAGGTGGCCCCCCCTATGGACATCTCCCTTCGGGTGCTCCCCGATATGTCCATGATGATGACCGTGATCTTCCCCCCCTCGAAGATGCTGGGCACCGATTTCACCGGCAGGACCTCCTCCAGGCTGGTGTTCCTGTAGTCTCCGAAGTCGAAGGAGTCCTCGCCTCCCACCACCACCAGACCTCCGCCCTCCCTGACATAATCCTTCAATCCCGAGAGCTCTGGACCGTACCTCTGGTCGTCCAGGACCACCGCCTTGTACCCATCGACTCCGGACCCCGGCTCTTCGGCCCTGAAGCTGGCGGCGGTGGTCAGCCTGTACTGCTGGGAGAGGACCTCGGAGAGGGGCGACTCCTCCTCCGCCACCAGGAGGACTTCGGGCTTGGGGACGACGTAGACGGCTTTCTGGTAGCGGTCGTTCTCCCTCCGGGCGTCCTGGGGGAAGGCTATCGTCGCCTCCAGGAGGTGAGTTCCCGTGGACGAAAACCGGTGGGATATCTTGATGGAGGCGGACCTCCCCTCCCCCGAGATCGCGTTCTGGTAGATGACCAGGTCGTCGGCCCGGACGATGAGGACCCCCTCAAAGTCGCCGCCGGAGCTTCTCACCAAAACGGAGAAGGGGTAGTCACCTCCGAGGACCGCGGTGTTCGTCCCGGAGATCTCGACGCTGTAGTCCTCCCTCACCGGCTCCATCTCCAGGGCGAAGACGGTGGAGTTCGCAGACCTGGCCAGGGCCAGGGACTCCTCCAGGCTCCGGCCGGCGTTGCTGTAGCCGTCGGTGACCAGGAGGAGGGCTCCGCCCTGCTGGGCGTACTGGAGGATCTTGTCCCCCAGCGGAGTCGTCCTCCCGGAGAAGGTTCTGATGGTGGAGTCGGGGATCTCGGCCCCGACCCTATCGGCCGCCCCCCGGTCGAAGATCTCCGTCGAGGCCGTGAGGTCTGAGACGACGGTTATGAGGGGCCTCCTCGACTGGGTCGTCTCCGTAACCGTGAGGTAGGGGTTTGCCAGGGCCACGGCCAAAAGGCAGAATATGACGGTTCTGCTGAGGACCAGGAGTCTGTTTCTGTTCCAGCGCAGGCTGGCGATCCCCGCCACCAGGATCAGGGGAACCAGCAGGAGCAGGCGAGGCTGGGAGAAGTAGAGATCTTCCATCATCCCTCCCGCCTCCTCTTGAGGATGATGAGCTCGATGACGAGAAGGAGAGCGGCGATTGATACGAGCCAGCCGGAGAGATCTTTGTTGATCAGCCTCTCCGAGCCCTCCCCGAAGGTGAATGTCCCCCGGTTGAGGGTCCTTCCCTCCAAAAGGTCGGACTCCACCGGATCGTACATGTTGCTGGCGATGGTCCTGCCCTGGAACCTGTAAATTCCTATCCTATCCAGAAGCAGGACGTCGGTTGTGATCCTCTCCCCCGGAGCCTCCACCACGGTCTGCTCCCCCAGCCTCACCACCTCGCCAGTATTTCGGTTCGACTCGGTGGCGTCGGGGACGTCGGTCAGCCAGTTGATCATCTGGTACCAGAATATGGGGTACTCGGGCCTCATATGGAAGTCGGAGCTCTGCCTTGAGAAGCCCAGATAGACGACGGTGCCGCTGCCGAGCCTCCAGTAGGAGATGACGGGGACGGCGTTCGCCTCGGCGATGGTCACCGACCCCTGGCGGGGTGAGGCCGCGAGGTAGCTGTAGACCTCCACCTCGTCCAGGTGGAGGTCCTCGGCGAAGACGGGGTTTCTGGTCCAGAGGGGAGCCGTCTCGTTGGCGACGCCGGTGATCCTCACGGGGAGGTAATCGGGGCTTTCCGAAGCGTCGGAGGCGACGTATACCACCTTGCCGCCGCCGTAGACGTATCGGTTCAGCTCGCCGTCGGAGCTGGCGTTCTCGATCACCACCAGGTCGAAGCCGTCGTAATCGCCCGACCTGCTGACGGCGGCGTTGGGGATCGATCGCAGGGCGGCCAGGACCGGCCCCTCGTCGCCGCGGTAGAGAACCCTCCTCGGCCTCAGCTCCGGGGCGTAGATGTAAGCCTCGTCGTCGGAGGATATGGCGTCATCGACCTCCAGAGCTACGACGGTGGTGCCGGGGAAGGCGTCGAAGGTGAGGTAGCTGTCCCCCCCAGCGTCTATGGTTCGGGTGCTGGTGGTGGTCCCCCCGGGCCCCATGATCCTTATGGGGACGGTCCTGGTTCTTCCGTAGTTTCTTATGAGACAGCTGCAGTTCAGAGACCCGCCGGAGTCGACGATCCAGCCTCCCACGATCCCCACGTTCTCCCCCTCACCGCCGGAGTCGACGAAGACGACCCCGGTCCCCTCGGTCTCCATGAGCCCTCTGGTCACCTCCGGGTCGTCGCCGGTCCAGCTGACGAAGTCGGAGACCACCAGGACCAGGCCCCCTTCGGCTCCCAGGAGGCTCTTTCCCAGGTTCATCCCCGCCGAGAGGTCCGCCGAAACCGCCCTCGGGGAGAGAGCTTCGACGACCGACCTCGCCTGCTCACCGTTTCCCTCTCTCAGGGCGACGATGGGGATCGACTCCGCCAGGACTATGCTGATCCGATCTATTCCTGATGCCCGCTGGAGGACCATCTCTCTGGCTTGATCGAAGCTCGCCTCCATGCTGGCCGACAGGTCCAGGACCACCACCAGGTGAGCCCCCCGGGTCCCTCGGGCTTCGGTGAAGGGGCCCGCAGCGGCAAATACGAGGAAGAAGATCACCAGAAGCTGGGTCCAGAAGAGGGGGTCGGTGATCAGCCGGTTCAAGGACGCCGAAGGCCTGGCCTCCCCCTCTCTGATGAAGGCCGTCGACGGGAAGGGCTGGTCCCTGGGCCTGGGCCTGATCATGTAGAGGATGATCAGGGGGACGGTGCTCAACAAGCCCAGGAGGGCGAGAGGGGTGCTGAAGGGCATCGTCGAGCTTACGCTCAAGGCCGAGAAAAGGTTTGCGCAAGATCAGGCTTTTTCTCCATGGCAACATCCATCCGTGCCAACATTCTTAATACAATTGAAGATCTCAGTCTTCTCTGATCCTGCTCATGGAGGTGCACCACAATGATCAGCGTCATGGAAGTATATCAGCTCCTGCCCAAGACCAACTGCAAGAAGTGCGGCCTTCCCACCTGCATGGCCTTCGCCGTCGAGCTTCTGGGAAAGCGGAAGGCCATCGAGGACTGCACTCCCCTGGTGGAGGAGACCAAGTACGAGAAGAAGCTCGCGGGGCTGAGGGAGCTAATGGCCCCGATATTGAGCACCGAAGCCACGGAGACGGGCATGGTCATTCATCCGGAGAGGTGCTACGGGTGCGGAAACTGTGTTGTCGCCTGCCCGGTGAACGTGGCAAACGACCCCAGGGGGACGGCGATCGGCCGCGGTCCCATCAGCGGCAAGGCGATCCTGATGGTGGAAGACGGCATCGTCAAGTGTGTGAACGTGGATCAGTGCAGGCGGTTTGGGCCGGAGAGGGTCCTCTGCAACGCCTGCATCGTGACCTGCCCCAGCAAGGCGATCGAGTTCATCTAGGTGGTAGCAATGGCGTTCTGTACAGGTTGCTCTCTTTTATGTGACGATATCGAGGTGGATTTTGAAGGGGGGGAGGTCAAAAGGACTCTGAACCTCTGCAGAAAGGGGCGGGGCCACTATGACGCCCTCACCGTCGATCGGCTGAATCCGGCCGTCGGCGGCTCCGGGGTGGTGGTCGGAGAAGCGGTGAAAGCTGCGGCAGAGGTTCTGTCGGGGGCAGATCACCCCCTCCTCTTCGGCTGGGGGCGGTCGACCCTGGCGGCCCAGAAGCTCGGGGTCGATCTCGCAAAGAAGCTGGGCTCCGCCATCGACGACCCCTCCTCCTACTCTCAGGGGCTGATCACGGAGAAGATTCTTAAGGGCGAGATCCCCACCTGCACCTTCGACGACGTCAGAAACTTCGCCGACGTCTCCATCTTTTGGGGTGACGACCCCTCCAGCAGCCATCCCCGCCACATGTCGCGGTTCTCCTACTTCCCCCGGGGCGAGAAGAGGCAGAGGGGGTACGAGGAGGACCGGGAGGCGATCGTGGTCGACGTGAGGAGGTCGCCGACGGCCATGATCGCCGCCGACGGTTTCTTCAAGATCCAGCCGGGCGGCGACGCCGCCTTCATCGACGCCCTTCTGGCGACCTTGGGCGGGAAGATCCCCAAGGTGGAGGATAAAAAGAGGATGCTGAACCTGGGAACCAAGCTGCGGAAGGCGAAGTTCGGGGCGATCTTCACCGGGCTGGGCCTGGCCCAGTCCCGGAAGGGCGACGTCGAGGCGTTCGCGTCCCTGGTGGCGAAGCTGAACCAGCTGACCCGCTTCTCGGTGATCCCAAGCCTCGGCGACTACAACACCCGGGGCTTCAACCAGACCCTCTTCGAAGAGACCGGATTCGTCAACTCCGTCTCTTTCGCCGACGGGGTCGCCGCCGGCCCCGAGTTTGGGATAGCGAAGTATCTGGACGGGTGCGATGCGGTCATGGTGGTGGGCTCCGATCCCGCCGCCGTCCTTCCCGCGCCCCTGGCCAAGAAGCTCGCATCGATCCCCATGGTGGCGGTGGACTCGCACCGGACCTTCACCACCGACGCCGCCAAGGTGGCGATCCCCATGGCGGTGGCTGGGCTTGAGGCCGGGGGGTCCGCTCTGAGGACCGACGGGGTGAAGGTGGATTTCGATGCCCCGGTGGAGTCGGACCGTCACCCGGACGCCGAGATCATAGAGATGATATTGGAGGCGGTATAGATGGCAGGAACCGACGAATTGACGGTGATCACCTTCAGGGGGATCTTCCAGGAGGTGGAAGAGGCGCTGGGGATGTACAGCGAGGGGTACCGGGACCAGAGCGCTCTGATCTTTCTGGACGGCGGCGATGCCAAGGGGCTCGCGGTCGAGGCAGGCAAGCATGTCCTGGTGGAGACCGGCTCCGGCAAGGTGGTGGTGGCGGTGAAGATCTCGGAAGACCCCCATCCGGGCGTCGCCTTCATGCCCGCCAGCCCCTGGTCGGCCCAGCTACTCTCGGGGGAGGCCGGAGAGGGCGGCTTTCTGGAGATGAAGCGGTTCCAGGCCGCCGTATCCCCATCAGGAGAGGCGATCACCTCGATCGAGGAGATCGGAGAGAGGATCCGGGCGCCCTGACCAGCCCAAGTGATGGATGTGCTGAGATGAACCTTCTATCCATAACAGACCTCTCCCCCGACGAAGTCGCTGCGATCCTGGACCGGGCGGACGAATTGAAGGCGAGAAGGGGCGACCCCGCCACCCGGTCGATTCTGCCGGGAAGGAGCCTCGCCGCCATCTTCGAGAAGCCCTCCACCAGGACCAGAGTCTCCCTGGAGGTGGCGATGACCGAGCTGGGGGGGCACTCCCTCTACCTCAGCAGCAAGGACCTCCAGCTGGGTCGGGGCGAGACCATAGCCGACACCGCCCGGGTCTTATCGCGGTTCGTCTCCGGGATCGCCGCCCGGGTCTACGATCACGCAACAGTCGAGGAGCTGGGCCGTCACGCAACAGTTCCGGTCATAAACGTCCTCTCGAACGCCGAGCACCCCTGCCAGATCCTGGCGGACCTGATGACCATGAGAGAGAGGTTCGGCAGCCTTGAAGGGCTGAAGGTCGCCTGGGTCGGGGACGGGAACAACGTCTGCAACTCGACCATCCTGGCCGCGGCGATGATGGGGATGGAGATGGCGGTGGCGTCGCCGCCGGGGTACTGGCCAGACCGTAAAATATTAGATCAGGCGGAGAGTCTTGGTGGAAGAACCGTGGTCGTCGCCGATCCCCTCGAGGCGGTCGGTGGCGCAGACGTCGTCGAGACCGACACCTGGATCTCCATGGGCGATGAGGCCGAGGCTGAGAAGAGGCTTGAGGCCTTCCGCCGCTACCAGCTGAACGCAGACCTCATGCGCCACGCCAAGAGCGACGCCATCGTCCTCCACTGCCTTCCCGCCCACCGGGGGCAGGAGATCACAGACGAGGTCATGGACGGGCCAAAGTCTGCGATCCTGGACCAGAGCGAGAACCGGCTCCATTCGATCAAGGCGGTGCTGGAGAGGCTGATGGTCTGAGATCTCCGGGCCTCAGGCCTCAAAGTACGACGGCGCGGTGATGCGTCGGGATCAAGATGATGTTCTGAAGAGCGGGGGTTGCCAAGCGGTCAAAGGCGCAGGGCTTAGGACCCTGTCCTGCAGAGGTTCGTGGGTTCGAATCCCATCCCCCGCACCAATTTGATCTGGATGATATATTTGTATTTATTAAACTGATATCATTCTACTCTGATCGTGAAATGAGATAAATTGATCTTGGCGTATGCATGAAAGTTACGTTGCCCTTCAATCCTGCCGGCCTGAATCCGAATAATACTATCGTCCCGCACGCACATTCAATATTTAAGCTCGAAAGTCTTATTATTTGATCAAGGGATTTGCAGATGAGGTCGCGATGAGGCAAGAGTACGAGATTAGGGACCCGATTTATGGATTCATCTCATTCAACGATTGGGAGAAGCAGATCATAAATCATCCCGCATTCCAGAGGCTCAGGAGGATCAAGCAGCTTGCTCTAACTGAAATGGTCTATCCGGGTGTAACCCATACGAGGTTTGAGCATTCCCTTGGAGTGATGCACTTCGCTACAATGATGTATGATTCAATCGTAAAAAATAATTTAAATTTATTAAAAGATTCTCTGAGCTATGACGACACTGGTCTAAACACGGACAGGCAGCTCATTCGACTTGCTGCCCTGCTTCATGATGTGGGTCATTCTCCCTTTTCCCACGCATCAGAAGAACTCATGCCGGCAAATCCCCAGAAAAAAAGGCCGTTTAAGCATGAGGAATACACGACCGCGATAATTATGGATCTGCTGAAGGAGACGATAGAGGATCACCCGATCAACAAAACAAATTACAGGATTGAGGCAGAAGAAGTCGCAGCTTTGATCGAAGGGAATCCAGAAATCCTGGGCGATAGGCTCTTTTGGAAGGTGCTGATCTCCAGTCAGCTTGATGCCGATAGAGGGGATTATCTATTGAGGGATTCGTATCATGCTGGCGTCAAGTACGGAGTTTACGATCACTCCAGATTGATAAATACCCTGGCGTTAGGTATCGATCCGGAATCTAATGAGGTCGTCCTTGGAGTGAGCAAGGACGGCTGGCATGTGGCCGAATCCATGGTTATAGCCAGATACTTGATGTTTACACAAGTTTACTTTCACAAGACGCGGAGAGCCTTCGATTATCATCTCAAAAGCGCCTTGCAGACCGTTCTGGATGGAGGGAAATATCCAGATCCAAGCTCGTCATCCCTTGAAAGTTTCATAGAACTCGATGATTATATGATGTGGGATCGGGTCAGGTCCTTGAGGAGAGATGACCCTCATTGCTCTGCAATCATGAATAGGGATCATGTAAGAGAGGTGTATTCCACAGCTGAGGTGCCAAGTCCAGAAGATGAGGCAGATCTGCAGGCAAAGAAGCTCCTTCTTGAGCAAGCTGAAGTTAAATTCTTTGAGGATAGATCCGAGAAACTCTGGTACGCATTGAATGACAGCAAGAACGGCGACAAGGAAATTATGGTGATAGCACTCGCAAGCGAGGGAAGTGCCCGCCCTCTATCTTCTTATTCATCGATAGTTAAGAATATTGGAGATGTAAAGCAGATAAGGATCTATGTATGGCCGCAAGACCGAGCCAAAGCAGAGGAGGCGTTGAGATGAGATTGGGCGATGGACCTGAAGAGAGCATGTTCAGAAACTCAGGATTGATCGGATACCTGGTTAAGAGGCTGGACGAGAAGTATCCCGGAAAGCAGATAGGCAAGACGATAATTCAGAAGATGATGTACCTGCTCTCCAGGAGCAATGTCGCAAATTTCAGTTTCTCCATGTATCATTACGGTCCGTATTCCTCAGAGGTATCAGGAGAGCTGAACTTTGCTGAAAGAAATGGAATAGTTGATATAATCTGGAAGGACGCAGAAGGATATTATATAAATCCGACCGAGAAAGCAGGGGACTTCGAGCATCTTCTCAGCGACGAAGAGAAAAGAGCGGTTGATGATCTGGTGACGCGATTCGGCAAGTTCAAAGCCATCGATCTCTCTTTGATTGCCACCGCCCTTTACCTCAAGGACAACTTCAATGTAGAAGAGGATCGACTGGTGGAGGCGGTCCAAACCGCCAAGAAGAAGTTTTCTCCAGATTACATCAGGAGCATATTGGAGGAAAGCGACGTTTTGAGTTATTAGGTTTTTTTGATATATATATATATATATATATATATATATATCAGGCGATCACCTCATTTCGACCTCAGCCCACAGAACCCCGCACACTATGCCCGACCCCATCCCCTTCGGTCCCGTCAACCCCTCCCATCCCAGATGAGGACGGAGCTAGTCTGGGAGGGAATTGCGACGAGTACGGCCGCCGCCGCCCCGTCGACATCGCCGGGAGCGGGGTAGGCCGGATTCAAGCAAGTGCGGGATATGCAGCACGAAAATAAACTAATACCATCAGATCGAATGTACCCATCAATCGTGATGAACGTCGAGGGAGATCATGGTCAGCCTTTTCAAGAAGAATAAGGAGATCACCGCCAAGGAGAAGGAGAGGAAGGAGAAGCAGGAAGAGAGGCGCAAACGAGCGCAGGCCAGGGGAGAGAAGCCCATAAAATAGATGCCGCCATTCGGAGGAGGTGGAGCAGGTCTCAGGCCGATGCGGAAGAAGAGGAACCAAAATCTATTTGGTGATGGGGGCCCGAGAAATCGGGCAGAAGGATGATCTCGGTGCTCAGGACCGGAGGCGCATGAGTTGAAGATTGGGGTGGATATCGACGGCGTTCTGGCCGATCAGGTCGGCGCCGTCCTGGAAGTGATCGAGAAAGAGTACGGCACGAAGTACTCCAAGACCGACGTCGACCGCGCCCACTGGACCTTCGAGGGAGGAGAGCTCTGGTCCGAGATCGGGAGGCTTCTGGCCGACCCGGATTACACCCGGAGCCTGCCGCTGATCGAAGGCTCTCAGAGCGGAGTAAAAGAGATAAATCACCATGAAGTTTTTGTGGTGACCGCCCGGCGGCCCAACGCCGAGGAGGCCACCAGGGAGTGGCTGAAGGCCCACTTCCCCTGCCTGAAAGATTACTATCGCGCCCGGACGGGGACCAAGCATAACGTCCCCTCCGACGTGCTCATAGACGACCTCGACTTCAACATCGTGGAGTTCGTCAGGAGCCACCCCGACCGACGGGGAATCCTCTTCGTCCATCCCTGGAGCATCAACGACACCGACATCGAAGATTTCTCCGACCAGATCTATTACTGCCCCGAATGGCAGAGCGTGGTGGAGGCCATCGAAGAGATCGATGGCGCGGCCTGAAGCCTGAATATACCGCATCCTCTTTCGGAAGTATTTTATAGAACTCTTTTTATAGAAGTTTTTTTATGGAGTCCTTTTATCGAAGACTTTTATAGAATGGGAGTTATGGGATGAAAGGAAGGACTCACCCACCCTTTCTCATCTTCCCCCGGGCCAGGGAGGCGAAGATCCCGACGATGCAGAGGACGACGAATACGGAGAGGATCGCGGTCATGCTCTCGAGGAACTGGGGGTAGACCTCCGGGGTCACCTGGACCCGGCCCATGAAGATGGAGAGAGCGGTCATGGCGATGGCCATGGAGGTCATCATCCCGATCGACCTCATCGTCCCCACCATCCCCGAGGCGACGCCGTAGTACCTCTTCTCGACGGAGCTCATGATGGCGTTGGTGTTGGGCGAGGAGAAGAGGGCCAACCCCACCCCCAAAAGGGCGAGGATGGCGACTATGAGGACCAGACTCGTCTCGCCGTCGAGGCCGACGGCCAGGAGAAAGAGGCCCCCGGCCGTCATCCCCATCCCGGCCGAGGCCACCACCTGGGCCTCGATCCTGTCCGAGAGCTTCCCCGCCCAGGGGGAGAGGATCGTCTGGACCGCTGGCTGGGCCACCAGGACGAGGCCGGCGTGAAGAGGGGAGAGCCCCTTCACCGTCTGCAGGTACAGGGTGAGGACGAAGGCCACGGCGAAGGTGGCGCCGTAGTTGATCAGGGCGGCCAGGTTGGATAGAGCGAAGACCCTGTTCTCCCGGAAGAGCCGGACGTTGAGGACGGGGCTATCGCTCCTCAGCTCCACCAGGACGAAGGCGATGAGGCCGGCCATGCCCAGGCCGAGGAAGCCTGCCCCTGCAGACGAGGGGAGGCTGGTGAGGCCGTAGATGGTCAAGACCAGGGCCAGGCCGTAGATCGCCGAGCCGAAGAGGTCGAACCTCTCTCCCGCGGCCTCGATCCACTCCCCCTTCAGCTTTCGGACGGTGAGGAAGACGACGCAGAGGCCGAGAGGCACGTTCACCAGAAATATGCTCCTCCATCCGAGGTACTGGGTGAGCACGCCGCCCAGGAAGGGGCCCAGGGAGAGGCCCAGGTAAACGGCGGTGACGTTGATCCCCAGGGCTCTGCCCCTCTCTCCCGGCGGGAATACGCTGGTGAGGAGGGCGACCGACGTCCCGAAGATCATGGAGCTGCCCATCCCCTGGAAGAACCTGAAGATGATCAGGGTGTATCCGGAGGGCGGGAAGGCGCAGAATAGAGAGAAGAGGGTATAGGTCGCCATCCCCAGGGTGAAGAACCTCCTCCTCCCCGCGATGTCGGCAGCCCTGCCCAGGGGGACCATGAAGACCGCCATGGCCAGGAGGTGGGCGGTGACCACCCACCCCAGGAGGACCGCGTCCATCCCGAACTCGGCTCCGATGGGAGGGAGGGCAACGTTGATCGCCGAGTTGATGAAGGCCGGAAGGAAGGCGGCCACCGTGGCTATGAAGAGAACGCTGCTTTTGCTCTCGGCTTCGCGCATCTCTTCTGAGATCCGCGAGCAGATATTTACCTTCTCCCCTCGATCGGAAACCTCAAAGCTGGTCCCATGGATAAATATAAATCGCATCGGAAATTAATATATCCTCCATGAAGATCGTGGGAATATGCGGGAGCCCTCGGGAGAAGGCCACGGATTACATCCTCAAGGAGGCCCTCAAGATGCTGGAGGATAGAGGGTTTGAGACCCAATTCTTCGGGGTGAGGGGGAAGAGGATCAGCCCCTGCCTCCACTGCGACTACTGCCTCACCAACAAGGAGTGCAGGATTAAAGACGACATGTACGAGGTCTACCCCCTCCTCCGGGAGGCCGAGGGAATCGTCTTCGCCACCCCAGTCTACAACGGCGCTTTGAGCGCCCAGACCAAGGCGGTGATGGACCGGTGCAGGGCCCTCGCGGCCGCCGACTTCGACGTCTTCAGGGGCAAGATCGGGATGGCCGTGGCCGTAGGCGGAGATCGGATGGGCGGCCAGGAGCTGGCCATCTCTCAGATCATCACCTTCTACGTCCTCAGCGGCATCGTCCCCGTAGGCGGCGGGGCCTTCGGGGCTAACCTCGGCGCCACCTTCTGGTCCAGGGACACTCTGGAGGGGGCGAAGGAGGACGAGGAGGGGTGGAGGACCCTCAGGAAGACGGTCCGGAGGTTCTCCGACCAGCTCGAGGGCATCCCGCCGGGAAAAGAAAAATAAAAAGTTTAGCAGGATGATCAGGGAAAGGTGTCACCATGGCTGAGAAGGCAAAGAAGAAGAAAGTGGTATGGGGGATCACCGGCAGCGGTGATCGGATCCGGGAGACGGCAGAGGTGATGAAGGAGATGAGACGAAAGTACGACGACGAGGTCGAGATCAGGGTCTACATCTCCAAAGCCGGAGACCAGGTGGTGAAGTACTACAAGCTATTTCCGGAGCTGGAGCAGGAGTTCGACAAGATCTGGGTGGAGGCCAACGCCAACGCCCCCTTCCTGGCGGGGCAGGTCCAGATGGGGAGGTTCGAGTTCATGCTGATCGCTCCCGCCACCTCCAACAGCGTCGCCAAGATCTCTCTGCGGATCGCAGACACCATGCTCACCAACGCCGCCATCATGAGCCAGAAGGTCCTCCTCCCCCTCTACATCATGCCCTCCGACTTCAAAGAGGGAGAGGTGATGACCAAGCTGCCTGACGGAAGGGATCTGAAGCTGGTCATAAGAAGAGAGGACGTCGAGCATGTCCAGAAGCTGGCTTCTATGGAAGGGGTCACCATGCTGGAGCGGCCCCAGGAGATACCGGGGATATTCGAGAAGCATTTCGGATGAAAGCCCTCGGATCGAGAGGATGAGGGTGATAGGATCGGGACGAGAAACTCGGAAATCGTCTATCGTCTGCCGGTGGCGAATCCCCCAAAATCGCCACTGGCCTATAGAATAATTAGAATAGTCCGAAAACCTTCGGTTTATAGGGCATCTTGATCTGCCAGTTCAGGTGGACTTCAGCTCCTTGAGCCTGCTGATCTTGGTCATCACCTGGTCGGTCTCAGTCTTCTTGTTCGTCTCCAGGTAATCGATTATGTCGTAAAGCCCCTTCTTCAGCTTGTATATCCTATATGGCCTCCCCTTCCCCGGGTTCTTCTCGTCCCTCTCGGCTATCCAGTCCAGCTTTCGCAGCTCCCTCATGGCTATGCTCACTTCAGGCTGCCTGAGATCAGACCCCATCTCGATCTCGCGGCTTGTGGCCTCGTCGACACAGGCCAGATATGTGAGCACCTTGGCCACGTTCCTTTTGAGGCCGATCTTCATCAGGATCGATGCGAACTCCTCGCGCTCAACGTTCTGAGCGGGTAGCGAAACATTCCTCAATCCGGTCACCATTGTAGTGGTAGTTATAGATCCATATATAAGTTTCGTTCAAAATAATTATCATTTAATGCCGATCGGGAGAATGTATTGTCCCTCCCAGATATTCGAGAGATCGAAACTGATTTTACCGACCTTCTCCGAGTACAGCTCGATATATTATCAGGATTTGAGGCGATCGAATGATTGGACTCTACCTCATGGACAGCTACATCAAGGACTTTGAGGCCAGGGTGGAGACGGTCAAGGACGGCAGGTTCGCCGTCCTGGACAAGACCGCCTTCTACCCCAACTCCGGGGGACAGCCCTCCGATACGGGGGTTATCCATAGAGACGGGGAGATCTTTCCCGTGGTCTATGTCGGCCTCTTCGATGGCGAGATCAGCCACGAGCTCGCCCGCGAGGGAATCGTTGCCGGAGATCGGGTGGCCGGCTCCATAGACTGGGACCGACGTTACCTGTTCATGAAGAGCCACACCGCCTGCCACCTTCTATCCGCGGTGATCTTCAGAGAGACGGGGGCGATGATCACCGGAAACCAGATCGGCGAGGACAGGTCCAGAGTCGACTTCAGCCTCCAGGATTTCGATCGATCCGGGCTCGCCGATTACATGGAGGAGGTAAACGAGATCATCCGGGAGGATCGGGCGGTCAGGACCCGCCTCATATCCAGGGAGGAGGCGATGGAGATTCCGGACCTGGTGAGGCTGGCAAAGATCGTCCCCGACCGGGAGGAGATGAGGATAGTCGAGGTGGATGGGATCGACCTTCAGGCCTGCGGCGGAACCCACGTCCGAAGGACCGGGGAGATCGGAGGCATAAAGATGCTCAAGGCGGAGAACAAGGGCAAATCCAACCGCCGGATCTACTTCGCGGTCCTGGATGGTGACTGATCATGGACGAGATGGAGCTGTTGGGAAAGACTAAGGTGAGGGTGAAAGACGGGCGGGTGGTGGAGACGGGGGAGCCCCTGATCCGGTGGTGCCCCCTCTTCGACAAGGTTCGGGGGATAAAGGAGATCACGCCGGAGGCGGCGGCCGCCAACATGGAGTATCGGATGAGGGAGCACGGGATGTTCACCCCCAAGAGGAAGCTGGAGATGGAGGTCTTCGTCGGCTTCGGCGCCTCTGAGGTGATGATGACGGCGACCCGGCGGGGGCTCATCGAGGCCGCGGTCACCGTCTGCGACGGTGCCGGGACGGTGATCACCTCAAATCCGAGCCTCATCCAGGGGATGGGGGGCTGGATATCGGGGTTGATCAGCACCGATCCGGTCCCCGAGGTTCTGGCCGGGATCGAGGAACGGGGTGGGATCGTCCTGGACCCGTCGAGCGCCAGGATCGATCAGGTGGAGGGGGCGAGGCTTGCCGCGGAGAGGTACTCGAAGTTTGCGGTCACCGTCGCCGACGCCGATGCCGCGGAGAGGCTTCGAGATCTGGAGAGGAAGAGAAGCGTCCGCATCCTGATCGTGGGGGTCCACCTCACCGGCATCGGAGAAGAGGAGGCCGAGCGGCTCCTGGCCGCCGCCGACATCGTGACCGGCTGCGCCTCAAAGTTCGTCAGGGAGATGGTCAGGCCCCTGATCCAGGTGGGGACGGCGGTGCCCCTATTCGGCCTGACCCCCTGGGGGAAGGAAGTTCTGGTGGAGAGGGCGAAAGAGGTGGACCGGCCCATCCTCATAAATACCATGCCGCTGCCGGTCCTGCCGGCGAAGAAACAGCCCCGTCCTCTGGTCTAGTCCAAAAAAAAAAGTTGGGCCGGATTTGGCTCAAGGACAGGTGAGGTAGAGCTGATTTCCGACTCCGAGCTCCTCCCTGATGTTGAACTGTCCGATGTAGGTCCCGCCATAGGTCATGATGGCAGGGCCGCAGGGACCGTCCTGGACTCGGGACCCGATCCGGGCCGTCCCTCTCCCCTCGGAGGCGATCTCGTAGACGGATACGTTGTCATCCTGGTATGTGGTGGTGTCCTTTATCAGGTAATCCAGGTTGGAGTAGCTCTCGGAGATGACCGAACCCACCGCGTAGTTCTTGGCACAGAGGGCGTTACGAAGGTCGCTGGAACCGGCCGGGGCGGACCGGTGATCGAAGACCCCCCACTCGTTGAAGAACATGGCGTTGGTGTCGATGTAGGCGGTCTGTCTCCTGTCGATGGTCCCGTTACCCCTGGTCCCGACCACCAGCTTCTGGCCGCGGTATCCCCAATTGTTCTGGTACACCTTCATATCGTCGATGTATCCACTCAAGTGGATGTAAGAATGCTCTGTGATCAGCTCGGTGCTGTTGGCCGTGTCGTTCCACAGGTAGCCCATTGCATGATAGCCCATCTGGCTCAAATCTACCGCTGAGGCAGAGGAAGACGATAGGATCACAGCCAGGACGGTTAGCGGCAGCAGGACTCTGACCTTCATTATAAACCCCGTTCCAAATCCCATATTCTGGCACATCCGTTATAAATCTGATGGGTAGCCGGCACCCGAGTCGATTATCTAAGCGCCCTGATCCCTCGCACCGCGAAGGCCGGCGACAATTCTGGTTTCAGCCCACAAGCTTCATTGCGTCTTGCAAGTTTTATCGAGTTCCACTTCCATCCCACCGGGACCCTCATGGTCCATTATCTGGACCGTCACCAGGATCCTACGCGGACCGGCCCCTTCGCTTGAGAGGGGATCTGGTACGCCGGAAGGCCACTCTTTCCGGAAGGCGCGGGATCGTCGACGATCTGATAATCAACGTCGGAGCTGCTCCCGGAGACGGTCGCCCCCACCGCCCGGTTCTTCGCTCGGAGGGCGCTCTTAAGATAGCTATCCCCCTCGCCCGACGATCCTCTGGGCGTATAAGGGTGGTAGTCGTACTCAGCCTGGACTTTGAAGTATACCCCGCTCCCGCTCATCTCGCCGTGGCACATCCCGCCCTCGTCGGCTTCGACGATCATGGTCCTGGAGGCGGTTCCGCTCCCCTGGACTCCGTAGGCGATCTTGCTGCCCGAGAAGCCCTTTTCGGTCTGGATTACGGTCATCTCGTCCATGTACCCGGTGAGGAATATGGTGGAGCGGTGGGTGAAGTTATCGACTAAATCCCATTGTCCCCCATCGCAGTCCGCATCAAGGCAATCTGCGCCGCTCCAATCTACGTCACAGCTGGTGCCATCGCATCCAGAAAGCCCCGTCGGCGAGACGAAGAGAGACGACAGGATTGAGAGCAGCAGCAAAACTCCGGCCTTCATCATCGACCCCTTTTTTCCCTACCCATTATCGAGGACGTCCGTTATAAATATGATGGGGCTTTCGGCCATTCCGATCATTCGAACGCCTCTAAATCTGCCCATCCGTTCGGGCCATGGATTCAGCCGATCCGCCCCCTCTGCGGTTCCTTTCTATCCTTCCTCCTCCGTCCCTTTCCTTCTTGGGGGCTGCTCCTGATCTCCTCGATCCGATGATCCAGGGCCGCTTTCAGGTCCGGGTTCACCTGGCCCGAGTAGCGGTCAATCCTGCTGGCGATGGCCAGCTTCGCCGCCAGGGCGCGAGCCGCCCTCCCCCGGAGCCACCGGGTCGTCCCCGCGACGGCAGGGTGTCGATAGATCATCCCGTGCTTCGGCGAAGGCGCCTTCCCCCGGAGGTGCTTGAAGAGGGCCTTCTCCGCCCCCATCACCTGGATCGCCGAGGCCGGCATCTCCGAGAGGCGTTTCAGCCCTCCGGCCCCGGATATCATCCGAGCCGCCAGGAGGGGCCCGGCCAGATTGGAGAGGTTGGGGGCGAGCTGGGCCGTCGCCGTCTCCAGGCTCTTCTGGATCGACCCCCTGGAACCATGAAGATCGAGGAGAGATCGGGCCAGAACGCCGATCGGCTCCTCCTCTTCGGCCAGCGCCTCAGCCAGGGGCCTCCCCCGGAGGCGGCGGTCGTGGTGAAGGCGGGACCACTCGAAGAGCCGCTCCTCCAGCCGGTTCATCACCTCGTTCAGGTCGTCGAGGGCCTCGATGGTCTGGAGGAGCTCCGCCTCGGCTCCGGCCGAGGCCCGGAGCTTCATCCTCACCAGGTCGATGGCCGCCGTCCGGAGGGCGGCTTCGTACTCGGCGTCGTCCCCATAGAGCCCCGCCTCCAGGGCGATGGCGCGAAGGTCGGGCTGGAAGGTCTCCTCTACCATCGCCCTCGCTGACGGACCCGGTCCTCCCGGCTCCAAGCCGGCCGCCTCCGAGATCTCCATCAGACGGTCTGCCATCTCCTCTGCCCCTCCAGCCAGGGAGACCTCCCCGGATTCGTCGTCGAGGGTTCCAAACCAGGTGGTGATCTTCATCTTGCACTCCATCTTCTTCCAGGTCCAATATTACTTTCGCTCCGCCGGAAGTAGGTTTATCTACCTGGAAGGCCTCTGAGGTATTGCCTCTCAATTAAAAACAGGAGGTCAATTATCATGAAAGCAGCCGTAGAGCAAATTTTGGCTCGGCTGCGGGAGCAGAAGGTGGAGGTTCCCGCAGACGAGGTGGAGAGCCGGATGAGGCTCCTGGTGGAGAAGTTCGGGGTCCCCGAGGCCGAGGCGACCCGGTCCGTGGTCAACTATTTTCTTAAAGAGCACGGCATCGCTCCGGCAACCTTCGTCGCCAGGAAGACCGAGAGCCTGAAGGTGGGCGAGATCAATGGCCCCGGCCGGTGGATCGACCTGGAGGCTAAGGTGGTGGAGCTCTGGGAGCCGAGCAGCAGCGCCATATCCCAGACCGGGCTCATCGGCGACGAGACGGGGACGGTCAAGTTCGTCAAGTGGACCAAGTCCGATCTTCCGCAGCTGGAGCAGGGGAAGAGCTACCACTTCAAGAACGTGGTCACCGACGAGTTCGGAGGCAGGTTCAGCATCAAGCTGAACAGGACCAGCGGGATCGAGGAGCTGGAAAGCGCCGTGGCCGCCGCCGAAGCCCCCGCGGGGGGCGCGGTCCAGGAGATGAAGATCGCCGAGATCAAAGATCCCGCCCGGTGGA
>Ga0209408_1000552_pt1 | contig 27805 bp, 11 predicted proteins | sample AD_UKC107_MetaG_FD_184422 | JGI IMG/M metagenome (GOLD analysis project Ga0209408, IMG submission 184422) | Active sludge microbial communities of municipal wastewater-treating anaerobic digesters from Hong Kong - AD_UKC107_MetaG (SPAdes)... | ecosystem: Engineered > Bioreactor > Anaerobic >... | reverse complement strand
TGTGGTGTCCAACTACAAACAGTTGATGAGTTTGGTGAAATAATCAACTTTTTACCGTTATCTACTAGGAAAAACGTCTTTGTCGGGAATTTGACGGTGGTTAATGTCTGATTGCCGGGGGAGAGAGTGTATAACGTTTCGTTATACCCTATTCCTTGTTTATTTTAATGTATTTTTGCGGTAATTATTACCGCTATGGCAACAAAAATTAAACTAATCCTTCAGAAAGTACCACGCAATGCCGTATTATTTTCTTCCTGGCTTTCAAACAACGGAATAGACAGGAAGGAGCAAACTTCATATGTGCGCAGTGGCTGGATAGAAAGAATTTCGCAAGGTGTATATAAGGTTGCCGGGGAAACCCCTACTGTATACTCAATACTTTCGTCCTATAACTCTCAGCTTGATAAAAGGATCCATATTGGAGCTTCGACAGCTCTCGATGTGCGCGGATATTCCCATTTTGTGACAATGGGCAAACCTTTGGCGTATATCTTTTCATCGAAAAATCAAAGGATCCCTTCATGGTTTGAAAAAGGGGAATGGGATATGTCTGTCAGGTATTTCTCATCGTCCTCTTTTGGAGAGACTGAGGTTGGATTGGAGATGATGATGATAGATGGGAGCCAGGTGCTTTTATCTTCTCCCGAGAGGGCATTCATGGAATGCCTGCACCTTTCCCCGGTTAATTATTCTTTGATGGACATCTATTATGTGATGGAGATGCTCACTACGCTGCGTCCAAAACTGGTCCAGGAGCTTCTTGAGGCATGTACCTCGGTAAAGGTCAAGAGACTGTTTCTATATATGGCAGAGAAGTCAGGTCATTCCTGGTTTAAAGCTATAAACACAGGTGTGATAGCATTGGGAAGCGGCAAGCGTGTATGTGCTACCAATGGGAAATATATAGGTAAATATGACATAACAATACCAAGAGAACTGGCGGATTATGAATAATAACTATGCGCAAAAGGTAGAGCTTCTGTTGAGAATGATGCCAATAATTTCTGATGAAACAAAAAAAAAGTTTGCCGTGAGACAGATAAAGTCTTACGGCAAACAACCAAAAAACCTGAAGGACGATTCACATCGTCAAATTAACCTAAAAACCTACTTAAACTAATTATCATGAGCTATTTGTTTACATTCATTTCTTACGAAAGTTTTTTGGCACCGTCACATATCTCTACGTCATAAACCTTAGGAGCATAACCGAATCTGGCTTCAAACTGTTCACAAGCCAGGTTAACGAAATTTTCATAAATTTCATTCTTTACAAGGTTAATGGTGCATCCTCCAAATCCGCCTCCCATAACCCGTGAACCTGTAACGTCACACTGGCGGGCGAGTTTGTTCAGGAAGTCCAGTTCCTCACAGCTGACTTCATATAAGCGACTAAGACCAAAGTGCGTCTGATACATAATTTCCCCAACTGTCTCATAATCACCTCTTTCAAGAGCATTGCTCACATCGAGGACTCTCTGTACTTCTCCAATTACATACTCGGCCCTGAGGAAGTCCTCTTCAGGAATCTCACCCCTTACCTCTTCCAGCCATACTCTCTTGGAATCACTGAGGAACTCTACTTCGGGGTGATTCCTGCGGATCGCTGCCGCTGCATTTTCACAGGACTGGCGCCGTTTGTTGTAAGCCGAAGACGCCAGTTCGTGCTTCACGCATGAATCAATAAGAACCAGTTTATATCCTTTCGGATTAAAAGGGAAGTATTTGTATTCCAGTGTTTTACAGTTAAGACGTATAAGACTTCCGGCCTTTCCGAATAACGAGGCAAACTGGTCCATGATACCGCACTTGACACCGCAGTAGTTATGCTCGGTGTCCTGTCCTATCCTGGCCAGTACGAATTTACCTATACCGTTATCAAAAAGTTCATTGAGTGCAAAAGCATAGGTGCTTTCAAGCGCTGCCGATGATGATAGTCCGGCGCCCAGGGGTACGTCCCCCGCAAATACGGTATTGAATCCTTCCACCTTTCCGCCTCTTTTGATGGTCTCGCGGCAGACTCCGAAAATATACCTTGCCCAGCTTTGTTCAGGGGTGTCATTTTCGTTTAATCCAAATTCAACATACTCTTGATAGTCCAGAGAATACGCTTTCACAATGGAAGTGCCATTAACCTTAATCCCGGCCATTATCCCTTTGTCAATCGCTCCGGGGAATACATAGCCCCCGTTATAATCAGTATGCTCCCCAATAAGGTTGATTCTTCCACCAGAAGCAAATAATTGTCCTTTTTCTCCGAAAAGAGATAGAAATTTCTTTTGTATTTTTTCCTTCATCACTTGTATTTATAATCCTTATCAATAATAATTCTTCACTGGTGTCAATCTGAAAACAAACTTATAATCGCCATAGGGCAATGTATATTCTTTTAATGGAAGAGCCCCCCAGCTGTTGACACAGCCAAGACCCATCTGTGCCTTGTCCACCAGAAGATTTGTAAGATCTGCTTTGGTGATCTCCTGCGAGTGGTTGTTGTTTTTTAAAAGGCCTTCGTCGAGAGACTCTATGGTGTAGTGTAAAGCAGAAGCAGAAAATGGTTCTTCAGAGTCAATTCGGAGCCCGATGCCCGACGGATTCAGAATGTTCCACCATCTGATATCACTCCTGGTCCCGTTTTCCTGAGGCCGGATATACGGATAAAACTGCTCATCTACACTTTGCGAGTACAGGCCTATGTCAGTATATGACTTCCTGTCGGAATAGTTTTCAACAGGACCCCTGCCGTAGTAAACAACTCTTTCGAATGATGCCGGCATCACGATCTGCATGCCGAAACGGAACATATCTGCCACATTCCTGTTTCCTGCCTTCATAGTCTGGGAAATCTTAACAGCACCAAGGTTGTTGATTTCATATTCAAGGGTGAGATCTGCGATGTTCACCATATCATAATGGCAGGTAACCGTAGCGATGCCATTGTTCATAGCATAGTTCATTTCCTTCAGATGGATTACCGGGTTCTTCCATACAGCGTATTTTAATTGTAAGGATGCCCCGAAATCATTGTCAGTAGGCGCTCTCCAGAAATTGGGAGTGATGGAGGAACCTTCCTTAAGCATACGGGTCCCCTGAGCAACATAATGCACGATATATCCTGAACGGCGGTCAAATTCGACAGAGAAATCTTCTCCGCTGATTATCAGAAGTGTTTTGTGACTTTCTGTGATCACAGGTTCCTTTATGGCGGCGTTGACAACAGCAACATTATGGAGTTTCACGGAAGGTGCTTCATATCCTTTAAGGATGAACTGTTGTTTAGCTACTTCATAACCTGCAGGGAGAAGGCCTTCCTGGTTTTTTAGTAAGTATCTCACATTCAGCAGCCATTCCCCATTATTAGAAATATTTCCAAAGTCTATTGGGATCTTAGCAGAAGACTGTGGTGTAACGTTCAGATGCTCTTCTCCTCCAGTTCGGACCGGATTCCCATCATGTAGTATTGTCCATTCCATTTTATATGAAGAGAGATCACGAAAAAAATGTTCGTTCTGTACCATAAGGCCATCGGAGATGAGCTCGGTCCATATGTTCTGATAGAAATAGCCCACCTCATACATATGAGGATTAGGGACACGGTCGGGGCTGATCAGACCATTGTCGCAGAAATTGGCGTCTCCTGCATCATAACGGTTGAAATCATTGCCGTAGGCATAGATCATCACCCCGTTTTTTCCTTTCCATCGTATTGATTGATCTACAAAATCCCAAATAAAACCACCCTGGAATTTGGGATATTTTCTTATCATCTCCCAATACTCCTTAAATCCTCCCATAGAGTTACCCATAGCGTGAGCATATTCACATTGTATGAGGGGCTTTGTGGTTGAGCTGTTTAACGAATATTTCTCTGAGTGCTCGTACGAATAGTACATCGGGCAGAAGATATCTGTTTTACCGTTGTATTCAGCTCTTTCGTATTGCACAGGACGTGAGGTGTCTTCTGCTTTAATCCAGGTGTATGCATGTTCAAATGCAGGACCGTAACCGGCTTCATTTCCCAGAGACCATACTATAACGGAGGGATGATTGAAATTCCTTTGGACATTGCGCTGGTTACGCTCTATGTGTGCGCGTTCGTAGGAAGGAACTATGGCGAGGGTTTTTTCTTTATAACCCATACCGTGAGATTCCACATTTGCCTCTGCGACCAGATATATGCCGTACTTGTCACACAGGTCATACCAATAGCTGTCATTGGGATAGTGGCAGGTACGAACTGCATTGATGTTGAAGCGTTTCATTATCTGGATATCCTGTTCCATACGCTCACGGGAAATAACATATCCTCCATCCGGATCGAGTTCATGGCGGTTAACCCCTTTGATCAGCACCGGTTGTCCGTTGACAAGAAGCTGAGCATTCTTGATCTCGATCTTTCGGAATCCCACTTTAAGAGCAATCACTTCGCCGTTACATGTGGCATTCAGTGTATAGAGGGAAGGTGTTTCTGCTGTCCACTTGTCCGGATTCTTAACACTTAATCCGGTAGATAAATCCCCTTTTCCAGAAAGGGTGGTTTCTGCCACACTTGCTCCCCCGGGATCAAGTAACTGCAGGTGTACATGGCCGCCTTTTCCAGCCATGCTGAGGTTGATGCTGAGGGATCCATTCATATAGGCTTCATCCAGATCTGGCATGATACGGATGTCCTCAATACGATCCTTCTGGCGGGAATACAAATAGCTATCTCTTGCTAAACCGGAATAACGAAAAAAATCCTGATCTTCAAGATATGTACCATCACACCAACGAAAAATCTGGAATGCAATAAGGTTTTTTTTACCCGGACTCAGGAACTTTGTCAAATCGAATTCTGCCTCCAGCTTACTATCTTCGCTATAGCCAACGAATTTTCCATTGACATACAGATAGATGTTTGAAGTAACAGAACCAAAATGAATAATAATATCCTTGCCTGCCCATTCAGCAGGGATAAGAATCTCACGGCGATAACTGCCTACGTGGTTATTCTCTACAGGAACGTGAGGAGGATTGTTTTCATACTGATTTCGCCATGCATAACCTGTATTCACATAGATAGGATCTCCATAACCGTTTAGTTCCCACAACCCTGGTACAGGCATAGTGTCCCATCCGCTGTCATTATAGTTTAATTTATAGAAGTCGACGGGACGCATGTCTGAGTCCTTTACCCAGTTAAATTTCCATAAACCACAAATAGATAGATAGTTGGATGATTTTTCGGGCAGTGCTTCCGCGGCTTTCAATACATTTTCATAGGCAAAATAATGAGCATGCATAGGCGCGCGGTTAACAGCATTCACTTCAGGATCTTTCCATTCTGAGTGTGATTGCGCCAGCAATGCTGACGTGCAGACTGTCAATAGCGTTAGAATAATTAGTCTTTTCATTTTTGTAATCCTTTATTCCTCCCAAATGTCCGGAAATTGACCGCCTACGCGTTCCAGCATCTGGAAAAATGGCTGTCTCTTACCTGCATGAACATCGTAACAGTTTTCCGAAACCTCTTGTATGGCTTTAACCATCCATTCGTACGGCCTGTCGGTAGCATCGATGATCCCAATATTGTAGTTTTCCCCGTCACCTCTGCCAAAGAAAGGCTGGTCGTACCAGGTAAACCAGGATACCCCAATGAGCGCCTTATGTGAAAACGCTTTTTCCGAATAGTTTCTGTAAGCAATGCCTCTGTCTTTCTGAGAGATTACCCTTACCAGCGATTCACCAAGACCCCTGTCGGTGGTGCCAAAGTGGAATTCCCCAATGATCATAGGCATGCCGGTAGCCTTGTATATAATGTCCATATTCCTGAAGTTTGGTTCTACACCGTAATTGTTAAAGCTATAGACATCAAAATATTTTTTGGAAAGTTTCAGGACTTCATCGGAAGGGACTCCTGAACCATATCGTATGCCGAGGTTCAGATGGTTGGGGTCGTGTTTTTTCAATGCATCCCTGACTGTGGCAAGGAATACTTCGTATGTGACATAAACGAAAGCTTTTCTGTTGGCCGGGGTGTCTCCGTGCTTAGCCAGGTATGCTTTCATCGCTTTCCTGATGGGACGTTCTTCCTCAGCCTGATCGATCAGTTCACACAGACGCAACTCCTTGTTGCTCCATGTCGGCTCGTTGCCAATAAAGTAACCTATGAGCATCTTATTGTCCACAAAGGGCTCTACAGATCGTTTTACCCCCTCCTCTATAGTCCGGATGAAGTCGTCTGTGTAAACATCCGGCATGCCCAATATCCCGTTCTGAATACCTACCCCTGAAAGAGAAATCATAAACGGCTTCTGATTGAGATTAATAAGGTCCCGGCCAGACCAGTTGCCAATGGTGTTCATTCCCCAGAGAGACATCCTGTCTACAAGCAACTGATTGGCTTTTGCCTGAACATTCACGGTGCCAAAACGTCTATACTGGTTCCAGGCAGTCAGCCAGATATAAGTGTCGGGGATCTCCCTGCCACGGAAATCACGCCGGGGTTCCGGTCTTCTTCCACCAAAGCCTCTTCCCGTCTGGGCAGGGTCCGGTGCGATGAATCCCTCAGGGGCCTTGTCTGTATAAATGCCTTTTATGGGATTCCTCACCAGCCCGCCGCCTCCGGGGCTCATCCCGTTAGAGCTGATGGACAGGAACAGATACCCTTCGGGATCTACAAACCACCATTTGCCACCGATCATCTTCACATAAAAGAAACCTTTGGCAGCCGTCTTTCTGCTCAGATCACCCCCGTATTTGGACAATCGCGTATTTTTTATCGCGGCTATCGCGGCATCTTCCGCGGCCCACGCTGCCTTCAGTTCCCCTTCTGAATGGACCTTTCCTTCAAACTCACCCAGTGCCCATTGGCCGAATTCATCAACGGCCGGGACGGTGCTCAGGTATTTGTCGCCGGGATCACCAACTGTCAGATAGGCTTTCGCCACTTCTATCTTCTCGTCCCTGACAGGCATATGCATCCTGAAGCCAATGGAATCGACCCCCTTCAGATCATGTCTTGTGCCGTGATCAATATTAATATAGGTCAGAGGGCGCTTATGGTTATAGGTAGCAGCCAGGTCGTGTGCCCCTGTGGGGAGGTCCCTGAAGTAGGTGAGGGGGATTGCCGTGCGTATCCATCCTTTGGGGGCGTAGAAGATCAGGCGGAGTTCATTATACCCTTCATCTGTTGTGAGGCCCAGGTACACTCTCTGGGCTGTTGAGGAGGTCATCTCGAGTACCAGGAAATTATAGGGACTCCAGTCTGACGGAAATTTCTCATCGAATTTCTTAAGGGATATCTTCCTGCCGGCCATCACTTTGGTCTTGTCAAAATGGAAAACCTCAGGTTTCTTCTCAGGCAGGAGTACAATCCGGTCCCGTGAATCGTCCACATCCATAAATACAGGTCTGCGTCCGGGATACTCATCCCGCTGGTCAACCCAGTGCATACAGAGTTTCAGCTTTCCCCCGAATGTGCGGAATAGCATACCGTGACCTCCGTTATCGTTGAAAATGGGCCGGTCCTCCTGTATCCAGGGACCCTTTATGGACCCCGACTGAGAATAAGCGACACCTATCGCGTACCTTTCTTTGCTCCAGGTAGACCATAACATGCCCAGTCTGCCGGTGCCGGTCCTGAACAACCACGGTCCGTCTGTTACATTTCCTCCTATGTCCTCTCCGTTGGTCTTTTCACCCAGTTCAAGCATTTCACCGGACCATACGGCCTCAGAAGCAGTGAAAAGCGTAAAGGGAGCTTCTTTGGGTACACCCAGATCCAATGGCAGCCTCACGGCTTCCATGGTGCCGTCTACAGTCTGAAGCCATTCATGGCAGAAAACCATATAAGGAATACCGTCTTCTATCCAGAGAGTCCCGTCCAGCGCCGCCCAGTTCCATGGGGTATGCGGTTTGTTGTCCGTAAAGTCACGGAAAGGGCCGCGGGGCGAATCCGAAACATATATCTGTGTAGCTCTGTGGGGAATATCTCCTCTGCCGGGGATGGTTTCCATGATTTCCCGGGTGTGAGATGTAGTGAAGAGGTAGTATTTGCCATTGTATTTGTGGACTTCGGTGGCCCAGCTGGCAGCCCTGTTGCCGGCCCAATGTTCGTCAGGGAATTTCATAACCTCGAACGGCTCGGTCCAGTTTACAAGATCCTTGCTGGCGCGGGACATTACACGCCCGCCTCCTCCGGTAGAGTACATATAGTAGGTATTGTCACTCTTCTCCGGTAAAATAAAAGGGTCACTGCACCGGATTCCCGAGATAGGCACAGAATATACGTCTTGTGCAATCGAAACGGAGATTGACAAAAATCCAATAATACAAATAGCAAATAACTTCTTCATAATAACTTTTTAATTACCTCCTGCGGGCAGGTTTTTCACTGAATGGTATTTCAAATTCTTCCACGTATTTTCCTTTTTTCAACTGCACTTTAAGTGTAGTCCCAAGGAGGGTCTCCCTGTCTGTTTTAAGAGCCATGGTGAAGGTTTTTTTTCCGGCGATCTTCTCGAGGGGAAGAACGACTTTCTTTCCGTTCCCCGGATTTGTCCAGGTAATTGTTCCGATAACGCCTTCCTCCACCGGCTGGTACATAACAATTTCTGTGGCCGCCGGACTTTCTGCCTTAACAGCCAGAGGAAAGTTCCATTTGTTCCAGGCAAGAGTGGAGGCATCACGTGCATCCTGATCCATTTCGGCTTCCTTCGCCTTGTCGGCAAATACCCCTGTTCCCAGGGCTTCAAAAGCGCCCATATCGGGATGTCCGTCTTCCACTGTATTCCCAAAGAAATCCCTGCCACCATGGTTCGGTATATACATCCCGGTATTGATACAGGGAGAAGTATTTTTGAGTTTATAACCGTCCAGTGTGCCGAGTCCTATTCCACCGGTGCCGGGTGCCATGAACTCAGGATCTGCCACAAGCGCCCCGGGATCATCAGGAATACCATTTTTCCAGGGTCCAAAATAGCAGTTGTTAAGGAAAATTGAACCTGCAGGGAGGTCAGGCCTTGATACCTCGTCAAATTGTCTTGTCATGGTTTCACCAAGAGAATAGGCGGTTCGGAAACGCCCCTGTCCGGTGGCATAGAATATATTATTGTAGAAATGTGCGCCAAGCGTGTTTATGTCCTTGGCAGTCTCGGGATAATCGCCCCGGAAAAAATCCAGGTCAAGTGTTCCGTGATCTACATAGAATACATTATTATAAAGTACATTGCCGTCATCAAGCAGACTGCCCTGCATTTGCACTAAGTGAGTCTTGTCATTCACACTGATGTTATAACGAGCAACATTCTGGAATATATCGTACATAAGCAACAAGAATCCATGATTGTCCTTGCTGTAATTGTATTGAGCGATACACCTGGTGCAGTAGAAATCAAAGTCATAGGCAAATCCGTCGCCATTTTTTGGTTCACGACCGGTATCATAGACCTCATTGAATTGCATGATGGTTTCTTCACAACGAATAAGCCAGCAGGCAGCTGTATGAGGCCACCAGTTTTCATCACCGGGAAGGTCAAGATAACCCGAACGTAAACAAGAACGGTGTATCTCGTTGAATTCAATGAGTGCCCTGTAGGAGCCGCCTACAATGATCCCGTCTCCGCCCAGATTGTCCATATAATTCCTGCGTACCAGAAGTCCTTTCCAGACACCATTGGTCACAATTCCGGTTTTGTCAACACGTTCTATGCGGTTGCCTTCAATAAGGACGTCACTGAGGGAAGGCTGCACAGCGGTAGCAGCATCTCTCTGACCTCTCGGTAAGGCGCAATTTACAAGAATTGCCGAACTGCGTGTGCTTACACCACCCATCTGCCCCCAGATATCATGTATAAAACAGTTTTTTATGACTACGTGTGCTACGTTCAAACCTTCCTGGTCAACGTTTACATAAATGCCCAGCCGTGTCTTTCCAACTTCCGGCGGTGCCATGCTGGTGATTTCCAGGTTACTGATCTCCCAGCCGCCTTTGTTGTGGAGCAGGACAGCAGCGCCTTCAAGTTTCCCCAGGTTAATAACGGGTAGAGACGAACCGCCGAAAGAAGAAAGAATAACAGGTTCCTCTGCCGATCCTGAACCCTGGAGTTCCAGGCGTCCAAACCATTCTCCGCCTGATTCGAGGAGGATCCGATCTCCGGGTTGGAATATTGTCCTGCTTACTTTATCAAGAGACTTCCATGCCTCTTTGACGGAAAGGCCAGAAGCGCTGTCATCCCCCGAGGGTGTTACAAAATATGTTTTATGTTGAGCCATAATGGAGACGGCACTCAGCATTGCAGCAAAAACCAATAGGTATTTTTTAATATTTCTCATAATATTATTCAGGATTCTTAACGCCTGCGGGCAGGCCTTTCGGTAAACGGGAGCTCCCATTCTTCAGCATACTTTCCCTTACGGATGGATACCCTGAGTCTGGAGCCGATTAGGGTTTCTTTGTCCGTGTTCACTTTCAGGTCAATGATGCTGCGGTCCTTGAGCTTAGATAAATCTACCTGTATGGGTTTGGTTGATTTGGGATTTTCGAACGTAACAAATCCGGTTATGCCGTCTTCAAGGGCTTCCCTGAGTTTGATTGAGACTACTTTTGTATCATTTACGAACAACTCGCCCGGGAACATCCATTTTGCCCAGGCAACGCTCGAGGCATCAGCCGCATCTTTATCCTTGGCGGCTTCTTCAGTTTCGTTGGCGAATGCTCCGGAGCCCAGGAATTCAAAAGCACCAAAATCGGGATGACCGTCTTTTACAACATTTCCGTAAAAGTCGCGTCCTCCGTTGAAAGGAATGTAGATCCCGGTATTGATACAGGGAGACCCGGTCTGGAGCTGATATCCTTCGAGGGTACACAGTCCTTCGCCACCGGTACCCGGTGCTAAGAACATAGGATCGGCCAACAATGCTTCCGGATCGTCGGGCAGACCATTCTTCCAGGGTCCGAAATAGCAGTTATGCCTGAAAATTGAACCGGCAGGAAGATTGGGTTTGCTTTCTTCATCAAAGAATCGGACCATAGGATCACCGTCTGTATATACAGTGCGGAAACGGCCCTGGCCGGTGGCAAAGAATATGTTGTTATAAAAATAGGCGCCAATGTCATCTATACTATTCTCCTTGCTACCACGGAAAAAATCCAGATCTGAAGTGCCGTAATCGACGTAGAATACATTGTTGTAAAACACATTACGGTCTTTCGTCAGGCTGCCTTGCATCTGGATCAGGTGAGTGCGGTCATTTTCACTTATATTATAGCGGATCACATTTTCAAAAATGTTATACATAAGCAGCATGAAACCATGGTTATTCTTGCTGTAATTGTATTGAGCAATGCATCGTTTGCAGTTGAAGTCAAAATCATAGGCAAAACCGTCACCATTCTTGGGTTCTCTGCCGGTATCATACACTTCGTTGAACTGCATGATCGTTTCTTCCGTGTTTTGAATCCAGCATGCTGCAGTATGGGGCCACCAGGTGTCTCCGCCGGGAAGGTCCAGATATCCGGACCGCATACAGGAACGGTGGATCTCGTTATATTCAATTAGGCCACGATAGGGACCATTCACGAATATGCCATCTCCGCCCAGGTTGTCCATATAATTTTTTCTTACCACGACATTGTTCCTAGGTCCCCAGGTGATAATTCCGCATTTGTCAAAACGTTCAATGCGGTTCCCCTCAATAAGGACGTTGTTCATGGTTGGCGGTATGTACGAAGGATCGGAATAGCGGTTTCTCTGAGTCTTCACCCTGACCAGGATCCCACAGCTGTAATAGCCTGAGTATTCAGAATTGCCACCCATCTGACCCCAGATGTCGTGGATAAAACAATTTTTAACCACGAAATTACTGAAGTCTTTTCCTTCTTCAGAAGCAGTGATTACTATGCCCTGACGTCCTATACCCAGTTCCGGTGCTGCATAACTGGTTACTTCCATGTTCTCTACATGCCACCATGACTGGTTGTCAATGAGAATACCGGCTCCTTCTGCTTTGCCGATATTGATAACCGGTCTTTGTTTACCGCCATAGGAAGAGATCAAAATGGGCTGATTCTCAGTCCCGGACCCCTTCAACTTAAGCTGCCCATACCATATCTTCCCGGATTCCAGAAGGATCTTGTCACCCGGCAGGAATTCAATACTGTTAATTTTATCGAGAGTTTTCCATGCGGTAAAGACGGAAAGTCCGTCAGCCGCATCGTTACCTGTAGGTGATACAAAGTAGGTTTTCTGCTGAGCCGCTACGGACGTAGCGGCCAGCAAGAAAACGATAAATAATTTGAATCTGTTCATGAATTCTTATTTAGTAACCGGGATTCTGTTCCATGGTGCCTCTGGAAGCATCAATAGCTCTTCGGGGAATAGGGCATACTTCATTTTTTCCAATGACAAAATCTCTTCCTTTTGTTGTTTTGTAACCGTAGGGGTTGGCATCTTTGTATTTCTGATAATAGGCCTGCATAACCTCACCCACGCGTCCCTGACGTTTGAGGTCGTAGAACCGGTTATACTCCATGCCGAACTCAACGCGACGTTCGTGCCAGATAGCGGTGCGAAGCTCATCCTTCCCAGAGGTTATAACCGGGGGGAGAACGTTATCGGCTCCAGCGGATGCACTGTTTCTCGCACGAGCACGAACCATCTCGAGATACTGCAGTGCTTCACCAGTCTTGCCAAGTTCATTGGCAGCCTCGGCCAGGAAAAGAAGCACATCTGCATACCTGAGAATGATGATGTTCTTTGGTTGGTCTGATTGGTCATCCTTTGAACGTTTTTCGAAAGGCACATAGTATTTTTTTGACTGATACCTGTTGTTGCTCGACAGATTATAATGGATGTGACCGTCATAAAACTCACCGGGTGCGATAACAGTGGCTTTCAGCCTGGGATCGTTATCTTCGAACTCGGCAATAAGATCGTCTGTAGGGCAATGCATTGACCATCCGGTCATGTATTTTTCATATACTTCTTCTCCGGGATATTGACCGGAGTCGATATCTGATTTGGCGAGACCTGCGTCATGTTCATAGAATACGAGGATTGAGCCTTCATTAGAATCAGCCCAGCCGGTACCCGAAATGGAATGCTGAATGGCGAAAATGCATTCCTGTCCATTCTGATGGTCCAAATCGAATACATGCTCATATACAGGCTCGAGCCTATAGTAGTCTGCTGCTTCTACTTTCTTAAGCTGGTCATAAGCTTCCTGCCATTTCTTCTGATAAATGTAAGCTTTCCCGAGCATAGACATGGCGGCACCCTTTGTGGCACGTCCCAGGTTAGTAGGGTCCCATTCCTCGGGCAGGAGTTCAATAGCATTTTTGAGGTCATTCTCAATATGGGCCCAGGTTTGTTCTTCTGTGTTACGGGGCATATAATACTCATCGTAAGAAAGTACGTGATCTACTACAGGCATTGCCCCGTACTGGGTTACGAAATTGAAATAGGAATACGCGCGAAGGAAATATCCTTCCCCAATGTATTTATCCTTGTTGGGAATGTCGTTATTGGTCGCATTCACAATTAGCTGTGTTGCATCGTTAACCAAAGACCAGCCTTGGTTCCAGTAACCACCAGCCAGCCAGTTGTTGTCTAGCAGAGAAAAGTTCTGGCAAGCAATTGCGGCAGCGCCAAACCACGAATAAGCCTCGGACCGGCTGTTGCCCAAATCGGCATCATCGGAGCAGTCGTCGCCCCAAACCATAAAATGACCTAATTGGAAAGTTTCGTTCTGCATGACAGAGTATGCACCCAATGCAGCTGCATTAAGTTCTTCTTCATTGGAATAGTATGTCTCGGCAGCCAGGTTGACAAGAGGGGTCTTGTCAAGGAAATCTGAGCAGGAGGCAAGCAGCATGGCGGCTGCACCTATTGATAATAGTATCTTTGTTTTCATTATAGTCCTTATTTAGAAGTTTATATTGGCACCCAACATAAATGTACGAGGTTGTGGATACTGTCCACAGTCAATTCCGTTCCCCGGAATTTCAGGATCTATACCACTGTATTTTGTGATAATAAAGAGATTCTGGATGGAAAGATATAATCTGAAGGAATTATTGGCCTTGGATGATTGGGGTTTGATCGTGTAGCCAAACTGCAGATTCTTAAGACGGAAATAGGAACCATCCTCAATATAGTTGCTGGACTGCCACCAGTTCTGGTCAATACGTGATTTATCCGTGGTTGCGGAAAGTATGATCGGAAGTGTGTTGGAGGTCCCCTCTCCATCCCATGCCTTCATATAGACATCTTCTAAGACATTCTGTCGGCCATCAAACTTGTTGAAATAGAATTTCGAAGCATTGAAGATCTTGTTGCCGAATACACCCTGGAAGAGGAGACTGAGATCGAAATTCTTCCATGCCGCATTGAAGGAAAGACCATAGATCGCTTTGGGATGGGGGTTGCCTATGAATTGCATATCGGCAGAACTTATCTTGCCGTCTTTGTTATAATCTTCATATATGGAGTCACCCGGTTTTGCTTTTGGCATGATCACAGCACCTTCTGCTGATTTGTAATTGTCTATCTCTGACTGATTCTGGAAGATTCCAAGGAAATTGTATCCATAAAACTGGTTGTACGGCAACCCGACCTCGGAACGAAGCACACTGTTGAATTGTCCCTGGAAGTCAGTAAGGGCATAGTCATAGGCGAAGGAGGAACTCAGATAGGCTGCTGTACCAAGATTGGTCACAGTATTCTTTATGAACGAGACATTCCCGTCGATATTGTACGAGAAGTCCCCCACATCGTCTTTCCATCCAATAGTAAGCTCAACGCCCCTGTTTTCCATACCTCCGACGTTTCTTGTCATGGAGCTGAAACCCGAAAGATTGGGAATTGTCTGGGAGAGCAGGATGTTGTCAGTTTTTCTTATGTAATAGTCAGCAGTAAGGCTGAGGCGGTCTCTGAGGAAACTCATGTCCAACCCCACGTTAAACTGCTCTGAAGTTTCCCATTGCACAGCGGGATTCCCTATACCTGCGGGTGTGGAGCCGTTGGTACGGATCTTTCCGGTACCAATAGTGTAATACTGCTGTTGTCTGATGGAAGTCATATAGGGATAATAGCTGTTTATGCGCTCATTGCCTATCTGGCCCCATCCAATACGGAATTTCAGATTAGAGACGACATCCTTGTTGACACTTTTGAAGAATGGTTCTTCAGATACTTTCCATGCGAAGGCTCCTGAAGGGAAGTAACCCCAACGGTTGGAAGGCATGAAACGTGAGGAACCATCGGCACGGAATGACACGGTCAGCAGGTAACGGTTCAGGAGGGTGTAGTTGATACGTCCCAGGTAGGAAAGCATGGAGAGCTCGGAAGCGTTCCCTCTAACCTGCGGATTCTTGGATGCGGCATCGAAAAAGCGATAAAATGCCCCTGAGTTAGGAAGATCTTGCTTGGTGCCGGTATAGGACTCTGTATAGAACTCCCTGGCCGACATAGCGATCATTACATTTAATCTGTGAATATCTTTCCAGTTTTTTGTATAGTTAAGCATATTCTCCAGGGACCAGTCGGTGCTTATTGAGGTGGAACGCGTGACTGTATCTATGGCATCCGAGATGTTTGCTGTTTCGTAATATACCGGGCTGTAGTCGTTTCCGAAGCCCATCGTATACTTATATCCAAAGCGTGAAGTGAATACCAGTCCGGGAATAATGGTTAAGTCAGCACTGATGTTTCCTACCAGGAAATTCCTGTTGGAAACATTATTGTTACGCGAGATAACGCCGGCAGGGTTTGCCAGACGTATAACGCCAATACCGGAATAATAATTGGTGCTCTCGTCCCATACCGGAACATCGGGAGGTGCTATGAGCGAAGAAAGGAATATGGTATTGTTATTGGTTCCATTGGCTCCCAGAGAATTCGACTTGGCAAATGAACCCTGTAGGGACGTATTAATTGTCAGGAAAGAAGTCATCTTTACGGTCGTGTTTTCGGTAATGTTGAACCGGCCGAAGTTTGTACCGTCTACAGTGCCGTCTCTGCGAAAGTAGCCTACAGATAAGAGCGTATTGATTTTTTCTGTACCACCCGAAACCGACACATTGTAGTTCTGATAACGGCCCATACGCATAACTTCTCCATACCAGTCTGTATCATAAGGCATTGCGTTAGGGTTGCTGTAGCGGGGAGTCAGACCTGAATTCGTATAAGCCTTGTTGGTCAACAGGGCATATTCCGAGGAATTGAGCATCTGGGGCCTGGTAGGCAGGGCTTCTATCCCATATTCAGCAGTCACCTTGCTTTTAAGAGCGCCGGCAGATCCTTTCTTGGTTGTCACGAGTACGACCCCGTTAGCCCCTCTGGAACCGTAAATGGCGCAGGCCGATGCATCTTTAAGGATCTCAATTGAAGATATATCGCCGGGACTCAGGTAATCAATATCATTCATGGGGAACCCGTCCACAACATAAAGAGGAGTGGTCCCGTTTGGTGAACCTGTACCGCGGATCTTAATTTCTGCAGTAGCAGAAGGCGAGCCTGTCGCAGTAATGATCTGGACACCGGCGGCACGCCCCTGGATAGCCTGAAGGGCATCGCTCGTAGCCGATTTTGTCATTTGTTCTTCACCGACAGAAGTGACAGATCCGGTCAGGTCGCTTTTTCTTACGGTACCGTAACCGATAAGGACAAGCTCTTCCAGATATTTTACTTCTTCTTCAAGTAATACATTAATGACTTCCTGTGAAGTAACCAATATTTCCTGAGTCTTGTAACCGATAAAGCTGAACTTGAGTGTAGCTCCAACAGGAACATTATGAAGGATATATGTACCGTTTAAATCGGTTGCGACACCATTGGTCGTACCATTAACGATAACATCAACTCCGGCCATAGGGCCCATGGCATCGCTAACGACACCTCTGACAGCATGTGCCTGCTGTTGCAAATTTTCCATCTGTACCGGCTTAGGAGCAGCAAATACCGGAAAACTCACAAGAGCGAACATCAATAATGCTGATAATTGCAACATTGAAACTAGTTTTTTCATGTGATTATTATTAGGGTTTTAAGTATAATGCTAATTACTGACAAATGCTGAGAAAATATTTTGTCCAAACACTTGTGGGATTAATCTCCAGAGAACGTGTGAAGCAATCTTTTGCTTTTTCATGATCTCCTTCAGCCAGGTAAACAAGTCCCTGGATATAGATGGTACGTGCCTTGATAGTAGCACTGGAACCGTCTTCTCCGAATTTCGAATAGATATCAACTACAGTACTGGTTGTTGCATTCTGAGCATCTATGTCTTTCTGCATATCATCCAGGGTAGCTTTACTGTCTGCTTCCCGGCCGAGTGCTTTCTGAGCCATAGCTACGAAGTATTTGCTCTCGTCGGATCCGCCTCTTCTGCGGGTCCACACATCGCCACTGGCTGCTGTTTCAATACATTTTTCAAAAGCAGCTGTAGCTTTATCGTTCAGACCAAGAGCTTTGAATGCCATACCCTGATGATAAGCGACTTTTGCTACGGTAGGACCTGTAGAGAGCTCGTTTGTCTCAAGGTTTCTGGGGAATGTCCCCGCTGCATAGAAATCATCGAGAGCTTTCTTGTACTGCTTCTTCCCCATGAGTTTAAGACCATTCAACAGGTGGGCATCAACAAACTGTGTATATACAGTTTGTCCTCCTTCCCATACGCGGAAGTGACGGGTGCTGAGTATGGAGAGTGCCTGGTCATATTTACCATTGTCCACCAGGAGGTAAACGTAACGAGAAGTAGCGTCATCTGATCTAAATATTGTTTTCTTGTTCTTTTCCATGCGGGCAAGTCTCTGGTTGGAAGGTACTTTCAGTGCTTCTTCCAGGATATCAAGCTCGGTGAAGAATTTTGGATCTGATGAATTCACAGCTATAGCCTTACGATAGAAATCAGCGGCTTTTGCTGCATCTTTCAGATATTTATCTGTGGCAAAGCCCAGGTTGCGGTAAATCATCCCATATTCAGAAGAAAGCGCTGCCGCCTTATTCCATGTGGCAATGGCTAAATCTTTCTGATTGTAATAATAAAGAAGATTTCCCAGGTAATACTGAGCCTTGTAGTCTAAAGGATTCTTCAAAGCAACATCTTCGAGCATGCTCTTTTCTTCAATACGTGAAGGGAAACAGTAATCGGGAGACATTTCTGCAGCTTTCCTGTAATAGTGGAGCGCATTTTCATTATTCCCTGCCAGGCCCGAATAATAACCGGCCATATAATTAAGAAGAGGAGATGAGGTAAATGGTTCCAGAGCATTTTTTTGCATGGGAGTGGATGCGTAAGGAGTTCCGTGAGCCATTACATAGTCAAGGAAGTCAACTGCAACTGAATAGGCTCCCACAGCCCCGTAAAAGGTGGAAATCTCTATGGATTCCTGCAGGGGAATGCCCATGTGGGCCAAGACGTGGTCAACGGCTGCAGGGTCATTGTTCAGGCGGGCAAGTTCCACTTTACTTAGAAAATCTAGAGGATCGAAGGAGAGGTTATCGTTCAGCAGTTGCTTCGCTTCTGCCATCTTGCCTTCACTGCTCAGAAAATAGGATTTAACGAATTTGCTGATAGTGCTCTTACCACTGAGATCTATTGAGTTGTCAATAGCCTCAAAGGCTTCGTCTTTTTTTCCCTGTTTCCAATACATTTGCGCAAGATACAGATATGATGCCGACTGGAATCCGGGATACCAGACAGATTTCCAAAAATAGCTTTCAGCCTCGTTCTCTTTTCCGAGAGCCTGCGAAACGACTCCCAGGTAATACAACATCTCACCGTCCTTGGGATTGGTATGGTAAATAATACCGGTGTGCTTTACCTGCGGCATATAATGAAGCCCGGTCAAACGTTTGTAGGCTCTCTGAAGGTGTTTTGCTGCCTTTTCCCATTCTGCCCTCTTGGCATAGAAAATTCCAAGGTTAACATTCACCCTCGAATCGAGAGAATCTCTGCGAAGAGCCTCTTCATAGTAAGGCAGTGGATCTACGCGTGCATTATGGAATTCTTCCAGGCGCTGGGCTGCAAGAAGGAGTTCTTCTACCGAATTGTATTCCTCAGGATTCCCGGGACGGTCAGCCGGATGGGGCCGTTCAATATCTTCACTGACTACAGGTGAGTAGCTCACAAGCTCAACGCCATTGCTGTCATACAGACCAGCAAAAAGATCCTTGTCTTCCACTGTCGCAGGTATAGAAAAGTCCCGGGCAAATGGCGTATTTGGATCAATATTTATTGTCTTTTCAAAAAGAACTTTTTCTCCGGCCTTAACAAGAATTTTCGCGTTCTTGTATACAGCTGTGGCATTAAAACCGACCATCATAGTGGTTTTATCTTTTCTTTCGATGTTAACGGCACCTTCCAGCGTAAGGTTCTTTGCCCCGCCTATACCCTTGACAGGATACCAGTACTGTTTGGTTACCCGTACTTCATTGGGACCAATCCAGCTATAATCAGGCTGGTTATCGGAGAAGGTTCCTACCATCAGTTCGAGGTAGGCCCCGTCTTCTTCTGTAAGCATTTCATTCCATACGCTTTCTGTTCCCCACAAGAAAAACTTTTTACCGGGAACAACGTGGTGATTTGCCCAGTGAGCAGTACCCGCATCCTTACCAAAGTCGTATCCTACAAGGTGATCCTGAGAGTAATTGACTGCAAAGGTAGAGTTGCTTCCCGTAAAATTGGCCCACCAGCTGTTGTCAGTTGGGCCGTCATTACCTCTGAGTGTATTATAAGGCCAGTCCGTATATTGTGTTTTACTGTGACTTGTCCCATAGACAGTCTGAGGAGGAAATTGTACCTGGTAGTCATTATTCGCATGAACCGATACATTGGCCCAGTACAGGAATGACTGCATTAAGGGTGTACGGTTCTGTATTTGAAATGTGGCCTCTACATAGGATTTCCCGGGGAACATAGTAAGTCCTATGGACCATTTCAGTCTCTGGCGGAGTTCCGTTTCTCCAATCCAAATGGTCTTGCTGCCATCGGGATTGTCAACCACCTCGTATCCGGCGTTCAATGTAGATGATGCCCGGTGATGGTGAGGAATATTCCATTCTACACCGCCCGAGATCCAGGACCCGATCATACCAATGAGAGCCGGACGAATGACATGCTGTTTATAGAAGAAATTATACCCTGTCTGCTTGTCATTTGCAGAGAAAATACGGCCGCCAATTTCAGGGAGGATGCCTATTTGTGTGTATTCATTCTCAAGTGTGATGTATTTATAGTCTCTGTCTACCCTGTCGTCGGTCAGGATATCATAGATAGGATAAGGATAAACGTGGCCGGCTGCACCTTGATAGGTCCTTCCGGTAAAAAAATAGGGATCTGGCTGTGGATCACCTACAAGATAGGTGGGGATGGCAGTCCTTGTTTCATTGACTTGAACCTGTGCCATAACTGCCGGCGATAAAGTCAGCAGTGTGGCAAAAGCAAGAATGGTTTTAAGTTTTTTATTCATATATTATTAGATTAGATGGTGTCATTTTTAAGAATAATTTCTGTGCCTTTCAAAAGAGGCGATGAAAAGCGGACCGTTACGACTCCCGGCCCTTTGTTACCAGCAATATAAGCCAGCAACCTTCCTCTGAATGCTCTGTGGTGATTATCCGAGTAGTCTGTCATATCGGTGTTGTCCGACCCTTCGAGACCCAGAAGCCTTCCGGGACCTGATATGGTACAAGTGATGTCGTTGTCCCCCAGTTTGACCATATGACCCGCTTCATCAAGTATTTCTACTGTGAGATGGATCACACTTCGCCCATGGGTAAAAGTATCCTTGTCTGCACTAACACGAAGGGCATAGGGCCTTCCCGATGTCCGGATCGTATAATGTGACTGAACGTTTCCATGGGCATCACATCCTTCAGCAGTAAGTGTCCCGGGGAAAAAGGGGATATCCCAGCCGATTACTCCCGATTCTTCGTTATACGCAGTCATTGCTCCCACGATCTCTCCGTTCAGAAGAAGTCTGGAGAATGGGGCGTTGGTGTAACACACCACCTTGATCATCTGACCTTCTTCATAATTCCATGTGTCCCATGCGTCTATTGATAGATAGTTGGTATTTCTTCCCTCAGGGACCGGATAGGTACCAATATACATGACCGGAGAGTCGCTCCACAGTGAAGCCCTGAACCAGCCCCTGGGTTTGCGGAAACTGCCTAAATCCAATAGCCCGGTATATAATCCCCGGGAAGGCCATCTGCCAGATTCTCCCAGGTAGTCAGTTCCTGTCCACAAGAATTGTCCCGATATGAACTCCCTGTCCAGAACGGCTTTCCACTGTCTGTATCCTACGGAAGTCTCACTACCGTATATGATCCTCCCGGGATACTTTTCATGGTCCATATCATATCTGTCTTCTGTGTAATTATATCCCACAACATCTATAGCACCTGGATACCCGGTCTCGTTGGACATAACAACACCCGCAAGAGCCCCCGTAACAGGGCGGGATGTGTCTGTTGAACGGACTTTTGCAGCCAGCTTTTTGGCAATAACACCAATACGTCTTGCATCGGGAGCCTCGGGATGATACCCGCCGAACATAGGCTGGTTTATGGCGGAACCATCCAGAATGGGATGGGAATAGGGGTCGTTCGGATAGTCAACTTCATTTCCTATACTCCATAAAATTACAGAAGGATGGTTGCGGTCTCTTAAAACCATATCTGTAATATCCTGTTCTATCCACTCTTCAAAGAAATCATAACTGCCCTCGAAACCGGGTGTCCCGACATTCCAGCCTTCTATCCATTTTCTTTTAGGAAATTCCCACTCATCGGATATTTCATCTATAATCATCAGACCCAAACGGTCACAAAGCGTATATACTATAGGGGCCTGGGGATTATGAGACAACCTTATGGCGTTAACCCCCATTGATTTAAGATTGATCAATCTTCTCTCCCAAACTTCTTCGGGTACGACGGAACCCAGAACCCCGGCATCGTGATGAAGACAGACTCCCTTGAGTTTCATGTTTTTTCCATTGAGGAAAAACCCACGGTCGGGGTCAAAATGTATGGTTCGCAAACCCGCATCGATTATACAGGCGTCTATAGTAAGTCCATTCTGCTGCAGCTGCATATGCATGGTATACAGATACGGGTCATAGATGCTCCAAAGGTGAGGTTGTGGCAATGTAAGTGACAGGGAACCGTTTATGTTGTTTTCTGACTTTTCTTTGACTCTTGATCTTGCTTCAGCAACCTGCTTCCCCGACGAATCTGTGAACGAGACCAATACTTCAAGGTTTTCTTTTACAGGGATATCACTTATTACAGAATAGTTGACCGCAATGACTGCTTTGTTTTCGGAGCATTCTGTCAGTTCGTATGAGGTACCCCATTGTGCCAGGTGAATCTCTGAAGAGTTGATCATATATACGTCCCTGTATATTCCGGAACCTGTATACCATCTGGAATCTGCACTCCGGCCATGGTCCACACGTACAGAAATGACATTCTCTCCATTTACCAGGTAAGGTGTCAGCTCATACATGAAGGATACATATCCGTTTGGCCTGTATCCGAGTAAATGACCGTTCAGATAGACAGAACTCCTGTTGTAGATCCCTTCAAAATATATAAATTGTTTTCCCGGTCCGGTGATACTGGCGTTGAAATGCTTCCTGTACCAGGCCACTCCGCCGGGAAGATATCCGGTGCAGCTGGCCAGTGAAGGAGAGAGCTTCCCTTCAATTGACCAATCGTGAGGCAAGTCCAGGTGACGCCATTTGGAATCATCAAACGTTTTGGCAGCGGCTGTGGAATCATCTCCTAAATGAAACAACCAATTCCCGTTGAACAACTCTGAACGGCCGAATGAAACCTGGGCGAACACAGGAGTACACATAATTCCGGTGATCAACATCATACCTATCCGATATAGTTTCATTTTGTATGTATTCATGCCTATAGACTTTCTTTTCGCAACAGGATTCTTGAATTTAATTTCAAATCTAAACAGTATATACAAGTTTGCACAATGTACAATTCATTCAAAAAAGGTCTGTTTTTGATCAATGAATGAAATGCATATGCTTAATGAAGTTTTAGATATATATTTGCGTTAAGCGCAATCAGATAATGAAAAGACTTGTTTTTACCCTTATTTCAACCTTGTTTTTTTGCCTTCTTCTCATGGCAGAAGACGGGACAAACAAGCATGTTACCAAGTGGCTCCAGCTGGATCAGGGCCTTTCGAATAACTTCATAGTTTCGTTGGATATAGACAGATACGGTGTACTCTGGATAGGGACCGAAGAAGGGATGAACCGTTTTGACGGGGTGTCTGTCAGTAGTTTTACAAAATATTCCGGGGTTCTTCCCGGAAACGAATTAAACAGGGTGGTATCCGACCGGTTCAGGGATAAAGTATGGATTGCATCACAGCGGTCCGGTATTGCTTCGTATGATTATTCTACAGGCCAGTCTCTCTTTATCAGGCATGATGCAGATCCTGAACTTTCACTGCCATCCGATGAAGTAACGTACGTTGCACAAGATGACCAGGGAGATATCTGGTTTAGTACATATACCAAAGGTATTGGAAAATACGAGGTAAACACGGGGAAGATCACTCTTTTTAATTCCAGTAATGTCAAAGGAATGCCGGGAGATATAATACGTTGTTTCGTCATAGGCGAGGACAATCACATCTATGCGGCATATTATGGAAACGGCATAGTAATTATTGATCCCGAGAACAGGACGGCGATACATCATATGTCTGACCCGGGAGACCCCTCCTCTCTGCCATCAAATGAGATCGGAAGCATATACAGAAGCAAAGACAATAATATATGGATCGGGACCCGGAGAGGTCTTGCGCTCTACAGAAAAATTACCAGGGATTTTACTGTTTTTGATAAAAACAACTCAGGGCTGCCAGATGGTCTCATCTTTTCCATTCTCCTGACATCAGACAATAAGTTGCTCGCATCTCCTGACTTCAACGGTGTCTGGGAGATGGACCTCAGCGAGATGGACCCGTCAAATACGTTTACACGTTTCCCCGAGACAGAAGAGATAATGAACATTGGCATCCATGCCATGTGTGAAGACCGTTTCGGCAACCTTTGGCTGGGTTCATACGGCAGCGGTCTTATGTTTATTAGTCGTAACGTGCTGCAGTTTAATAAAATCACTTACCCTTCACCTTTGTCTGAGAGGAGTGTGACTGATCTGGATTTCATGCCTAACGGGAACATGATCATAGGCACAGACGGAGGGGGAATAGATATTCTGAACAAGAACTTTCAAAAAATTGGAGAATCGGACAATTCATTGCCGGATAAAAGCATCCTGAGTATTTTTCGTGACAGTGACGGTCATTATTGGGTAGGATCATTCAATGGCTATACAGCTATCGTAGACAGTGCCATGAACTTGCTGGCAACCGTTGACATAAGGGAAGTCAGATCGTTTTACGAACAGGGAGACATTATGTGGGTAGTATCGGGTCTGAGCGGTCTGTATTCCGTCGACAGAAAAGAATATAAGAGATTGAAACGTTACGGATCAACATTCTTCCCCGACAACTATATCAAATCCATTGCTATGGACCATAGAGGCAGGCTTTGGGTAGGCACATTCAGAAGCGGCCTGTTTATTATGGATACGGATATGAATATCGTGGCATCATGCAATACCGACAAGGGTTTTCCATCAAATTCGATCAACCATCTGATGCTCGATAGCCGGGGTGACATGTGGGTAGCCTCCGGTGAAGGGTTGGTTCATTTCAGTACGGGGGTCGATATAAAATATGATAAGGTTTATTCAGCAAGAGACGGACTTAGCTCTGAGAGTATCAGGGCCATTGTCGAAGACAAAGACGGGAATATCTGGTTCAGCACAAACCTGTCAGTCTGTCGTTTAGATATTGCCCTGGATAAAATCACAGAATATGGCTACAGGAGCGGGATCGCCAATGGTAATTACGCTGCGGGGGCCTGTGCCACAAGGGATGATGAACTAGTCAGCTTTGGTTCAACCGAAGGGATCACATCCTTCTTCCCGGACCGGGTAGTCAATACAGGCACTAAGCTTTCGGCTCATTTTTCAGAAATACAGATATTTGATGCAAATGATCCCATAGCCGGCGAAAATCCTATCATCTTTCTTTCCGGGAAAAAGAGTATCGTGCTAAGACATTACCAAAACAGTTTTAATGTCTCATTTGCAGTTGATAATTATGGTTTGGCAGATAATATTGAATACTCCTACAAGGTAGAAGGCAAGGACAACAACTGGTTCCTGTCCAAACACAGTAATATCGTCCAATTCCATCAGCTTGCCCCGGGGAAATATACACTTCATGTTCGTTCCAGGCTGACAGACGGTGACTGGTCTGAACATACCGAGTCTTTGGAAATGAAGATAAGACCGCCCTTTTATGCGACCACCCTGGCCTATGTCATTTATGGTCTCATACTTATTGGTCTTCTGAATTTGTTTTTATTTCTCTATATGAGCAAATTGGAAAGAGATAATGAACTGAAGCTGGAAAAGGCATCGATTGCTCATATCAGAGAGGTCAATGAGGAGCGTCTTCGCTTCTATACCAACATCACCCACGAACTGAAGACCCCTTTGACCCTGATTCTGGGTCCGACGGAAGACCTTAAAAATGACGGATCACTTCCGGAGATCGTCAGAAAGAAAATCGCAGTCGCGCATAAAAATGCAAGTAGTTTGCTTGACCTGATAAACCAGTTGCTGAATTTCAGAAAAACTGAAACCAACAATGTAGTGTTCAAGCCGTCTTACGGAAATCTCAGTTCCTTTATTGAAGACATGGGAATGATATATGCTGAATCCAATCCAAACAAGAATATTACAATAAAGTTTGATATAACTAAAGATATCATGGCGGTTTTTGACCAGGAGATCATGACCACTATATTGAATAACTTATTAACCAACGCAATGAAATACACCTCGTGTGGATCGGTTACAATCGGGCTTACAATTGACAAAAATGCAACGCCCCATGACGCCCTCATTCGGGTTACAGATACCGGTCTGGGCATAGACAAAGACCAGTTTGAAAAAATCTTCGAAAGATACTACCAGATCCACGGAAAACAACAGGCACAAGGTAACGGGATAGGACTTTCTCTTGTCAAGAACCTGGTAGCCATTCATAACGGAACCATTCATGTGGAAAGCGAAAAAGGTAAGGGCAGCGTGTTCACAGTACGTATCCCTATTGAAGCAGGGCCTGGATATCAGCAGCTTACCTCTGATAAAGTAAGTGACGTAGAAGTCGACACCTCGCGTCCCATTGTGGTGATAGCTGAAGACAACAAAGATATCAGAGAATACGTAAGAGCCTCTTTAGCAGACGTTTATGAAGTGCACACTGCCAAAGACGGTCAGGAAGGATATTCACTTGCCAACAGATATATGCCGGACATTATTATCAGTGACATCATGATGCCGGTCATGGATGGTCTGAAACTTTGTGAGAAGGTTAAGCAGAACATCAGGTTGAGCCACATTCCTGTTATTCTTCTTACAGCCAAGGATTCAAACGAAGACAGGAGCGAAGGATACAAATCGGGAGCGGATTCCTATATTTCCAAGCCATTCACCAGCGAAATGCTTAATGCCCGCATCCAGAATCTTCTGGAATCCCGCAAGAATCTTGCGAAACAGTTTTTCAATTCAGTCCCGGAGAATCATTCAACAGAGCTGATCCAAAATGGATTCTCATCTATTGATAACGAGTTTCTTCAAAAAATAACTTCTTATATTGAAGAGAATCTATCCTCTGATGACCTGGATATAGGTACTTTGGCAGAGAAAATGAACATGAGCTCTTCTTCTCTTTATCGAAAATTAAAGGGCCTCTTAGGGATCTCGGCCATAGAGTTCATTCGAAAGATCAAGATGAGAAAAGCCGCAGATATGCTCGCATCCGGTAATTTCAATGTTTCCGAGACGGCCTGGAATGTAGGCATAAACAGCATGATTCATTTCAGGCAGTGTTTTAAGGAAGAATATGGCATGTGTCCTTCTGAATACAAGAAAAAATTCCAGCCAACCTTCATACATAATGTGTCAAATCCTTAGGGGTAGGCTATGGCCGAAATTTCACTCTTCCGTCAAGTCATACCCTTAGTCAATGCCTTTCAGGGTGGTGGGTACACCGGTTGTTATCCAGACAGGCATGGGGGGCGCCTTTCAGGTAGTGGTTGAAAAACTGTTCCAATTGTATGCTCAGGTCTTTGGCGTTGGCTCTTCTTGACAGATTATTGACTTAGTCGTTGTATTGGAGCAGCTAGGATAGTTTTTCCAATCTGCTTAATGCCGTGGAAAATTCTATGCCCTGGTATCAGGGAAGCGCATCGTCCTTGTCGTTGTGCATGATAAACACCGGGGTATCCACCTTATCGGCAAAGAAAAGGGGAGAGTTTTCTATGTAAAAATACAGACCGTCCCACAACGTTTTTCCTAATCGGCTTTATAAGAAGTCGGACAATGCCAAACTGGCGAGAGCTGAGTGGCGCATAGGACAGCTGGAAATGGAACTAGACCTGGCAAAAAAAAAGAACGAGTTCACTGCCAAACAAAGAAAGAGCTAGTGGAATACCTGAGTGGACAAACCTATCATAAGATCGGCTGTGGCTACCCCATGGTGAAGGTGTTCCTTGTAGCAGGGTGTTCAAGCCCCAACTGGTATGAGAAGCATGAGCAAGAGCAGGGCGAAACACGCGGTCGGAAACCTTCGGTCTGTGATCAGGACCTTCTTGCTGCGATCAGAGAGGTCATTGCGGAGAGCTTGTTCCACGGCGAGG
>Ga0209408_1000548_pt1 | contig 27886 bp, 23 predicted proteins | sample AD_UKC107_MetaG_FD_184422 | JGI IMG/M metagenome (GOLD analysis project Ga0209408, IMG submission 184422) | Active sludge microbial communities of municipal wastewater-treating anaerobic digesters from Hong Kong - AD_UKC107_MetaG (SPAdes)... | ecosystem: Engineered > Bioreactor > Anaerobic >... | reverse complement strand
GTCCATCGTATCAGGAATTACAAGCTCCTCATCGTCACCATTGTATTTCACAATAGTAATGCTGTCACCAACAATTTCATATTCATAATCACCGTATTCAAAAACAGCAGTATTCGATTCCGGAATAATGCTGGAATCCTCCGAAACTGTCGATTCCGAAGAACCCATTTCTTCACTGCTTGCAGACGCTAGAGAAGAAACTTCGGAAACCTCCGAAGCCGGCTGTGTCTTCACACAGCCGGCTATCAATAATATGCAAAGCACAAAAACTAAAGACATTTTTTTCAAGATTAATTCTCCTTTTCAGTTATTTTCCAGATAAGATCTATAATCTCCCCGTTTGTTTGCATGACGATTAGCGGATCGAAAAACATTACATAACGATAGAGTTCATTCGATTCAATCTCATAATTAGGTGTCATACACCAGTATTGACCATAAATACAGCCAGCTTCTTCAAAATTTAATATATGACACTCGTTTCCGTTAATATATTTAGTCTCACCGCTTGCATACCCACGTGGACTTTTTAAATAAGATTTACCATCAGGATTATCTGTATCTATGGTATATACCATTAAATGCAAATGCGTACTGAAACAATTATCCTCTCCATTTGCTGAGCCTCCCATTCCTCCAATTATTGTATCTGGAGTAACTTCCATACCTACATATAGTTTAACTTCTGTTTCCTGGTCTCCTAATGCACTTAAATGACTATATGATGAGTAGAATTTGGTACCATCCGGCGATTCATGCTCTATTACTATCGTCCTCCCGTTTCCTGATGTATTGCTATCTGTATAATAAACAATTTTTCCTTCTAAAATTGGGTAAATATTTGATCCGTATTCCCCCAATATATCATAAGCCATATGTCCTTGATTATCTGTAGGATCATTGAATCCCTGCGTTACTTTACATCCCGCATAAGGTCCTGTCGGTATTATATCTCCTTCATATAACCCTTCCAATTCAATCCCGTTTTCTTCTTCATATTCGCGAATTTTTTCATCAATACTATCATTAAAGGCGCTTAAATAACTGCAAAATGCATACTTAATATCATCCGATATTTTCTCTTTTTTATCGAGATTATTCAAATATTCATATAGTTTCTGAACATTCAAATCATTGCTGTCTGCGCCTAATGCATCAAGAACTTTTGTATAGTAGTCGGCATCCGCTGTCCAATTAAATGAATTAACAAGAGTGTTTATTTCCCACTCTTCCAGTTCTTTTTTTCCCTCTTCAGTTCTGGAATCAATCTTCCCGGCTAAATAGAATTTCTCCAAATATTCACCTGCAATAGGATCGCTTAACATCTCCTTTGTCAAATCCATGCCGTTATATCCCGCGTTGTATGCTGCGACCAACGCATCATATCTCTTAAAGAAAACGGTTGGGTCTGAATCTTGAATTTCGTCTAAAACCTCATTCCCGGCTTCGCCTAAACTTGTATTGCCTGTTTTGCTGTTGCCTGTCCCCGTATCAGTTGTCTGTGTTATCTTGTTGCTTCCTGTCGAAGTAGTTGATGTCTGTGCTGTCTCACCCTGCCCATACTGCGTATATCCCATATACGGGATTTCCTCGTCAACCGCAACGTCTCCCTGCGCGATCTTTTCGTCGGTTTCTCCGGCTTGGTGCATTGCCTCGATCTCGTCCAAAAAGCCCCCGGCTCTTGCGTCCGCGACCAGTTCTTCCGTGAGGTCAATACTGTTTAAACCCGCCTGATACGCCTCGTATAAAACACTGCTCCTTTCGCCGAAGATATCTGGATTCGATTTCAAGGTCTCACCGAGTGCAAACCGCCCGGCCTGTCCCCAACTGTAGCTGCTTTGTTTGTCCTGATTTGTGGACGTTACATAATCCCCCAAACTTGTGCTCACAGGTGCGGTTGGGTTTGTGTCTGGATTTGTAGTGGTCTTGGGTTTGCTTTCATAAATCTTCCAAACCAACCCGATCTCATCATCTTTTCCGACCGCGATCTGATTCGACTTGGCGATCTGGTCGTCGTTAATACCACCCATAAAAGCATAAAACGCATCAGAAACTTCCTGCGGAATCGCTTTGTCCTTGTTATCTGGATTACTCACCCATTGATAAGCCATCTGAACGCTCGGGTCTGTGCTGCTCCCCGCCCCGTTCATGAACAGCATATCCATCATGTAATTCAGTTCCTTTTCCGAATCACTGATCTGATACTGTTGTGTCGAATTGTTGTTTGTATTGCTGCCCGAAGTTGCGTTGCCGCTGTTTGTGTTATTGCCCGAACCTGCGGTATCGGCATTCGGCGCCGCGCCCATATTGGGAATCGTCACATCGGTTGGATTCACTTTCACGCTGTTGCTTTCTGTGGTTTCACCCGCAGTATAACCCAAATTTTCCAGATTGTCAACCTCACTTTGGTAACCGCTTTTCTTTTCCGCTGCAGAAACATCTTGGTCCTCATCCGTCATACTTCCGTTTGAGTCCTGCTGTCCGGCGTTGTACATTGCCTCAATCTGCTCCGAATAGTTCCCGGCGGCGGCATTGGCCCTTGTTTCGCGGGATAAATCCGTTCCGTTCAGACCAGCATTGTAAGCGTCAATCAGGTCGGCGTTTCCGATACCCTCGACAAGCTGCGGGCTTTTCACCGTAATATCTTCTATTGTTTTCGCCCCGTTTGTTCCCGTTTTCGGGTCGACTTTGGGCTTGTTTCCGCTTGTTACATTAGTGGTTGTCTTGGTTGCTGTATTCGCAGGCGGAATGGCGCTTCTGTTCACGACGTCATCTTCCGGCTCATAGATTGGCTGTGTCGCCGTAGGGGTTTCCGGCGCCTGTTCGTCCGGTACATCAACTTCCGGCGGATGATAGGTTTCGATTAGATTTACCGGTTGATAAACGTCATCCATACCCGAGATCTCCGGTGTGATATTTCCTGCCCTCAATTTTTCTTGTAACTTCTTAAGGTGCTTTCTCAATGACTCCATGCTCATTTTAATACCCCCACATCCCCTTATCTGTTTTAAACGCGCCGCCGATTGACATAGCAAACGCTTTTCTGAATACAGCTTAGCATATTTTACTGCTCTTTTGCGACCCCATCCGGCATTCTAATATTAGACCGGAAATTCCGCTTTACGTCAATGTTTTTTGCGATTTCTCCAACAAATCAAACCGGCACAATTCCTCGAATCCGTTATCTTTCACACGGCCATCTGCCATTCGTCTCTGTCCTGTTTCATATCTCTTTTAATTGATGAATTTCATATACTGGTAACAAGACCGATTGTTTTAGCGAAAAACAAAAAGGAGCTGGTCAAGTCCCAACACCAATGTTTTGGTCACAAATATAAGATCGTTTTTCGTTAATTTATCATTTACGTAACCGCATTTTGGCTTAACCATGCGGTTTTTCCGTGTTTTTCCACAATTATTTTTATAATTTTAAATTTTTTTTGTAAAATTTGTTGACAACCAGAAATATCGGTGTTATACTATAGACGTAGTTCAGGAAACTACGGGAATTATATCCGGAAAGGGGTGAGTCCGATGAAGTAAAACGGTCCGCGCGAGTCGACACGCGGACGGTAAACTGTGACTCGACAGCAAATTGTATCTCCGAGGAAAGGAATGATCTGTATGAAGATTTGCTTGAGAATGAAAACAGTTGCCGTGGAGGATACTCCCCCGGACAATTAACCAAAGTTCAACGCAAGGGAGTGGTTACGTTTTGAATGTAGTTATGGTGATCGGAATTTAGCACCGACTGACATCAAAGGGCTTGAAATGCTGTGAATTATCGACGACATGTCAGCTAACGGTTGCTGAAGTTCCACCCCAGCTTAATTGAATATCTGAAAATATAAGGGCGCCCCACTGGGGCGCTCTTTATTATTGATTTAAGGTACCGCACGGCGGGAATATTTATTTAACCACCCCGTCATAAACATTCTGCGGATGTTTATGCCACCCCTCCACAGAGGGGAATTCATGTTTTCTGCGGTGTTCTGCGCCCAAACCGAACAGCAGATGATATCCGTCATTTCACTTCAGTGCCGCGGCAATCCAGACCGCTTGAGTTTCCGGATTGCTTCGTCCTGCGCGGGGATTTTGCCCTACGTTTCTCCTCGTAAAGACGATATCCCATCATTACGAAGGACCCGAAATCCTCTACACTGCAATCCAAAAACAAGTAAATTTATGAGTCACTCAGCGTTTTCTGTTGCGGGTAAAAAACCAAGCACCCGTCGCAATTAAAAGCACCGCAATGATCACCCACGGCTGCGGGGAGACATTGCCGGCGGTCTGCGGTTCGGAGACAACGCTGTCAGCCGCAGTCAGAAGAATATGAATCAAACTGTAAAACACCCGAATCACCTCACTGTATATATTCTACCATTTTATATCATTTAAAACAACCGGATATTGACAGTTAACCGCCGGAAATGTTATGCTTATTATGATGTAAATTGTGCGAGGTGTTCCATGAAAAAATTCTTTGCTTACTTTAAAACACCCAAAGTTGTCACCGGGCTGATCGTCACTTTCTGCGGCATTTTATTCTATCTGCTGCTCAGCAACATCACGGGCGTCGGAAACTTTTTCGGCGGCGTTTTGAATGTGCTGTCCCCGTTTATCTGGGCGGCAATTTTCGCGTATATCCTGAACCCGGCCGTCAAATTTTTTGAGGATAAAGCGTTCCGAAAAATGAAACGGCGCAAGGCTGCGCATATACTGAGCGTGATCATCTCCTATATCGCTGCAATCGCCGTTTTGGTTTTGTTGGTTGTGCTTCTGATTCCGCAGCTGGCTGATTCAATTATGCTGCTGATCAATAATCTCGAGGGTTATTTTAACGGATTGCGGAACACCCTTGTTTCACTGGAAGCGAAATATGCGTTCCTCGATTTTAACGTCGATGAATTCATGGGCAGCTTCAGCGAATGGATCAAGACCGCCGTCACCTGGATCAGTGACAACATCGGTCAAATTGCGGATGCTTCGGTTAAAGTCGGCAGCAGCGTATTTAACTTTTTCTTGTCGCTGATTCTTTCGATTTATATTTTATTGGACAAACAGCATGTCCGCCGTATCGTCAAACGGGTCTCGGCGGCAATCGTCAAACGCGAATCCTGGCCGCGCTTTCGGGCCAACGCCCGCAGAGCTGACCGCATTTTTACGAATTTTTTAGCCGGTAATATCATCGACGCGGTGATTGTGGGCGTTGCGACTTTCTTGTTTATGGTTATTTTAGGGCTGCCCTACCCCGTGCTGCTGTCGGCCATCATCATGGTGACCAATTTCATCCCGACATTCGGCCCGATCATCGGCGCGGTGCCCTGCTTATTGATTATCGTACTGGTCAACCCGCTCGACGCACTTTGGTTTTTGATCTGGATCATCGTGATTCAAACCATCGACGGGAATCTGCTGAAACCGTTGTTGTTCGGCGATTATACCGGTCTGCGCCCGATTTGGGTGTTAATCTCTATTGTGCTGTGCGGACGGCTGTTCGGGATTGCCGGTATGATTCTCGGCATTCCGTTGTTTGCGGTGCTTTCCGAGCCGATCGAAAATGCCATCAACCGCAGACTCGGCGCAAGAGGGTTAGATGAAAACGGGGATGTTGCCCCCGAGGAAACGGCGAAAAAAGAACCTGCACCCATTAAAAACGATTCTTCCGAGAAACCGAAAAGTTAACTCGGCGATAAACCTAATTACAAGTAAACTTCAAGCAAAACAAAATGCCAAAGCCGCTGTATTTTTACGGCGGCTTATATTTATTTTGCAATACACTTATTGCAATCATCGCAATATGCTGGTATAGTAATGAAGGAGAAATTCTGTTTTTCAAAGCAGTGTTTTTTCGCAATATAAAGCGCTTTACAGGCAGAAAAAGGAATCAATGATGGAAGTAAATATCTACAACGAAAAAAGGTTTAACGACTTTCGGGAAATCATCAATTACAGCGCCGATAAATTCGGAAGGAAACCGGCATTTATTATAAAAGATTCAAACGGGCACTATCTGAATATCACTTACATAGAATTAAAAAATCGCTTTTATACGATGAGTCAACGGCTCATCGAATTAAAGCTACAGGGAAAACGCATTGCCGTGATCGGAAAAAACAGTTTCGAGTGGGTGCTTTCGTATCTTTGCGCAGCTGTGATCGGCGTTGCCGTGCCGATTGATAAAGAACTCCATCCCGAAGATGTCCGCGACTTTATGCAATCCGCCGAATGCAGCGCCGTTTTCGGAGAAAACGATTATCTGGAGAATCTGAAACCGCTTCTTGCGGATGGAATTCAATGCTTTGATTTTTCCGACGTGATGTCGATATCCGAACCGGTCAAGCCGATTCAAACAGATGAAGTTGATGCGATCGGTATTTCAAAGGATGAAATGCAGGTTTTGATCTTCACTTCCGGTACAACCGGAAGCGCCAAAGGCGTGTGCCTGTCGCAGTATAACATCTGTTCGGATATTCATTCGACGGTCAGCGCGGTAAAAATTACGCCCGCTGATACTACGCTGTCCATACTCCCGCTGCACCACACCTACGAATGCACACTCGACTGCCTGCTGCTGCTTTCACGAGGCGCCTGCATTACCTATTGCGACGGACTTAAAAAAATCCCGAAAAACTTTACGGAATATCACCCCACGGTTTTGGTGGTTGTCCCCGCCCTGCTGAAAGCGCTGAACAAGCAAATCCGGAAATCCGTCGCGGCCGGAAGCCCGGAAAAATACAAACCGCTTTTCGAGACGCAGACCCTCTCGCAGGCACTTTCGAATGTCCCGTCGGTGATCCGTCAGATCATTCGCCTGAAAGTCCGCAAATCACTCGGCGGAAAAATGCGCCTGTTTATCGTGGGTGCGGCGGACCTCGATACCTCGCTGGTCGATGACTTTGCGGCACTCGGCATCCGTACCCTGCAGGGTTACGGCTTGACCGAATGCGCTCCGCTTCTCGCGGGCAACAGCGATTTCTTTTTAAATCCGACTTCCACCGGTCGGGCAATGCCCGGCATTACCTTAAAAATCGACGATCCGAACGAAGACGGTATCGGTGAAATTCTCGCAAAAGGCGACAATATCATGCTCGGTTATTACCGCGACGAAGAGGCGACCCGTGCCGTGTTCCGGGACGGGTGGTTCTGCACCGGTGACTTGGGATGCATGGACGATGACGGCTCTCTGTATATCAAAGGGCGCAGGAAAAACGTCATTGTGACTTCCAACGGCAAAAACATCTATCCGGAAGAACTTGAAATCCGCCTGTCGCAACTGCCGGAAATCAGCGACGTCATCGTTTTGGCGGACACACAAAACGGCGATATCTGCGTCAAGGCAAAAATATTCCCGAACCTTGACTTCATCAAAGAAACCCTCGGGCGGCTGCCGAAAGCGGAAGAGATCCATGCGGCCATCCAAAAGGTCATCCGTGACGTCAACGAAAAAATCCCCTCTTATAAACACATCAAAGTCGTGGAAATATTGACTGCGGCGCTTGAAAAGACAACGACGCAGAAAATCAAACGGTTCGGGGCAAATCTTGCTTCGGTGATTACAAATAAAACCGCATCCGCCGAAAACGCCTCAGCCAAATAACCGGAACACGGATTCGGTCAGAAACACCGCGAGGCAGGCGAATATTGCCACCGTCAGCAGCTTTTTCTCGAACAGCGACAGCACGACCGCCACGGCAAGGCCGACGGCCGCCGACAGCACCATGTCGCTGCAATAAAATATATCCGGGATCACCATCGCCGAAAGCACGGCGAACGGCATATAATACATGAACGAGATCACAAATTGATTTTCGAGTTTGCGCCGGATCAACGTCAGCGGCAGCATACGGATCAGGTAGGTCACACCCGCCATCACCGCGACATAAAGCAGGATTTTGCCGATGCTCATTGCCTGTCACCGCCTTTGACCGGGAAGCAAATTGCCCCGAATACCGACGCGGCCACCGCGCAGATGATGATCACAAAACCCGAGGACAAATTCTCAAGATACGGCGTAAATCTGAATAAGCAACTCAGCCCGACCGACATCGCAATCACAGCGAACGCCGGCCGGTGTTTTTTTGCGGGCGGAAGAATGATGGCGATGAACATTGCATAGAGTGCAATCGAAAGCGCCGAACGCAGCATTTCGGGCATGATCCCGCCGGCCAATGCGCCGAGTAACGTCCCCAGTGTCCAGCCGATCAAAGGCGCGGTTCCCAATCCGTATAAATAGACATTGCCGAGTTCGCCCTGTTTTTCGCTGGCGACGCCGTAGATTTCATCGGTGACAAAGAACGAGACGATCAGCCGCCGCAGCGCTGTCATGCTCTTGTCGAGTTTTTGCGAAAGTGAAGCCGACATCAGCGAATAGCGCAGGTTGATGACGATTTGGGATAAGACCAATTCGATCACCGGCGCACCGCCTGCAATCAACCCGATTCCGGCAAACTGCCCCGCCGAAGTGACCGTCGTCATGGAGATCACCACCGCGATCCACCAAGGGATGCCCATATTGACGGCCATGATGCCGAAAGAAAAAGAGACCGAGATATATCCCAGCCCGATCGGCAATCCGTCCTTGAACCCCTTTATATAATCTTGACCGCGCAATCTGGTCATTTCGCCTTTTACCCTGCCTTTATGCCGTAAATACAGCGAAAAACATTATACAATAAACTCGGTTTTTTCGCAATATGAAGTTGTATTCCGGCGGAAAATATGATAAAATTTCTTCATCACCATATAAAGGATGACAGACAAATGAAAACACCGCTTTCCGAGGCCACCGTTTTCAAGCGCAACAAATGGGCGTACAGCATTCCCGGAATCGGCCGTGACATGGCCTATACGCTCTTCGCAACCTATGTTTTGACCTATGTCCTGTTCACCCGCTCCGTGACGACGGAGCAATTCGCGACTCTCGGCATCATTCTGGCGATCTTTCGTGTCTGGGATGCGCTGAACGACCCCGTAATGGGCGGCATTGTCGAAAACACCCGGGGCAGATTCGGAAAGTTTAAACCTTGGATCATGATCGGAGCCGTCACCAACGGCGTGGTGCTGGTGGCGATGTTCACCAACCGCGTCGAGGGTTGGGCTTTTGTCTGGCTGTTTGCGGTTCTGTATTTATTATGGGATATCACCTGGACGATGAACGACATCGCCTACTGGTCGATGCTGCCGTCTCTGACCAGCGACCCCAAACGCCGCGACAGCGTAACTTCGCTGGCCAATCTCTTCGGAGGTATCGGCGCCATCGCGGCCACCGGGTTGATCCCGATCTTCACCAACGGCACAAATGCCATCGGCGGCAACTCCATTTCGGGTTATATCGCCGTGGTTATTTTTATCGCATCGGCGCTGGTCATCAGCCAGATCATCGTCTGCGCCTGTGTCAAGCAGGACAACACCTCCCGTTCCGAAAAAGAAGCGAACGTCGGGCTGAAAAAGATGTTTCATGTGATCTTTCACAACGATCAGCTGCTGTGGGTCACGTTGATTATGCTGCTTTATAACCTCGGCAGCACATTGATCACCGCATTCGGCGTCAACTATATGTATCTCTCGTTCGGCTATGACGGATTTTTAGTGACCTTGTTCGTGGCTTTCTGGGCGATCGCGTCGATTGCGATCAACGCGCTCTATCCGACGTTTGCCGCTAAACGGAACCGCAAAACGTTATCCAAACTCGCTGTCATCATGACGACGGTGGGTTATGCGATGTTTTTCCTCGGCGGCACCCTGATTCCCAACACCGATGCGCTGCGGGTTTTGAATATCGGGCTGCTGTGCCTTGAGGCGTTCATCATCGGATTCGGGCAGTCGTTGTTTTACATGGTCACCACGATCTGCTTGACCAATACCATCGAATACAATCAGTACAAAACCGGCGAACGCGACGAGGCCATCATTTTCTCGCTGCGTCCGTTTATGGCCAAGATGGGCAGCGCGCTCCAGCAGGTCGTGATTACGGTCGTCTACATCGCCATCGGCATGACGACGCTCACAAACGGCATCTCCGAAGTCGAGAAAAACGCCAATTTACAATTGATCGACGAGACGGCGAAAACCGATCAAATCGCCGCGCTGCTGAATGCCGCACCCGGCTCGATGGTCTTGTGGCTGAGAATCTGTATGACGCTCCTGCCGATTATACTGATCGGCTGCGCCTATCTGGTGATGCGTAAACGGGTGAAAATCGACGAAAACGAATATAAAAGAATGCTTACGGAAATCGAGGAACGCGAAAAAATCTAAATCAGGAGGTCATGATGAAACATCAAGGGAACAAAATTGCACGAATTTTTACTGTGGTACTGTTGATTCTGCTGCTGTCCGTTCTGCCGGTGCAAATCGGCGCTGAAACGGAAGGCGCTTGGGTAATGGTCGATATACTCGAAGTGAACACGCAGGATGAAATTGACGCGTACAATAACGATCCGGAAATCAATTTTGATCATGAGACAAGCGGTTCAAACGGAACCTTTATACGAAAAACCACATATACGGGAAAAGATGATTATTATTATGATCCACCCAAGCTCAATGGCGAAAGCGTGACCATTCAAGCGGCTTTCAGCACTCCGCCGAGTGTCATTTATCCCGAAGAACCTTTCACCATCACGCTGGACTTCACCATCATCGAAGATAACAGTTCTTTTTTCAATCTCGGCGGAAATGCTTATGCATACTACGGAACTCCGCCCACGGATACCGAGTCATGGCACAAAATGGGGAAGATTAAAAATGCTGACGGCGCCTATACCTTTCATTTGATACCCACTGATCCGCCGGAATCCATCCATGAAACGTTGAGCGCTCAGTTCAACGCCGGAAGCGAAGACGGCGAACGCATTGCCGTTTTGGTAGGCCTGAGCAACGGGGCTTCATATTGCGTTTATGAGACCTATTATATTTACGAATGGACGTCATCGGCGGAAGCGATTGCAACCGCATCTTCCGTCACACCCTCTGCCGCAGCCTCCGTTGCCTCTTCCGCGGCCTCGCAGGCGACCTCCTCCGAGGACTGGGTGGACTGGCTGATGCCGGATTCGGAAGAAACGGAATCGGAAGCACTGCCGGCTAATTATTGCCCGAAAGATGAAAACGGACAGTTGATCGATTCGGGCGGTATGGTTTGCGATATCGCAGGCGGCGTTTGGGTAAGGCACGGCGATGAAGATCTTCTGAGTTGGAATTGGCTCGAACTCGGAGAACCCCTTTATTACGGCGATCACATTAAAACCGACAGCGACGGCATGGTAGTACTCGGTTTAGCCGATATGTCGACTTTTACGATGAAGCCCGACTCTGAAGTCGTTATCGGCGGCTATTCCACGGAAAAAGAGAGTAAATTGGATATATTGACCGGCAAGGTCTGGGCAAATGTGAAAAGCATGCTCAAAGATGGCAGCATGAATATTGAAATGTCTCAGGCGGTCGCCGGTATCAAAGGCACGATCTTTGTCTGCGAGGAGATTGACGGCGTATCCACGCTCAAGGTCATCGAGGGTAAAGTCACGTTCACCGACACATCCGGCGAAGTCGTCACCGTGAAAACCGGCCAAACGGTATCGGCAGACGAGACCGGATTGACGGAAGTGACGGCATTTGACGTGGAAGCCGAATATGCGGCTTGGGATGGATATCTCACCGCAGAAGCCGCCGCATCGCACAAAAACGGAACATTGACCGTGATTTTAATTATTACAGCCGTGCTCATTCTCGGTGGCGCCGCTGCGTTCTTGATTCTTAAAAAGCGCCAGCCGAAAACGGCTGTTGCCGGAACCTTTCCTCCGATGCAGCCTGCTCCTGTGACTTTCTGCGGAACCTGCGGAAAACCGGTCAAGCCGGGTGAGACGTTCTGTTCCAATTGCGGGCAAAACATAAAATAAACAATCTCGTGAAAGGACTTTTAAACCACTATGGTGAAACCGAAAATTCTCGCAATCGCAGGATCGCTGCGTAAAGACTCTTATAATAAACAGCTGGCGCTGGCGGCCAAAGAAGCCGTCGGCGTTCGGGCTGAATTTGAACTGCTCGATTTTGCCGACGTGCCGTTATTCAACGAGGACATCGAGTTCCCTGCCCCGCTGAGTGTAAAGCGGGTTCGCGAACAGGTCAAAGCGGCCGATGCCATCTGGTTTTTTTCGCCCGAATACAACCACTTTTTTTCGGGTGTGCTCAAAAACCTGATCGACTGGCTGTCGCGGGATACCGAGGAAGATAGCGATTTGCTCTCGGGAAAACCGACGGCCATCAGCGGTGCATCACTCGGCATGGGCGGCACCGTCACCGCGCAGGATCACCTCGTCACATTGATCAGCTTTCTCGACATGGACGTGATGAATTACCCTCGTCTGACGATTCCGCGGGTCTCAAAACAAGCGGATGGTAACGGCATCTTGAAGCTGACCGACAGCGCACCGTTTTTGCAAGAGCAGGCCGACATGTTTCTGGCGTTCATCGAACGCCGTTTGAAATGAACAACACGAAATTCTGGGCGGCGCTTGATAAGCTGGTCGAGGAGTCGGAGATTGTGATTGACCGCCCCAAGGGCACGGCACACCCGCGTTATCCCGATTTCATCTACCCGGTCGATTACGGCTATCTGAAAAACACCTCGTCGATGGACGGCGGCGGGATTGACGTTTGGGCCGGCACCGATCCCCAACGCAAAATCGACGCTGTCATGTGCATTGTCGACCTGATGAAACGTGACAGTGAGATCAAGATTTTAATCGGCTGCACCGAGGAAGAAAAAGCGCTTGTCTACCGGACACACAACGAGACCGAGTTTATGAAGGGCGTTATGATTCGGAGATAAATAAGACAAGCGGCAAAGGTGGCAATAAGGAGAACACAATGAAAATCAAAAATGCCGTTCTGTTAATAGTCCTCGCCGTACTCACTTTTCTCTTGGTATCCTGCGAAAGCGACGCAAAAGAATTAAAAAGAATACCGGCTGGGTTCATTAAACTGACATCCTCAGGAAACTATCCCAGAAACAGTTTAAGCTTTATGATTAAGGGAAAGAGAATTTTAATTAATGATGTCGATGGAACTTGTATCTATCAAACTAAACTTAGTAACAGCGACTTTATTGTTCAATGCGATGATGTTTATTATGTCAGTGAAGGAAAGTACTTAGAACTTTTTGATTCTGTAACGGTTTCTAAAATTGTTGATAAAATTCCTTCGGGGTTCGTTAAATTAAGCTCTGTTGATACTGATCAAGGTCTTCGTTATGGGTTTGGAAAAACGGATATTTCGTTTTTTACAAGCGGAGGGACTTGCATTTATAAAACTGAGTTAAGTAACAGCGATTTCATTGTTATTTACAAATATGAATACTATATTGATAATAATAAGTATTCGGATATGGTTAAAATGACAAGCGGTCCGGAAATCGAAACAAAGCACACCTTTGTTCAAATCGTTCAAACAAAACCGGACGGTTTCATTCAGTTGGTAGAAGCGGCAAATAATCAAGTAAACGGCTTGAATTTTATGTTTTTTGAAAACTATATTCTCTTTTTTGATTGTGAAAGAGTATGTATATTTGTAACAGAAAACGATGATCCTGAATTTATTGTAGAATTCAAAGATGAATTTTTTGTGAATGAAAAGAAGTTTTCAGAGCTGGTTGATGCGGCAAATAAAACAGTCGAACAACGTGACAAAATATACAGTATTGATGAGGAAATTGAATTACGCGGATGCAACTATTTAAACGGATACAATTTTAAAATTGACGAAGTGAAAGCCGCTGAAGCGGGTTGTACATATACAATCAAATTTGTAATTCGCCCGGGCGTGACCAAAGAACAAATGAAGGAAATTTTTGACCATGTTGAAACCAATCAAGGGACTATTATCAATGAGTTTAATTTTATCGGCGAAAGTGAGGTTCAGATAAATGTACCAGCCGGAGAAAAAATCAATATAATTTACGTGAAAAGCCCCGATTATTCCGAAGCTATAAGGAAAATAAGCGTTGAATAAAGGCGATTGAAGGGTAAAGTTTGCATAAGGAGGGCACAATGAAAATCAAAAACACTATCTTGATAATCATCCTTGTGGTATTAACCTCTTTCACAGTATCTTGCGGAAACGGTGTAAAAGTGGTTAAAGAAATTCCGGCGGGGTTTATTGAATTGAGTTCAGAAAAAAATGAATCGAATAACAGTTTGAGTTATAAGTTTGAGGATGATAAAGTATCATTTTATGATGATGACGGGATTTGTGTATATGATATAGAGCAAAGTAACAGCGATTTTATCGTTCGAGTCGGTGATGCTTATTATGTCAATGAAGAAAGGTATACGAGAATCCTTAATACTCCGACTGCTTCAAAAATAGTTGATGAAATTCCGCCGGGGTTCGTTTCATTAAAAACATTGGACGTTCAAACCACGATGTTTTTCGGGTATGGGAAAAAGCAGATTTCGTTTTATAAAAACGGAGTTTGCTTCTATCAAACAGAGTTAAGCAACAGCGATTTCATTGTTATTTATAATTACGAATACTATATTAATTATGAAAAATATTCAAATTTGGTTAAAAAGGCAAGCGCTTCAATAGTTGCAGAACCTGAAATAATCGGAAAACCAGTCCCCGTTCATATCGTTCAAACAAAACCGGAAGGATTTATTTTGTTGGATGAAGCGATAAAAAATCAAGATAATGGTATGAGTTTTATGTTTTTTGAAAACGGGTTTACGCTTTTTGATGCTGATTGGGTTGGTATATTCGGAACAGGAACCGATGATCAAGAATTCATTGTTGAATTTGAAGACGAAATCTATGTCAATGAAAAGAAGTTTTTAGAAATTGCGAAATTGGCAGATCCTGCTGTCGAAAAGCAAAACAAGTTATACCATATCGGAGAAGAAGTAGAAATACCAGGTAGACTATGTATCATAAAAATTGAAGAAGTGAATGCAACTGTATCCGATAAAACGACATATACCATAAAATATTCAATTCGGACCGATATTGATAAGAGATTTATTAACGAACTTTTCGACCACGTTGAAACCGACAAGGGGACAATCATTAAGGAATTTGATTTTACCGGAGAAGGAACTTTTGCAGTTACAGTTCCGGCCGGTGAGAAAATTTACATCATTGTTGTGAAAGGTCTTTTGAATTCCGCTATTCGAAAGATCGGCGTTAATAATTAATTTAGAAATACAAAATCAAGGAGTTTCTATGAAATATTTCGTAGTGGATGCGTTTACCGATCAGTTATTTAAGGGCAATCCTGCAGAGGGCTTTTTAATCTGAATCGATATAAGCCGTCTGGTTTCAGGCGGCTTTTTTTATAAAAATTCCCTCCCGGTGAAAAATTGCGGGGTTCTGAGTTGTATTATGGGTGAAAGGAGATGAGGATACGGCATGCATTCAAACGAGCTCATTGAATGCGTCAGGCAGGCGGTGATCAAATACTCCGACAATCTGCGGCGGCTGGCGTTTACTTATGTCAAATCGGTGCATAGTGCCGAGGACATCGTGCAGGACGTCTTTTTGACTTACTTACAAAAAGCGCCCGATTTCGATAGCGCTGAGCACGAAAAGGCCTGGCTGCTTCGGGTGACGATCAACAAAAGCCGGAATGTTATAAAAACCGGTTGGTATCGCAGCCGGTTAAAATTGACAGAAGAACGTGGTTATTTACTCCCGGAACAGAGTGAAGTGCTTGAGGCCGTATTGTCGCTTGCGGAAAAATATCGTCTCCCCATCCACCTGTATTACTACGAGGGCTATTCGATTGAAGAGATCGCAAAGCTGCTCGATACCAACCCTGCGACGGTCGGCACACGGCTGGCACGCGCAAGGGGTTTATTGAGACAATCACTGGGAGGGTTTGAAGATGAAGCGTAACACTTACCGCGATGCAATGGACACGGTGAAATTAAACGACGATTTTAATGATAAAACTATTGCAATGCTGGAAAATGAGACAAAACCCGCGCGCAAACTCCGGCTCAGACCCGCACTTGCGTTGGCCTGTTTCGCTTTGGCATCAATTCTGGTCATCACCGCAGCGGCGGCGGGCGGGGTACAGCTGTTTTCACTCTTGTACAGATCAGATGTTTCGGCATTTGAATCGTATTTCACAGAAGCGACAACGCCGATCAATACGGAAAACGTCAGCTTTACGCTTGAAAGTGTTGTATATGATGGGTATACTGGGCAAGCTTTTGTCTCTATGAAGGCATTGTCCGAAATCGGCACGGAATTGATCAATCAGTTTAATACCGATCTCGAAGCGTATAGTAAAGAAGAACAGAAAGGCTCGATTTTCTGGCCTGAAAAGCCCGATTACAAGAGAGCGATCTGCAATCATCATATGATCATAGCCGGAGTTGATAACCAACAATACGGCGGGGTATATTTTGCAATAAGCTTAATTTCCGAGCCGATTGAAGATGATAAATGTTATTATTTAATCGAATGGGACACGGGAAACTTTGAATTACCGGAAATTCAAATTGGCTGGACCGATAACAATGAAACGGTATTGACAGATTTTGACCTTTCGGCCACCACAAGCAACATTGTAATCGATTGCTCCACGGACGATTCACCGTATCCGGAATTGACCGATGCGACAGAGATTATCGTTTCACCGCTTGCTGTCTATATTTCGACCAGAACATCTGAGCAATATGTGAATGTTTGTCAATTGATCGGCGCTTTGTGCGATGACGAACAATATTATAATGATTCGGCCAGCGTGTTCGTCGATGAGAATGAATATTTGGATGATTTGATCTTGGTCAAATATACCAATGGGGAAATATATGATTTATTCGGAAGCGACGAGGGTGAATATAAGACACTACCGCTGACCGATGCCCTACCATTGGTACAGAACGGGCGGAACATGTTTTCATACAGCGAAGACGATGAAAATGGGGTGCGGACTTATTGCCGTATTGACAGAGCCGGATTCAATGAATTAACGGATCTAAGCGAAGTGGAGTCCATCATTTTCATGGGGGTCGAATACAAATTGCATTGAATATAAGATCATACAATGAAGAGGGCTTATCGTCTGTAAATTACAGACGATAAGCCCTCTTTATTACAGTTCCATTTCCGCAAGGTGCGGGCAATGGTCGGTTGCGACGATCTGCGGAATGTCCGCACTGAGGATTTTTTTCACGCCTTTTGCAAAAACATAATCGATTTTAATGCGCGGCGCGTCGGATGGCCAGCTTTTGAGTGTTTGATCTTTGAGCAGCGTCGCTGTGTCGGTATAAGCTGCGAAAATCGGCTCCAAAATAGGATCATTGGGTTCAAGATTGAAATCGCCCATCAAAACCGTCGGCTCACTTCCGGTGTTGGCAAGCACAGTTGCAACGGCATTTTTGGCTTCGGCTCGGGCGAGTCCCATATGGGTGCTGAGTACCGTAAAGCCGCCGAATTCGGCTTTCAGCAGACAGCGGGTCTCGTAATATACATCCTCATCCTTCACCTGCGGGTCGGGAATTTTGATGATTTTTACGGATTTGTACGGAATTTTTGAAATGATGGCATTGCCGTAATCGCCGCCGTCCGGGAATGTGATAGCCCGTGCGAAATAATAATGCGGATATCCGAGCAACTTTGCGATCCGCTCCGTCTGGTGAAAATAACCGGGATTATCGCCGCCGTCGCGCACTTCGTTGAGTGTGACGACATCGGGGTCGAATTTTCGGATCACGTCTGCGACCATTTCAAGGTCAATGACATCGTGCAGGTGGCGGTTTCCGTGCTGGATATTGTAAGTCATGAATTTAAAAATCATTATTTCGTCTTCCTTCGATTGATCAAATGGTCTATAAGGTATATTGAATCTGTCATGAATAAAAGCGAAGCAACGAGGGCGACACTCCTTATGGGAATATGGAATGGTCAAGACCGTTCCCTACGATTTTACCCTGTCGAGTGCCAGTTTGACGCCGAACGCGGCTGCGGCTTTTGCCAGATCAAACGGGATGAACGGGATTACGCAAATAGCCAATGCGGCCATAAATCCGGTTCCCGTGACTTTGCAAAACCACAATGTCCCCAGCCCGTAACAGAGCAGCAGTGCGGCAATCATACCGAGCCAATAGCCATACCAGCGGCCTTTAAACAATTTTAAAAGCCCTGAGATCGCCAACGCCATCAGCGGATAGGCCATCAGATAGCCGCCGGTCGGGCCGAGCAGCACGCCGACACCCGCACCAAAACCCGAAAACACCGGTACGCCGACCACTCCGATTAAAATATATACGAGCATTGAGGCTGTCGCCCAAATTGGCGGGAGAATCGCCGCAGTCAAAAAGACACCGAGCAGCGCCAAGGTGATCGGTACCTGCCCGATCGGGATTGTGATAATTGCCAATATGCAGATGATGGCGGTGAACAGGCCGCACAAGATAACTTTTCCGAGTTTTGTTTGGGGCAATTTCATGATTCAGCCGAACTCCTAAGCGTAGATTTTCAAGTCCTTGATCAGAACCTCACCGCGAGCTGCGGTAATCGTGATGCGGAATTTATCTTTAAGCTGTTCGCAATTTGCACATCTACTCCGGTTAAATGCGCAGATTTTCCGATTGCCGATGCAGGTGCCGTCGTAAAAATTGCGGTAAACACCATCCCAGCACTGGTCGGCGATGATAAATGAACTGACCCGCTGACCTTTCGAAATATCCTCGGACAATACGAAATATTTCGGCCTGCCCGCTTGCTCACAAACGATATCAATCTGAAGCTGGGTCTTTTCCTCATTCAGATAGGTATATTCGATTTTTGCCTCCGGCGTGATATCGTTTCCGAATTCGGTTTTAATCAGATCGCCGAGTTCTTTCAAACGGGCGATGTCGCGCGAATCGAATTTCCCGCTCGGCATCGGTGGAATATTGAGGTTGAGGCAGGCGTTGGAGCCGACCGACGCCAGATAGATACCGAACAGTTTTTCAAGCGCACGCGGCTCTTCACAGGCATGATAAAACCAACCCTTACGGATCGACGTGTCGATTTCCGCACCGACAAAAACCAGCTTTTTGCTATATAAGATCGTGTCGAGGCCGCCGATGTTTTGGGTCTCGTTGCGCATATAAGAAAGCGTTCCGGGCATTACGGCCTCATCGGTCGGCGCCGCCTGCTCTCGGTAACACAGCTCGTACGGTACGACCGACCACTCGGCATAACGGCCGGTTCCGGCCTCGTTGCCGCAGTAGCGTACGTCAGGGCTATGATCGTTGAAAACAACGGCATTGGGCTGATATTTGCGGATCAGTTCGATATAACCCTCGAAGTCGTATTCCTGCTTTCTGCCATTAGGTCCTTCCCCGCAGGCCTCGTCAAACCAGACCTCGAAGATGTCGCCGTAACCGGTCAGCAGTTCGGTCAGCTGCGCCTTGTAAAAATCGTTATAGGCGGGTGTTCCGTAAATCGGACAATTGCGGTCCCATGGCGAGAGATAGATGCCGAATTTGATACCGCCGCGTTTGCAGGCCTCGGCGGCTTCTTTGACAATGTCGCCTTTGCCGTTTTGAAACGGACTGCTTTTCATGCTGTGCATCGTGGTATTCGTCTGCCACAGGCAAAAACCGTCGTGGTGCTTGGCGGTCAAAATCAACCCTTTCATCCCGGCAGACTTGACAGCTTCAACCCAACCGTCGCAGTCGAGTTCGGTCGGGTTGAAAATCGCAGGGTCTTCGTCGCCGTGACCCCATTCAAGGTCGGTGTAGGTGTTTGGAGAGAAATGCACGAAAGCATAAAATCCCATGTCAAACCAGGCAAGTTGCCTCGCGGTCGGTTTGATATTCGCCGCGTAGTTCAGAAAACCCTTGATAGTCTTTTCCATATCGATTTCTCCCGTCAGAATGTAAATTCGGCCGTTTTAACCTCATGCGGACGCAGCGATAAAAGAACTTTCCCGTCTTTTACGGTCAATGCGCTCTTTTCGTCGCCGCAGAAATCCGTTTCGCCGGCCTTTTGAATCGGTTTTGAGATCGCGAAAACGGCCTTATCGTTCTGTTCGCTCGGGTTAAAGATGCGCAGGACGCCGTGATGTTCCGATTTGAGCTGCAGTGCCGAAACGACGCTGTTTTTGCTGTCGAGCGCAAACAGCAAGTGTTCGGGCTTCAATTCGCCCGTATGAACTCCGGTCTCAAAGGCGCGTAAACCGGATTTATAAGCGACGCTGTTTTGCAGCGCTTTTGCCGGGGTGAGATCGTCCGAGAAAGCGGCTGCGTATTCAAAAACCATCTCGGTCTGCATCTGTCCCATAACGGCTTTGGGTCTGGCGACCTCGTTTGCGAACGCGCGGAACAGCGTCAGCGCGACAGTGCGGTCGGATTCCGTGACCTCGACCTCGTAAAGTCCCTTGGTATAGAGCGCAAAGGCGTTTTTGCCGTCTTCAACAAAAACCGTACCCTGCGTCGGATTGACGTTGGTCTCGATCTCGGAGGATTTATCGTTGTTCGCTTTTTTTACATTCCATTTTTGCATATCAAACGGCGTTTGGGTATAAAACTCTTTGCTTTCATATCCGGTCGGGAACAGAACGCGCAGGCGGTGGTCTTCGATTTCATTTTTCACGGCGGTTTTGAAAGAGATCGTTTTGCTGCCCTTTAAAATCGTCACGGTGGTGCGCAGTTCGAGCGTTTTGCGCTCCTTGGAACGGGTTTTATCGGTCGGGTCATAGTTTTCCGGCAGCTCAAGACGATGTGTGAGTTCCAGCACCGCAGCAAACGGCCCGTCGGAACGCACGGCGAACTCCGCAGCGTTTCCGAAAGTCAAAAATTCCGAATCGCCCGTCGGCTTGACATAATTCCAGCCGTCGCCGACGTCGCCGCAGTCCTCAAAGGTCAGCAGGTTTTGATAGACCTTACCGGTCTTTTGATCGGTCACTTTCAAACCGCCGTTTTCAAAGGCGACCGTGATCGCGCCGTTGTCCCAGACATTGCGCGCAACACGCATCGTGCCGCCGTAACGGGAAGCATCGGGTTGGTCAACCCGATATTGCCCTTCTTTTATTTTGTTTTTCGGATAATATTTGACCGAGAGCGTGGTGTAGCCACCCGCCGGAATGCTCAAGTCGGCAGCCACATCGACCGCTTCTTTTTCTTCGAAATTAATCAACTTATGAATGGGTGCGACCGGCACCTGATAAACGCCGCCGACCGAAAGAATCTGATACGGGATTTCGGTTCCGCTTGAATCGAAAAGTTTGAAATTTTTATAATTGCCCTTCGGAAGTGCGAGCGTGAAAGCCGTATGTCCGGAAACCGTATTCTGGGCGGGATTGAAAACCGTGAAGAAGGTCTCGCCCGACAATGCGGAGGTGTCGATGTTTTCCGAAATTTCTTCGAGCGCGTCGGTTGTCATGCGTTCGCCGATCTGAAGCGCCTGACGGAAGCGATATTCGTTGTCCTTATGGACATCCGTAACGGAACACCCGCAGATGGAGTCGTGCGGGTGGTTTTGCAGCAGGTATTTCCACGCGCGGCTGAAAAATCCGGAGCGCGGCAGCGGATGGCGGATATAAAAATCCCGTCGCGGGTTTCCGATCATTGATGCGGCAAAATCAAACGGCTCGGCCCACGCGGTCAACAGGTTTTCGCAGGCGGCATTCATCTGCTTTAAATGCACCATCGAGGACAGCACGTTTTTCAGCACGATATTGTTGAGACCCTTTTGCCCGACATTGTAAAGCGGACCCGCGATTTTTTCCAATTTCGGATTTTCGGCTTTAAAACTCTTTTCGAATTCCCCGAATGTCGTATGAATAAATTCGTAATCGGTGAAATGCTCGTTTAATTTATTGAGCATCCACGGCAGACGCGGTTCGGCGTCGACATGGTCGCACCCGTCCATCATCAGATGGCTGCCGCAGGCCGCGGCTTTGTCGGAGCGTTCCAGCATGGCTTCCGTGCGCTCAAACAGCTCCTTTTCATCATACTCCCTGCCCTCAAACGGCCAGCGGATCGAGAAATAGAAGTTGCTGTAAGTTCGGTCGATATCGAGTTTAAATGCCGTGATCTCGCTTCCGTCCGCACCGACCCAGGTGAACGCATCTTTCGGATAGTCGCCGATGCCGCGGAAAACCACGGCGGAATCAATGCCGAAACCCTTTAAAATCTGCGGAAACTGGGCGTTATGGCCGAAAATGTCGACAACATAGCCGGTTTTCATCGGTTCGGTATAGTATTGCGCGGAAATCTCATAGCCCTTTTGCAGATTGCGCACCAGCGACTCTCCCGAGATCAAAAACTCATCGGGCATGACGTACCACGGACCGATGATCAGTTTTCCGGCGTCGATCAGCTTTTGAATGCGTTCTCGGTTCTCAGGGCAAATCTCCAAATAATCTTCAAGCACGATGGTCTGGCCGTCGGTGTGAAAGACCTTATAATCGGGGTTTGCCTCTAAAATTTCGAGCAGGTCGTCGAACATGCGCACAAGCCGGAAACGGTAATCCTGAAAGGTCTGGTACCATTCCCGATCCCAATGCGTGTGGGAGATGACAAAACATTTTTTCTTGTTGTCCTTTGCCATAACAATTCCCCTTTTATTGATTACTTTATGAAAAAGGCCGGCTCAGATTCCCAAGTCGGTCAGATTTTGCTGGTGCTGTTCATAGGTCTCGGCATAGGCATATACACCTTCGGCGTTCGCCGCAAAATAGAGGTCGTCGGTATCCAGCGGGTTCAACGCGGCTCTGATCGCGTCCATGCCCGGGTTGCAGATCGGGCCGGCAGGCAGCGCCGCGCATTTATAGGTGTTGTAATATTCGTTGTAGCGATTGACATCGCCCGTGATATAGGGTTTGATGTCGTTTTCGACATAGATGATCGTGACGTCGCACTGCAGCTTCATGCCGGAATTCAACCGGTTATGCAGCACCGATGAGACGTGGCGCATCTCGCTCTTGACGCCGCATTCTTTTTCGATGATCGAGGCGAGCGTGATGATTTCCTCCACCGAATAACCGGACTCCTCCGCCTGTTGGCGCAGCTCGTCGGTCCACCTGGCCTCGGCGTTGCGCAGAAACCGCCCGATGGCGTCCTGCGGCTTCATGCCGTAATAAAACTCGTAGGTGTCCGGAAACAGATAGCCCTCAAGCAGAAAACAGCGGTGCTCGTCAGGCTCGATGGCCGCCACCAGCGGATAATAGGTATAGTCATAACTCGCGGCGGTTTCCCAGAGTTTATCGGCTTTGCAGACGTCATTTTCTTCGAGCAAAGTAAAAACGTCCGCCATGGTCATGCCTTCGGTGATTGTTACAAATACCGTTGTGGAGGATGCGGAGGATTCCCCGTAGGATTCTTCTGATGATGTCTCGGATAAATTTGAAACTGCGCTTGTTTTTGAACTTTTCGTAGCAGAACCGGACGAAACGACAGAATCCTCTTGAGATGACCGATTATTGAGTATGAATTCTAACTGCGCACAGCCGCAAACCGGCAGGCACAGACAAAGCACCAAACAAATGATTGTGGTTCTAATTCTTTTCATACGCCTTTCTCAAGTTCGTATCCGCACTCGAGCATATCCTCACGGAAAAAATCAAACATGTGCACGTCATCGTCGTGCAGATATCGTCCCACCGAATCGGTTCTCATCGGAATTTTGACCAACTTCACGCCTAAGAACCGCTCGAGACGGCGCAGGGTCTCCTCCTGCTTGAAAATCATATCCTCAAACCGCACGGAGATCACGTTGGCGGGTTGAGGCGTCGCACGTACGAGTTCACGCTGATAATACCAACTGATGGCGCGGTTGCGGCGCTCATCGTCGGTTTTATCGTATTGGACGCCGAAATCGTTGAGATTATCGGTCAGGTGGCCACCCAAAATGCAGTCGCGCGGGTCACGCACCCAATGGATATACTTGATATCGGGAAACATTTTAATAATCCACGGATAGACCAGCGTGGTCTCGGGGATTTTCCAGCCCTTATTGGCGTTCTCGCTGGCAAACACCGATTTCAGATAGCTGTTGATAAGCCGCTTAAATTCTTCGGTTGGCTCCATATTCAAAACCGTTGAAAAATCCCATTTCAAGCCGCCCTCAAAACGGACATATTTCGCCATCTCACGGCAGGCGTCGTACATATCCTCCGGCGGAAGCAGATCCCCCGAGACATTGAGCGGTTCGCCCATGAAAACACCACTCTGTGAGAGCGTATGCGAGATCGCCCGTGTTCCGGAATGACCTCTGCCGATGATTGTTACGATCATAATTTTTCTCCTTGCGGAAGCTTTGTCGCACACAAAAGGCAAGCCCTTATGTGTACACACGACATTTTACAACACCGGGTATGTTTTTGCAAGGTTATGTTGACTATTTCGGCTTAAAGTTTTAAAATACTATAGATTGATTTCGGGAGGTGACGAAATGAGCGAAAACGTGGTGTGGCAGAAACGGCTGACCACCGAACAGGACCGAATTGAGGCGAACGGGCAAAAAGGCGCGGTCGTCTGGTTCACCGGACTCTCGGGCAGCGGCAAATCGACTGTTGCGGCGCTTATTGAAAAGCAACTTGTCGATGCGGGTCACTGCGCCTATCTGCTTGACGGGGACAACCTGCGTCACGGCCTCTGCGGCGATCTCGGATTTTCCGACACCGACCGCGACGAGAACATCCGCCGTGTTTCGGAAGTCGCCGCGCTGTTCGAAGATGCGGGCGTGATCGCACTCGTCAGCGCCATCTCACCGTTTGAAAAGATGCGCGCATTCGCCAAAAGCCGCAGTAAGAATTTCTTGCTCGTCTACGTCAAAACAAGCGTCGGGGCCTGCGAAAAACGCGATCCGAAAGGGCTTTATGCCAAAGCCCGGCGCGGTGAGATCACCGGTTTTACGGGCATTGACTCGCCATACGAGATTCCCGAAAGTCCCGATCTCGTGTTGGACACCGAGACCGTGAGCGCGGCCGAATGCGCACAGCAAGTTCTTTCGTCGATCAAAAAGATTATTTAGGAGATTTTTCATGGACCATCTTGATCAGCTCGAAGCCAAGAGCATTCACATTATCCGCGAGGCCTACAGCCAATTCAAATCGCTTTGCATGCTGTGGTCGATCGGCAAGGACAGCACAGTGCTGCTTTGTCTGGCGCGCAAGGCGTTTTACGGGCATGTTCCCTTCCCGCTCGTACACATCGACACACATTATAAAATTCCGGAGATGATCGAATACCGCAACCGGCTTGCGCTGGAGTGGAATCTCGATATGATCTACGGTGAAAATACCGAGGCGCTGGCCTCAAAACGCACTTTTCCCGACGGCAACGCCACGCGCATCGAGTGCTGCAAGGCGCTCAAAACCGAGGCGCTGGCGCACACCCTCTCGGGCGAATGGCCGCGTTACCGCATGAATCACAAACTCGGCAAATACGAGGTCGACGGCAACACCGAGCCGTACACCGGCGTAATCGTCGGCGTGCGGGCGGACGAAGAAGGCAGCCGCTCCAAGGAACGCTATTTTTCGCCGCGCGACAGCCACAACGACTGGGATATCGGCGACCAACCGCCGGAATTCTGGGGGCAATATAAAACCGATTTCAAACCCGGCACGCACATTCGCGTCCATCCGCTGCTGGACTGGACCGAATTGAACATCTGGGAATACATCAAGCGCGAAAACGTGCCGATCGTTTCGCTGTATTTCGATCAGGGCAAAGGGCAGCGTTACCGCTCTCTCGGCTGCTGGCCCTGCACCAAGCCCGTGGAATCCACCGCGAAAAACCTCGATGAGATCATCGAAGAACTCAAAACCGGAAAATTCGCCAACATCGCCGAACGCAGCGGACGCGAACAGGACAAAGAAGACGGCGGCGGACTCGAAGAACTGCGCAAGAACGGATATATGTGATGTGATTTTCATTTTTTGAAAATCACATCACACTGAAAAAGGCGCTTCATCCTCTCAATCACGCCTTCTTCCAAATATAAATTTATCGTATGGAGATTAAAATGGATTCGATTTTAAAAGACGAACTGATGAATATTGTCATCGTCGGACACGTCGACCACGGCAAAAGCACCGTGATCGGCCGTCTGCTTGCCGACACCGGTTCCCTGCCCTCGGGCAAACTCGAACAGATCAAGGAGATGTGCCGCCGCAACGCAAAGCCGTTCGAATATGCATTTCTGCTTGATGCGCTTAAAGACGAACGCTCGCAGGGCATCACCATCGACACTGCGCGCTGCTTTTTCAAGACCGAAAAACGCAAGTACATTGTCATCGACGCGCCCGGCCACATCGAATTTTTAAAAAATATGATCACCGGCGCATCCAGAGCCGACGCCGCGTTATTGGTCATCGATGCCGCCGAGGGTGTGCAGGAAAACTCCCGCCGCCACGGTTATATGCTGTCGATGCTCGGCATTCGTCAGGTCTGCGTGCTGGTCAACAAGATGGACCTTGTCAACTACGACCAAAGCGTCTTCGAGCAGGTCAAAAAAGAATACGACGAATTTTTAAGTCAGATCGGCATCACGCCCGAGGGTTATATTCCGGTCAGCGGCATGCAGGGCGACAACATTGCTGCACCCGGCGACCGCATGGACTGGTATCACGGCCCGACCGTACTCGAGACACTCGACCGCTTTATCGCGACCGCACCGCCGATCTCGCTGCCGTTCCGTATGCCGGTGCAGGACGTTTACAAATTCACCGGCGAAGGCGACGATCGCCGTATTATCGCAGGCACCGTGGAGACCGGAAAGCTCACGGCGGGCGATGAACTGGTCTTTTACCCCAGCGGTAAAAAGACCACCGTCAAGCGCATCGAACCGATGACGGCCCTTGAAAAAGACGGCATCGCCGAGGCCGGATACGCCACCGGATTTACGATGGCCGAACAGATTTATATCCGACGCGGCGAACTCTGCACCCGAGCCGACGAACCCGCACCGCTGGTCGGAAACCTTGTCAAAGTCAGTTTATTCTGGCTCGGCAACACGCCGATGACTTCCGGAAAATCATATTACCTCAAAACCGGTTCCGCCAAAGTGGAATGCCACCTCGAGGAAACCCTGAGCGTCATGGACGCCTCGACCCTCAAACGGGTCAAAAAAGAACGTGTTGACAAATACGACGTCGCCGAATGCATCCTCTCTACCGAACGCCTGGTCGCTTTCGACAACGTCGGCGAGCTGGCCGTAACCGGACGATTCGTCATCGTCGACGAATATGAGATTTCGGGCGGAGGCATCTTCACCGACACCGTCCAAAGCCGGCATCTCGGCACCAAACGCAAACTCGAACTGCGCGATATCAAATGGGAAAAGAGCGCGGTGAGCGTGGAAGAACGCAAAAAGCGTTTCGGTCAGACCCCGGCCATCATTCTGATCACCGGCGCCGAACACACCGACAAAAAAACTCCCGCAAAGGCGCTTGAAAAATCCCTGTTCGACAGCGGAAAGAATGCCTATTACCTCGGCATCGGCAGCGTTCTTTACGGCATGAATGCCGACCTGAACCCGTCCAACCGCGAAAAGCGCAGTTCCGAGCATATCCGCCGGCTCGCCGAGGTCGCCAACATCCTGACCGACACCGGATTGATTCTCGTCGTGACCGCCACCGAACTCAGCAAATACGACGTCGAGACCATCAAACTGGTCTCCGCCGGAAAACCGGTGCTGACAGTCTGGCTGGGCGATCCGCACAACACCGACCTCGTCTGCGATATGGTCCTTGACGAACACAGCCCCGATATCAGTCAAAAAATCGTCGAAAAGCTGAAAACCGACGGTATGATCTGAATATGAAAAGCCCCCGGTTCAACCGGGGGCTTTTTTGTATCCAGAAAACCACTCGCTAGGCGAGTGGTAGAAAAAAAGGCTAATGCCGAAGATGGAGAAATAAAACTCCCTTTGCTATACTAAAGAGTGC
>Ga0209408_1000546_pt1 | contig 27918 bp, 19 predicted proteins | sample AD_UKC107_MetaG_FD_184422 | JGI IMG/M metagenome (GOLD analysis project Ga0209408, IMG submission 184422) | Active sludge microbial communities of municipal wastewater-treating anaerobic digesters from Hong Kong - AD_UKC107_MetaG (SPAdes)... | ecosystem: Engineered > Bioreactor > Anaerobic >... | reverse complement strand
GCCGCCCTCTTGGGCAGGTCCTGCTGGCTGTGGTTCAGCCGGAGTTTCCTTGGGCTTGACTTGGTCAACATACTTTTCAGTTGCGTCTGTTGCCTCGCCACCCTTCACAAAACGGATTCCCTGATAGCTCCTGTCCAGAAAGGCACTGAGATACTTCTCCTGTTCGGCGGTCACTGATCCGGGATTCTGCCAGTTGCTGCACGACTGCTCACCATCTATCGATGCAATGCGTTCAAAATAGAGGATCTGCAGGAGAGATTTATTGCCGACGCTGAAATCTCTCTCGAGACCTTTTACCAGGAAACACCCGGAAACAGTCCCTGCCGACAGGGTGCGCTGCTCCTGTTCGGTAAAGAGGTTGTCGCTGGCTGCGGCGTAGGAATTGTACTCGTCTCCGAGAATCTTTGTCATCCCTGAGACAAGCTCATATCTTGGGTGAGGCAACAACGGATCAACCACCTGGTTCGGGTTGCCTATTGTTGTCCGGGTCCTGATGATCACACCCCGTTTCACCGCGCTTGATCCTTCTGCGTCAACGAATATATGGGAGACATACTGGGTGGTGTTTTCCAATACATCGTTTTCGAAGCTGTTTTTTCCAGGGGCCCGCTCCTCTTTCAGAGTTGCCGCATGTCTGAGTTCATTGTCTACCGTAAGCTCGAGCCTGGCAGACTTCAATGTGAATACATTGCCCCGCACCTCACCGTTCATCTGAAACTGATCCAGGCCTGCCTGCATCTGTTTGAATTCGGCACAGCCATACGCCATGACAATACCGATGATTGCAACGAATAGTGCAAAATTCCTGTACATGCGCTCTCCCCTTGTCGGACTACATTTTTTTGATCTGGTGCCGTACACCCTCTACCTTATACCTTATACCTTATACCTTATACCTTATACCTTATACCAGCCCTTTCCCAGAACTCCGGACAAAGGTCAAGGATCTATTTTCCTGTATTATTTTTACCTCACTTATACCGACCACATGTTGTAGAAATACAACGGGTGTCCAGACCGGCTACGTACATATGCCTGTTTTATCTCAATTTTTCTCATGGCACATTAGTTGCTTGCTTTTTTTGTCTGTAAGTGTATTAATTACTACGATGTATGGGAGTTTTGCGGGGAACACTATGGATTCTTTTTTGTTGTACACATGCTCAGAGGGAACTCAAGAACGATCGGAACGCGTAAATTTCAATTAGTTAAAAATAAGAAAAAAGAAATAGGGAGGAAATTAGGATGAGGAAATTAATGGTACTTCTTTTGGCAGCGGGGCTCTTTTGTGTCTTTGCAACACCGGCATCGGCACTGGAGAACATTTTCGGCGGTTACATGAGAACACGGGCGTACAATAACACGAACTTCACCGGTGAAGACCAGACCGAGGCGCTCGACTTCCAGGGCGTTGATACCAGAACAAGGCTCTACTACACCGCAAAGTTCAATGATGCCTTCAAGTTCGTCAACAAGTTCGAGTTCAACAATACCTGGGGCGACCTCAACGGCGGCGACATCGGCGCTGATGCAACAGACAATCTCAGGGTGAAAAACTCATATGCAGACTTCACGCTCGGCAACCTCAATTCAAAGATCGGTATGCAGGGCATGGTCCTGAGCCGCGGTTTCATAATGGACGATGACTTCTCAGGCGCCGTGTTCACCTACAAGGCAGGCGACATGTACATCCCGTTCTTCTGGGTAAAGGCATACGAGGGGTACACTATTGGCGGCCCGGATGCCAACGATTTCGACGTTGACTACTACGGTATCTACCCGGTCCTGAACGCCGGTGGTGCAACAATTAAACCGCTCATTATGTGGATCACCTCAAAGGATGCACAGGATTGGCCAACCACAGCTGGCTACGAAGAGTTCGATCTCTACTACCTCGGCGCAGATGTGGACATGAATCTCGATGCCCTGTCCTTGTGGTTCACCGGTATCTACCAGATGGGTTCTGCTGATCTCGTAGGAGGCGGAGACGTTGACTCGAGCGCATACCTCTTAGCACTGGGCGGAGAAGCCAATGTCGGTGCAGCCAGCGTCCATGGCCAGATCTTCTATGCCACCGGTGACGATGATGCAACGGATAGCGATGAGGATGCCTTCTGGATTCCCAGAGGACAGAGCTACTACTGGTCAGAGATCATGGGTTACGGCATCTTTGATGCGAATGCTTCTGCAAATTCATGTGCCGACCATATCTCCGACATCATGGCCATCAACCTTGGCGTGACCTTAAAGCCCATGGACAAACTGAGCCTGACTGCAGACCTCTGGTATGCCGCTCTGGCAGAAGATGATGCAAACGGCGAAGACGTGCTCGGAACAGAGGTTGACCTCAAGGCCACCTACAAGCTCATGGATAATCTGAACCTTGACCTGGTCGGTGCATACCTCTTTGCCGGCGACGCAACCTACAATGGATCTGACGACGCTGATCCGTACGAGTTCGGTACCAGACTCTCGTTCGGCTTCTAAGAACACCTGGGTTTCAAGACAATTCAGACGGCCGGGACTCATGTCCCGGCCGTTTTATCTTCAAAATCGTCATCCCTCTTTCTACTCTTGGCGCCAACAACGTTCCCCCAAGCCTTTCTGTAGCAATTTTGCATCTGAAAATCGTGTATAGTTGTACAATTACAACAAGCTGCACACATAATTTATTTTAGTAATATGTATTTATTGCCGATTTATATTGGCATGCAAATTGTATATTTCACATTCATATCAAGAGAGAGTGTTATGTCTACATAGTTGTGGGGCCTGATCACGGAGTAGTACTTCACGATCATGACCTGAAAAAAGAAAACCAAATAGAGGGAGGGATTTAGGATGAAAAAAGTTTTTTGTACCATCGTACTGATGTTGCTCATTGCCGGTACATCATACGCACAGGCAACATTCAGCATGACGGGTAGCTACTGGGCTGAGGGCAAGTACTGGTTTAACTATAATGATGCTCCTGGCACCGATGCAACGTACTCGGAAAAGAGCTTCGGGTTCTACGAGCAGGACATCAACCTCTACCCCAAGATCACCATGGAGAACACGTCGCTGAACTTCAAGGTGGCCATCACGGACGTGTACTGGGGTGACCCCTCTGCAGACGGCAGCGAGGACATCAACCAGTACGCCGATGATCCCAGCGCAGACGATGACAACATCCAGATCGAGCGGGCATACCTGAGCCACAATTTCGGCAAGGTAACACTTGATGTGGGTCTCATGAACGGTACCCAGTGGGCTACCACGTTTGGTGACGACAACCAGGCCCAGTGGAGGGTGAAGGCTGTCGCCAGGACCGCCGTTGGTATCGTAGGGGCCGTTCTTGAAAAGAACAGGGAGTGGGGCGCTGGAGATGACACCCTCGAGGGTGAGGACAGAGACAGCTACGGCCTCTTCGCCATCACAAAGGTGGGCCCTGTGTTTGTCAAGCCGCTCTTGTGGTATGGGAATTATGCCGACATATTCAGAGGTACAGCTCTCGATACACTTTACGGTATAGGCAGCACATATAACGCCAAGTTTACGGTATTCAATCCCGTCCTCGGATTCGACGGTGATCTCGGCGTAGTATCCTTCGAGTCAGAGATCAACTACAAGATGTACACCCTGGAAGTAGATTCACTGAATGTCGACGAAGACTGGAGCACCCTGGGTATTTACCTCAATGTCTGGAAGGCCCTCGATGCCATGACCCCCGGTATCGTGCTGGCATACGGCTCGTATGACACCACCCTTGGAGATGCTGCTTATGACTATGCTGTTGGAGGCAACCCTCTTGGAGCAGCAGCTTGCGTTGGTGCGATGAGCAGCGCGGGCTTTGACTTTGAGGACGACTTCGATTCCACCATCATCTTAGGCGACGAATTCGGCTGGGGCGGCGGCGATGACATCAAGTCAGCCACGCTGTTCAAGGTCTACGTCAATGATATCGCCACCGGTATGGATCCGTTGAGCCTGAACTTCTATGCCGCCTATGTCATGTCCAACCAGGAAGCGACCGATTATGCCGTCAACGCTTATGAAGACGCCACCGCATGGGAAGTAAGCCTGGGTGCTGATTACAAGATCACCGACAACCTGAAGTACTCGGTCTACGGCGCCTATGCAGACATCAGCTACGATGTGACCGGCATTGACGATCCTGATTCAGTATACATCCTGGCAAATGCCATCAGGTTCACCTTCTAGGAACCATTCAGCCTGAATCAAGAAAAGCCCCGCTAAGAAGCGGGGCTTTTCTTTTAACTTCTTATGTTTACCTTCTCAAGGCATTCACCTCGAATCCGGCTTCTACACTGCTTAAGGCCTGCAACTGAGATATATTGTATTTGCCGGCATCTCCCGGCAAATACAAATTGTTTTTCTCTGCGTTCTCAGCGGCTCTGCGGTGATATTTTTTTATTTCTTTCTTTTCCTTGTCATGGCGTAGCCAAGGGCGAAGCCAGAGGCCTTCCTCGATAAGTGAGTCTTGTTTTTACTCCTGCCTTCTGCCTCGGGTCTTGAGCATGCAGGTTTAACTGCCTGAGATCCTGTTCCTCAAGTCCTGGGCTGCCTGGGGTCCCGAGCTAACGGGCTCGTCCTGCCTAGGGTCTTGCTCCCCAAGTCTCGCTTTTTTTATTGATCGATAAACGATCTGAGCTTCTTGGAGCGTACGGGGTGGCGGAGCTTGCGCAGGGCCTTTGCCTCGATCTGGCGTATCCTCTCCCTGGTCACGGTAAAGTCCTTGCCCACCTCTTCCAAGGTATGGTCGGACTTTTCCCCGATACCGAAGCGCATACGCAGGACCTTCTCCTCGCGCGGGGTGAGCGTTGCGAGCACACGCCTGGACTGCTCGGAGAGATTCTTCGCCACAATGGCTTCAGAAGGCAGCGGCACCTTCTTGTCCTCGATGAAATCGCCCAGGTGACTGTCTTCCTCTTCCCCGATGGGGGTCTCGAGCGATATGGGCTCCTTTGCTATCTTGAGGATCTTGCGCACCTTGTGCTCGGGGTAGTCCATCTTCTCGGCGATCTCCTCCGGTGTCGGCTCCCTGCCCAGTTCCTGTACCAGGGCCCGTGATGTCCGAATCAGCTTGTTGATGGTCTCGATCATGTGCACGGGAATCCTGATGGTGCGGGCCTGGTCTGCAATTGCCCGGGTGATGGCCTGGCGTATCCACCAGGTGGCGTAGGTGGAAAACTTGTAGCCCCTGCGGTATTCAAACTTCTCCACCGCTTTCATAAGTCCGATATTACCTTCCTGGATGAGATCCAGGAACTGAAGACCTCGGTTCACGTACTTCTTTGCGATACTCACAACCAGGCGCAGGTTTGCCTGGATCAGTTCTGTCTTGGCTGCATTGGTTCTCGCCTCCGCCTCCTCGAGAATCCGAACGGCCTTTTTCAACCCGTGGGCGGTCAGCCCCCCCTCGATCTCCAGGGCTTTCATCTCCTTGGTGCAGCGATCGATCTGTTCTGCCATACAGACGAATTCTTCTGCATCGAGGGTAAACTGGGCAAGAAAATCGCAGATACTGCTGTCGGTCGACCCGGCACAGATACCTTCATGAATCTGCTTGATCTCCTGGATAGTCTTACAGAATCTCCTTTCATGACGTTGCAGGATCTCCTCTTTTGTTTCAAGCTGCTTCTTGAGCTCCTTGAGCCGGTTCCCGAAGGTATCGATCTGCTCCGGGAGGAAATGGATATCATGTATGAGCCCTACGATTTCTTTGCTCACCTTTGCCATGTCTTTCTTGATCTTATCTTTATCCTTGTCAGACTTGGCGTGGAAAAATTTGATTTTCAGCGCCTTGAGCTTGGCCTGCTGTTCTTCGATAGCCTTGATGATCTCGAGGGTTTTACTCAGGGCGGATTCTTCTTCAATGTCATACATATCATCGAGATCCACCACATCCTTGAGCCTTATCTCGCGGTCTTCCAGGGCCTCTCCGATCATAAGGACCTCTTTGACCGTAACGGGAGAATTGATGATAACGTTCAAAATCTGTCGCTGGCCTGCTTCGATCCTCTTTGCGATCTCCGTCTCATCCTCTCTGGACAGCAGGGAAACAGAACCCATCTCATGCAGGTACATCTTTACCGGATCAGGTGACCTCAGCGAGCCGTCATCATGGATATCTACCTCGTCATCGCTGCTCTCGTAATCGTCTTCGTTATCTACGAGCTGGATATCCTTTTCCGTAAAGAGGTCCATCACATCTTCGAGATCATCAGGCGTGATCACATCTTCGGGAAGGGCATCGTTTACTTCATCATAGGTGAGGTAGCCCTTGGACTTACCTACTGCAATCAGTTTCTGGACCTCTTTTGAATAGGCTTTTTTCTCGCTCATTGCCTTAGTGCCACCTCCATAACATAGTTGCGGACATGTTTCTTTTCCAGCATCTTTTCCTGCCTTTCCTTGAGTAATTGGTTTAATCTCGATTTATTCTCTGTCTTTTCAACCCGGGACAGTTCCTGCTGTATCCTGCGTATGTCGGATTCGATCGACAGAGTCTTAAACCGACAGAGCGTATCAATCAAGGCCTTTTTTTTGTCCCCGGGGAATTCTCCCTCTGCCCTGATCTGTGCTGCAAAAACGCGGATATGATCCGGACAGCGCACATCATCGATTCCCTTTGTACCTTCCCTGATGAGATATGCGGCCAACTCGGAGAGGTCCTTGTGGTGGATCGCACCTGTGAGCCCCAGTTCCCTTACAAGTCTTATCGCATCGTCATCGAAAAGCATAAGCTTTACGATGATGTATTCCTGATTTCCCTTTTCCTTGTTGGGAATCTGCAGTCCTCCCGGAACTGCCTGACTCTCTGCCGGGCCGAGCTGATGATAAACGCTTTCCGGAGACACACCGAGCCTCACGGAAAGCCTTTGAACAAGCAGATCCTGTACGATACGGTCTCTCATACGGGATATCATGGGAACAAGTTCCTTTATAATTGCGTTCTGATCCTCAAGTTTTGATGGATCTCGCCGGTAAAACGATTCATCAAAAATGAAATCCCAGATGGAACGGGCCTCATTCATGAGCTGATCCCAATTAAAAGTCTCCGATCGTACTATATCGTCCGGGTCCTTCCCCATGGGCAGCACAACGACCTTGGGGATAATGTCGTTGTTGAAGAACGGCTCCACAGCTCTGCGCATGGCGTTTTTCCCTGCCGAGTCCCCGTCGAAGATCAGCGTGATGTCCTGCGTAAACCTGCTCAGAAGGTTTACATGGTCTTCGCTCAGGGCCGTACCGAGGGTTGCAACCGCATTTACAACGCCTGCATTGGACAGAGAGACCACATCCATATATCCCTCTACCACCTTCACCCCCGATTCGCGAACAAGGCTTTTGGCCCTGTACAGGTTGTAGAGCACCTTGCGTTTCTTGAATACGGGCGATTCCGGGGTATTGATATACTTGGGCTCCGAAGAGTCCATTACCCTGCCGCCAAAACCGATCACCTCAGAAGTGATATCCAGTATGGGGAACATTACCCTGTCCCTGAATCTGTCGTAATACCCGCCATTTTCCCTCTCGATGAGCAGTCCGCAGGCAGAGGCCTTTTCAAAGGAGATGCCCTTTTTCTGCAGCACCCTGAGGAGGCTGTCCCAGGAAGGAAGGGCATATCCTATGTGATATGCCTGGATGGTCTCGTCCGAAAGCCCCCTTTTGTGCAGATACTCGCGTGCCCTGCTTCCCTGGTTGCCTGAGAGCATGTGTTTGTAAAATTCCATCGCGTATCTGTTGATCTCATAGAACTGTTTTGTCTCGGACGATTTGTTCGTCTTGCCAAGATCAATAGGGATGTTGAACTGTGAAGCCAGTTCCTTGATTGCCTCAAGAAAGCTCAGGCCCTTCATCTCCATGACAAAGTTGATCACATCGCCGCCTTTGTCACAACCGAAGCACTTATAGATCTGTTTGACAGGGTCGACATTGAAGGAAGGGGTCTTTTCCTTGTGGAACGGACACAGGCCGATATACGACCTCCCCCGCTTCTTGAGGTGAACGTATTCCGATATCACCGTAACGATATCGATATCCGCCTTCAGTTTTTCCACTTCTATCCTGTCCATCAGTTCACATCAAAGACCACAATGGTCTTATTTCCTCCACCCTCATGAATGTGCCCGTCAGAAAACGCCTTCACCGCAGGCAATTCCTTGAGGTATGCCCTGATTGCATTCTTGAGTCTGCCTGTACCGGTCCCGTGGATGATCTCCAGATGCTCCTGTCCGGAGAGCACTGCCTGGTCGATGGCCTTCTCGATGACCGGCAGCGCTTCATCGACCCTCATCCCTACGACCTTTATGGGCAGTACGATTTGTGATGAGGCTGACACCCTGAGTATCTTCTTCTTTTCGGTCTTCCCCGGGGGTTGATCCACGGCCTCGATCTGGTCGAGCCCGACCTTCATGCGCTTTTCGCCAAAGAGGACCTCAGCTGCCGCCTCCCCCAGATCGATCACTTCCCCGGATGTCTCGGTCCCCCTGAGTCTCACGATGGAGCCTTTGACAATATTGAGGACCTCGGGAGCGTTGGTGTGCTCCAATGCCTGTTCGATCTCCCGTACCGCAGGATCCTCGAGGACCTTTTGTATGACCTCTTTGGGCTGAGGCCTTTTGACCAGTTCCTCCACCTGCTCGATAAGCCTCTTATACCTTAGGGAGCAGGTGATCTTTTCCTGCTCGATCTCGTCAAGCGCCCGCCTTGCATGCTCTTTTAAGCGCGCCGCCTCTTCGAGCTCATCTGCTGCCTGTTTTCTCATGGCCGAGGCCTGCGAGATATCCTGCATGGCCTGGGCTAGTGCTGAATTGGTATCACGCGAGATGATACTGCTCGCCTCGGCAAGGATCTCGCGGGGAAAATCGATTGCATCTAAGATCTCAAAGGCATGGCTCTGTCCTATTACCCCGTATTGCAGGCGGTACAGCGGCTTCATCCCTGTTTCATCGAAGGCGGTTGCCGCATTCTCCACCCCGGGAGAGGACACTCCGTAGAGCTTGATCAGATCGGAGTGAGAGGTAGCAACCACGCAGGCACCCTTTTTTCTCAAAGCATCTATGCATGATACCGCTATCGCACCGCCCTGCGATGGGTCCGTTCCGCTGCCCGGTTCATCCAGGAGCACGAGGTCACCCGCGGATACATTCATATAGATGTTCTTGAGTGCCAGCGCATGAGCAGTAAATGACGAAAGATCGTGTTCGATATCCTGGTTCGTATCCATCTCTACCCATACCCTGCCGAAAGGTGCTATCATAGAGTCTGCCCCGGCAGGAATGGCAAGCCCGCTCTTGGCCATGACCGCCAGGAGACCGAGCGTCTTTAAGGCCACGGTCTTTCCCCCTGCATTGGGACCGCTGATGATGAGGCAATCCTTCCCTTGTGGTATCGTGATATTAAGCGGCACGGTCCTCTCTGAGCCGAGCCGCTCAAGCAAAAGCGGATGCCTCGCTGCTTCGAGACGGAATCCATGGGCCGAGATAAACGGGATCGTGGCATGATGTTTCAGTGACCACCTGGCGCATGCATGTAAAAGATCGATGAGGCCGTAGCGCTCCAGATTGTTCAGTATGACCGGCGAGGCCTCCCTGATCTGTTCGGTCAGGTCTGCCAAGACCTGGTGCTCTTCCTCGAGAATATCTGCACGGAGCTGGTTTAAGGTATTGTTCTCCTCTATGATGGCCAGCGGTTCTACATAGGCGGTGCGGTTTGTCCGGGAATAATCATGGGTAATGCCCTTCATCTGCCCTGAATAATCAAGCCGCAGGCAGATGACATACCTCTCATTGCGCTTGGTGATAATATCATCCATGAGCACGGATTTGTCCCGCAACCCATCAATAATGTTCTGCAGTTTCTCGAGAATCATGGTGCGGCAGGACTTGTATCGCCTGCGCAGATCGCGCAGGATCGGGTTTGCCGTATCAGAGATCTCACCCGTGGGAAGGATCATGGCATCGATCTGTGCAGTCAGGCTCGAGAGTTTTTCAATGCCCCCGGTGATTTCACAAAGGTGCTCCCCGGTATTTCCGATCCTTCGCTTGATCCTGGCAGACTCTCTGAGCACCTGGGCCACGGCAACAATATCCTGTCCTTCCAGGAGCGCACCGTCGACAATCCCGAGCAGTTCCCTGATGTCCGGAATGGCCCCCAGCGAGAACGACTCCGGTGAGGAGACAAGATTCATCATCTCCTCGAGCATTGACCAGCGTTTCTTTGCCTCCTCCCAGGTATCAAAGGGGCAGAGATCTTCCAGGGCCCCCAACCCTACATCAGAGACAATAAAAGACCGTATAAACTCTTTAAGCGCAGAATACTCTAACAGATCTTCTCCCATGAACGTTAAGATCAGGGCGAATGACCACCCTGAATGATGAAAACTATGAAATCACTGTAACAGTTTGTTTACGATGCCGTTGACCGTCTTTCCCTCAGCCTGCCCGGCTACTTTTGCCATGACGAGCTTCATTACCTTCCCGAAATCTTTCTTGGTGGCTCCTGTCTCGGAGATGATCTGCTGTACAATGGCAGCGATCTCTTCTTCTCCCAGCTCTTTTGGCAGGTAGGATCTCAGTATAGAGAGGCTGGTCTGTTCCTGCTGGGCCAGATCGTCCCTGCCGCCCTGCTTATACTGTTCATAGGAATCCGTGGTCTGTTTTATCTGAGAGCGCAGAACCTGAATGACCTCCTGATCATCAAGTTCCTTTTTCGAGGCCACTTCCTTGTACTTGATCGCGGATATGACCATACGGAGACAAGAAAGCTTCTCCTTGTCTCCGTTCTTCATTGCGACTCCCAGATCCGACTTGATGGTATCAAGCAGCATCAGTAGTACGTCCTCATCTTGTGCATTCTCTTCAAGGCCCGCTTGCGCGCAGCTATAGCCTTCCTCTTTTTCTTTACACTCGGCTTTTCATAGAACTCGCGTTTACGAACCTCGGAGAGAACTCCAGCCTTTTCCACCTGCTTTTTGAAGCGTTTTAATGCACCTTCAAAAGGCTCCGTATCTCTCACTTTTATACCGGGCATGCGTTATTCGTACACCCCCCCTCATTTTCGAAATATTTTCAAGAGAAAGAATCTATATAAGAACATCGGGTGCGTGTCAAGCAATTAACGGATTCAATGCAGGAAAATACCGGTCATTTTTTTCTGAAAAATATTTTTTACGAATTACGGGAAAAGACTTCTGGAACCTGATCACACCCCACAAAATGTATTCGAAGAATCGCTGAAGCAAGCAAAAACATGTAGATAGCGCTCAATTCCCGCCGATGATGTCTTCATGGGTTCATCTGGCCTGACTGTCGGACCCTGACATCTGATTTTCACCGGCACCCATTGTTTTTCAAAAATCTGTTGACAACAGATGTTTTCTATACTCACATTCTCAAGTTAATGAATAGAACTAACGAAAATTACCATATGAAGGACTCGATCCCGAAGATTCTCTTCGATAGAGAGGACCACGAACTTCTCGTAATCGTGGATGAGGTTCTCAACAGAGACGAGTCGAGGAAGTATATCAAAAATCTCTTGAACCCGTATCTGCATCCCCACGGCATTAAGGAACTGGCGGCATCGCGAGAATTGCGTATAGCTTACGCAGTGGTAGATCTGTTGAATTCTCTGGAGGTGGGTGAGGCGACTGAGAGGCTCAGCGCCCTGCGATCGTTAAAAGATGAAGTGCTCTACAGTGCCCAGAGCCATCTCCAGAAAAATACCGCCCGGGTACTTATACAGATCATGAAAAGGCTGGTCCGCTCTCAGGGGGATTATCACAGCAGGCTGCAGTTGGCCCATGATTTCCGTATGTCAGCCTCCGGCAAACCGAGAATCATTCGCGAACAGTTGAAGAAATATCACCTCCTGGAGATGCCCGAGGCGTGGAACCAGATCGCTACTGACGACCATGTTCATGATGTGAACACCAAGGGTAGAAAGACGCCGACCCACCTTATCATGGATGCCTGGATCAAGGGGATCAGAAGGCTCAAAGTCATATATTACAATTACGTGCGGACCGATGTGGCCGCCGAGCTCCTCGAAGCAGCTGAGATTATGGGTATCAGGGTCAGGATCGGCGTCGAGCTCTCCGCGATATTCCGCAACCGGTATGTTCAGCTGATCTGGGCACCACGAGGACTGCTTGACACCCAGGATTACCTGCGCTTTCTGGAGGAACCGGCTGTCGCCGCCTTTACCGCCGAGGGCAGAAGGATATCGGAGTATAAACAGCGCTACGTCTTCTCTATCCTCAGGGAATTTAATGCCAGACATCGCCATACCATTGAGGAAAACTACGGAATTGCCGTTATGCCGCTCGGAGAGAGCGAATTTCTCTCCTTTGTCGGTACGGGCCAGGTTTCCATTCTGCATCTCGCGGAATTTATTCATACCAAGATACTGCCTGCAATGCGATCGCGTACCCAGGAACTGAGAGACCTGTATGATGATGCAGACGAAGAAGAGCGCACAAGGCTGGCAACTATCGTTGAAGAAATGAATAATCTTGATTCGGAAGCCATCGTTGAGCGGTATCTGCGACCGTCCAGCAATCCCGGAGTTCCCGATCCGAACATCCCGACCAATGATCCTGATGCCCCCGATCTCCTCAAACTCACTCCGCAGGAGATCATAAAGAAGCTGGATCATCTTCATTCGGGGTACTCTATCACCCTCGGGCTGAGCGGATTGAGCATCGAGGATGTCCTTGAACTCCTGTATGACTGCAGGGGAAAGATAACCCACCTGGAGAATTTTAACCTGAAGGATTATTCACTGGGAAGGGACCGACATTATCAGCAGATAAATGAATTCCAGCGGGCCATTAACGACGGCAATGTAATCGTGTTGAAGCGCAGCATACTCGATGTGATCAAACGTCTGGAGACCTCGTACTATGAAGACAGGCAAGACAGAATCGAGAAGCTCAAGACCATACTGCATGATATTGAATCATTTCAGTCATACTACCGGGGTTCCCGTCTCAAAAGCCGAGTGGGAAGCGACTCTGCCGGCAGATCCCATCACCTCTACGGTATGGGCATGGCGATCAAAGACACCCTGCCGCTTCAGGCTCAGCGGGAAATCGAGAAATCCTCAGCTGCTTCCCGGCTGACCGTACCGGTCAATACCGGGGTCTATCTGCAGGTTAATTACCTTCCCGAAAAGTCAGAAAATTCCCTTTCCGGATCCATTTCCTCCTGGGCATCCCGTATGCCGGGGATGCGGTACTTCGGGAAAAACCGGCGGGAAAACTGGGAGATGATAAACCACTCCACCCTTATCGGGCCCGGCGGCAATGTGGTGACACTCGGCGGAATAGACCAGGAAAAAACGAACGGGCTCTACATCAAACCACCTCAGCGTGGTGAGGCAGGAAGCCGCATCTCCTGGAGATACATGAACAGCTCCCTGAAAAACTGGATAAAGGTGTTCATCGGATTCGTACCGGCCTTTCTCACCTTTTTCCTCACCAAGGACTGGTGGCTCCTTGCTTATCTTGGGGCCTTCATCTGGTTCGGGATCACAGGGCTGAGAAATATCCTCCAGTCCGTTCTGGGAGGCGGCGGTTTGCGCCGGTCACCGCTGCTTAGTTGGAATGACTATGTAAGCTGGGAACGCCTGACCGATTCCCTGCTTTTTACCGGTTTTTCCGTTCCACTGCTCGACTATATCGTGAAAACCGTCCTCCTGGACCGCATGCTCGGCATTACGGTTTCCACAGGGCCGATAGCACTCTATACGGTCATGGCTTTAGCAAACGGGCTGTACATATCGACACACAATGCATTCAGGGGATTCACCAAGGCGGTGATCTTCGGCAACTTTTTCCGCACCGTACTGTCCATCCCCATTGCCGTGGCATTCAATATCATCATCGGTGGTATCCTTTCCGTGTTCGGCATAGCAGGTATAGAACTCATCTTACAGAAGTGGGCGGCAATCATATCCAAGGCTGCCTCCGATTGTGTGGCCGGATTCATCGAGGGTCTTGCCGATCGCTATCAGAACATTCAGATCCGCATTCGCGACTATCGAGGCAAACTCTCACAACTCTTTGACACCTATTCGCATATGGAGATCCTGTTCCCCGAATCGGACGTGATCGAAATGCTCAACTCTCCTGAAGGTTTTATTCATACCATCAAAAAGGAAGCCGGCGACCTTGAAAAGATCGTCATCATCAATGCCCTGGACCTCCTCTACATCTGGATGTATCAGCCACGGGCACGAAGCGCACTGGTCTCGATCATGAAGGAGATGTCTCTCGAGGAGCGTCAGATATTCCTGTGCACGCAATTTGTCCTCGAGCGAAACCGGGAGATATCCCAGCTTTTTGTCGACGGAGTGGTGGGCAAGAACTTTTCGCGGCCACTTGCCTTTTATCTGGACAGATCAAAGGGGTACCTCGACGTCATAAGGAACATGTGCTAGGAACAACTTCTCTTTTAAGAGTCTTTTTTACTTCTCCGGTTCCACAAGTCCCTTGACAAACCACCGCTGCATGAAGAGCACCACGAGAACCGGCGGCAGCATGACGATCAATGCCCCTGCAAGGGCAACATTCCAGTACGGCAGGTCGTCTGCAGCGGGGATCAGGTTCTGAAGGCCGATAACCGCGGTCATCATCTTGGGATTCGTGGTAATCAGCAGCGGCCAGAGATACTGGTTCCATCCGTAAACGAATTCAATAACCACCAGGGCGGCGATATTGGTTTTGGACAGAGGAAGCAGTATCTTGCGGAAAAAGGTCATTGCAGAAGCACCGTCCATCTTTGCAGCCTCGCACAGTTCTTCAGGTACGGTCAGGAAAAACTGACGGAAGAGGAATGTGCAGGTGGCGGAAGCCACCAGGGGCATGATCAGCCCTGTATAACTGTCGAGCAGAGACCAGTCCAGCCGCACATCAATGTCGTGCCCCACTATCCAGCCCACGATGCCGTTTAAGTGCAGCAGATCCCACAGTCCCTGGAAGGGTCCCATGATGTTTGCAGCCATTTCATAGGTGGGCAGAATCCTGACCTCTACCGGGAGCATGAGCGTGCAGAACACGGACACAAAGGCCACGGTCCTGAACCGGTAATCGAAATAGACGATAGAGAAGGCACCCAGCAGGGAAACGGTGATCTTGCCAATGGTGATCCCCGACGCCATGATAAATGAGTTTAACAGGTTTGTTCCGAGGTTGCCGTTGATCCATGCCGTCTTGATGTTGACCAGAAGCTGGTTGCCGGGGATCAGAGGCATGGGGACCATTGAGACCTCATGTATGGGCAGCGTGGCCGCAATCAATGCATAGATGATGGGAAATCCGACGATTAAAATCCCGGTGATCAGGAACAGGTATGTAAGCGTATCCAGTATCGGTGTCTTTTCTATCATAGCTCCTACCCGGTATATTGCACCTTTTTCTCAACATATTTGAACTGTAAGACGGTGATAACGATTATGATGGTCATGAGAACGACCGACTGCGACGATGAGGCCCCGAGGTTAAGCCCGATGAAACCGTCCTGATAGACTTTGTAGACCAGGATGTTCGTTGCTCCGCCTGGCCCTCCCTGGGTCATGGTGTGTATCACACCGAAGGTATCGAAAAACGAGTAGATTATATTCATGACCGTTACAAAGAACAGCGTCGGAGAGAGCAGAGGCAGCGTTATGGTCCAGAACCTCCTGAAAGGACTTGCGCCGTCGATTGCAGCCGCCTCGATCAGGGACATGGGGATTGCCTGCATGCCGGCCACAAAGAACACGAAATTATAACTGATCTCTTTCCAGGCGCTCGCCATGGTAACCATGAACAGGGCATCCCCACCGTCTAAAACCGGGTTCCAGTCAAGACCTAGCCACCTTTTGATGGCATAGGAAACGACGCCGTAGGAAGGATGAAGCAGGAAGAGCCAGAGAATACCTGAAATGGCCGGAGCAACAGCATACGGCCAGATAAGCATCGTCCTGATCACGGCCTTTGCCTTGAGCGCCCGGTTGGCCATGGTGGCGATGAAAAGCCCCAGAGTAATGGATACCGCTGCCACACAGGCACTGAAAAAGAATGTTGTCATGATGGATTTGAGATACAAAGGATCGGTAAAAAGCTGGATGAAATTATCGAACCAGATAAATCTGCTTCGCCCGCCGAAAGGATTGCTGCGCATGACAGACTGCATCAGCCCCTGGAGTGCAGGCCAGTAGAAGAAGGTAAGCGTCACCACCACCTGCGGCAGTATCAGAAGATACGGCAGGGTTCTGGAGGTAAATACAGATCTTTTTATCATTATCTCGTTGCCCATATGGTAACGCTTTCCCTGCTCGAGAAGGGAAAGCGTTACCGATGTTTGATTGTTGTCTCTATATCCTATTTATATGTTTTTTCAAACTCGCGAAGCTGCTGGTTGCCCCTCTTGACTGCGTCATCCATGGCCTGCTGAGCAGTCTTGGTTCCGTTCCAGACCAGTTCCAGCTCTTCGTTGATGATGTTGCGTATCTGAATGAAGTATCCCAGACGAAGACCACGTGAAACCTTTGTGGGATCCCGTCGCGTCAGCTGCTTGATCCCCACTTCCTGGTAGGGGAATTCTTTATAGTACCCTTCTTTCTTCAACGCTTCATAAGCGGCCAGTGTGATCGGGAAATATCCGGTCTCCTTGTGCCAGTAGACCTGCATCTCCGGTGTTGCAAGGTGCTTCAGGAAGGCAGCAACGCCCTTGTAATCTTTTTTGTTGTGGCCCTTGAATACCCACAGTGAAGCGCCGCCGATGATGCTGTTCTGGGGGTCTTTCATCCATGCCTCCACCGGCATGGGTGCTACATCCCACTGGAAGTCCTTGACCGTTGCCTGCATTTTCGCGATCTGGCTTACGGAATCGATGTAAACCCCTGCGTTCTGGGCAACAAACTCTGCAGAGGGTCCCTGAAACTTTTGTCCACCGTAGAAGAACCGGTTGTCCTTCATCCAGTCCTTGAGCATGGCTATATGCTTTACCACTGTCTCGTTATTGATGAGGAGCTCGCAATCCAGGCCTTCATATCCGTTTGCCTTCGAGGCAAAGGGGATGTTGTGCATGGCGCTGTAGTTCTCCACCTGTGTCCATGACTGCCAGCCGAAGGTCAATCCACCCTGGACCCCTGATTTCACCAGCTTGGCGGTAATCTCACCCATTTCATCCCAGGTGACGGGCTTTTCCTTGTCGAGCATGGGGATGCCTGCCTTCTTGAAGAGGTCCACGTTGTAGTACATCACCGGTGTGGAAGAGTTGAACGGCATGGACATGAGGTTCCCGTCGGCATCCATATAATAGGAAAGCACAGGCTGGAGATATCCCTTCCAGTCGATGTTGTATCCCTCGTCTTTCATGAGCTGATAGACGGGATAGACCGCACCGGAGAGCATCATGGTCTGGGTGCCCACCTCGAACGACTGGAGAATGTGCGGCTGCTTCTTTGCCCGGTACGCCGCTACGCCGGCATTGACCGTCTCGTCATAGTTCCCCTTGTAGGTCCCTACGACAACATATTCACTCTGGGAATCGTTGAACGCCTTGATCATGGTGTCCACCACTTTGCCCCGGGCGCCCTTCATGGCATGCCACCAGTGAATGGTGGTGGGTTCGGCCATTACCTGACCGGATAAAAATACCAGTGCTGCTACGACTGCAAAAACCATCATAAGCTTACGTGTATTCATGATCATGTCCTCCCCATGATTTTTTAATGTGATCCTTGTCCTATGACTCGTACTAATACCTAACCATGAAAAGGTAACGCTAAGCGGCTGTTCAGTCAAGATAAAATCTTTAGTGCATGTAAGAGCCTAATATCAATAATTAATGTTATTTCAACAAGATAGTTCAATTACAGGCATATCTTTTTTTTGTGTTCACCTGCACAATTTATCAATCTCTTGACGTCATCTGAACTTTATAATACAAAATAGCAGGCGTGGGTACACCTAGAAACTCAAACCATACAGGGATGCCGGTTCGTATGCTCAACCGGATCAGGGAAGAAAATGGCTGATGTAGTCCTGAAAGATGTAGTAAAACGGTTCGGAAAGGTCGAGGTTGTTCACGGCGTAAATCTGGAGTTCCATGAGAACGAATTCATCGTTCTGGTGGGTCCCTCCGGCTGCGGCAAATCAACGATCCTGCGTATGATCGCCGGCCTGGAAAAGATCACCGAGGGAGAGATCCTTATCGATGGGAAGGTCATAAACGAAGTTGCCCCGAAAGACCGCGGCATTGCAATGGTCTTTCAGAACTATGCCCTCTACCCGCACATGAATGTCTTCAACAACATGTCATTCGGGCTCAAATTGAGCAAGAAGCCCAAGGCGGAGATTGAGGAAAGGGTCAACGAAGTAGCGGCTATCCTTGAGCTCCAGAACCTGCTCCACAGGAAACCCTATGAACTATCCGGCGGTCAGCGCCAGCGGGTGGCAATGGGGAGGGCCATGGTCCGCAAACCCTCCATCTTTCTCTTTGACGAACCGCTTTCAAACCTGGATGCGAAGCTTCGGACCCAGATGCGTACCGAGATAAAATTGCTGCACCAGAAGGTTCATTCCACTATCATATATGTTACCCACGACCAGGTAGAGGCAATGACGCTCGCTGACAGGATCGTAGTGATGAATAACGGTTATATCGAACAGGTGGGTGCTCCCATTGAACTGTTTGAGAGACCGGCAAACACCTTTGTTGCAGGCTTTATCGGAAGCCCGCCCATGAATCTGGTTCCCGCAAGGATCATGGGGTCGAAGGGTAACCTCCAGCTCGATTTCAACGGCAAACTGCTGATCCCCATTCCCGAAAAAGAGGATGCTCAGATCGCACAGGACATGGATGTCATCATGGGGATCAGGACCGAAGACTTTGCCATAGACACCGGCACGAACGGCTTCCCCGATGAATGGAAGGTCGAGGGGACTGTGGAGGTTGTGGAACCTTTAGGGGGCGAGACCAACATGCATATGGACATGCAGGGGGTAAAGTTCACCGCTCGGAGCGAGGGAAGACGGATCATCCATGTAGGGGAAAAACTGAGACTGGCCCTGAACCTCAATCACCTGCATATCTTCGACGCAGCAACCACACGCTCGATATACTAGATCCAGGCTGTATCTGATGGAACCGCACAGGAATGGTGCGAGAGAAGGGACTCGAACCCCCACGGCGTGAACCACTGGATCCTAAGTTCATTACAAGATTTAAACAGAGGGGGCTCTAAACCCCCTCTATTCCTTCCTTTGCAGATAATGGAAGCTAATTTTTCCATATTAGCAATGTTTGGTTACCTTAGGTCTTTTTCGGTGTATTTAGGGTGTGGTGGTTACATATTTAGTTACAAAAGATAACGTAGTGCATTAAATATTTATATATACGATTTTTGCCCCTTAATGATTACTCTAATCTTCAAACTTTAGTTTTATTTGCTTATCATCTTTTTTGCTTAGTGCCCTATTAATCATATGTTCGACTTCTTCATTGGTATTGATCCAGATTATTTCAACCTCGGGATGATTCTTCTTAAAAACCCTAAAAATCTCATCTGCGAATGCTTGCCCAATATAATTTATGCCCTTGAAGTCAAGAAATACTTCTTTGAATTTCTCAAAGCGTGCTAGTAATCTTTTAGCTTGTGATCTTGAAACAAGATCATCTTCTATATAACTTGATAATAAAACAGGCACGTGTGTTTTTGAAAAGTCATAATCTTCATTTGAGTATTTATCAAAAACATCTTGAATGTTTCTTGCACTTTCCGAATTAATCAATAATGTAACAAGGGTTCCTTTAGTTTCTTTTATTTTGTTTTCAATTAGCCAATCATCACCATCAAAATCATGATCAAAGTATAGGTTATCCGACAACATCGAAAAATGATCAAACATTCTTGATGTAAAAAATATTCCTTCTCCTGAATGGTTTTCAGGGTCAGTAGTTAATTTCCCTTTTGAAAGTTCAAGCAGCGCCTCTCGATAATCTACCAATGAGAGTTCTTTTTTAATTTTATTAAAAATACCAATCCCATTATCACATATTTTCAATTCTATATTTAGTTGGGTGCAGTTAACTACTACTACGACAGTTTTAGCTTCAGAATGATCTAAAACATTATTAAACATCTCAGTGAAGCCATAATTGCAAATAGTAAGGACATTTGAAGGAATTTCCTTAACTTTGGTCAATAACGGTTTTATATTCTCTCTCCAGATTCTATCCTCCTCTAAATCTTCATCGAGATTAAAAACCATTGTATTTTCTATGATACGTTTTAGGGAATACTTCTTATCACGTGTTCTTCCTTCTGAAACTAGAACCCCTTCGTCTACAAGATTTCTTAAATGACGAGCAGCAGCTTGTCGAGATATTCCAAACTCGTCGGTTACAATTCGGGTAATGGTTCTTGGATTCTTTTCAACATTATTAATTATAAAATCAATTAGATCTTTACTCGAATGTTTTCTTTTCAATATTTTCCTCGTCCAACACCTAGTTAACCAATATTATTGTATTTAATACTATTGTAAACTTATTAATTTTAATTGTAAACATTTTAAGCCTCATTTGTAAACTTATTAATTTTAATTGTAAACATTTTAAGCCTCACTTGTAAACTTACTAAGTCTAATTGTAAACAATCAGGACATATATCAATGAGTATCAAATATTATGTTTACTTTGGACTGAACATCCAAAGCATTGTAACAAACCTAGTATTAATAATAAGTTGGAAAGCTATGTAACTAAAGTGTCACCATTGATAGCAATTCTATCCTGCTATAGGGGGGTGGGGGTGACCCGACAACGCATAGTTGTTATAGATAGGTAACATCTGACAACACGGGGGGTTAAAATATGAATTTTAATATGCCTTAGGTATACTTGAATTGAGATATACTATATAATATCTATAGGGCAAATAAATTGTTTTTGTTTTACTCTCAGGAGGGCTTAGTTTCTAACTAATTAGGTTTTCAAGGATAATTTTAAATATAATATTTATAATATGTATTATTTCCCTTTTAATATTTCTTTCTTATGTTGTTTGTGAGGAACGTGAAAAGTTTAATTTGTCACTCCCAAATTAAATCATGAATGGAGTATTTATGAAAAGACTATTTAATCTATTCCTATTATTAAATTTTGTGGTTCTAGTCGGCTGCGCTGCATCTTATCCCAAGCAAGCTTTAATGAATTGTGAACTTCCTGAATACAAAGGTTATATAACTCCAATTACTATTCCCATTAGACCATCTTACAAACCATCCTCATACGAAATTAATATCAGGAACGCAGAAAGATCGTCACAAAATTCGACAAATAAGATTACTGAAGACAAAGCAACTATACGGGTTCAAGTTGATAAATTCGGAGAATCATTGATTTGGGATTTCTCATTGAAAAAACTCGTAATGCAATGGGAAAATCAGGAACTGAATTTCCCTGATTCATCTATACCCTATCTTAATTCAAGGTTGTTGACAGACAAACTCGGCAAAATAGGTGAAATGGAAACAAGCTCACCCTTTCTTGAGAAGCATAATGTTCCAAAAGAGGCTATAGATATATTTATTAAATCTGAGGAACCCCTTATACCTCTGCTAATACCAATTTTATCAAATATTGATATTACATCGGGTGATGTATTGAGCACAATTGATCTTATGAAAATTTTTAAACAGGCTTATAGAGGTCAACTTGCAATAGTAGCATCAGAAAGAAAAGATCTTAGTGATGATATGAGGGATGAGTATATAAATAAATCTGTCCAGGAAATGGAGCAGGACCCCTGGTCAAATATTCAGGTGGAAGCCAAATTCATAGTTGAAGGTTATTGTTACGTTAATAACAAGAAATACATTCTCGCAACATTAGATTATGTCAATGCAGTATCAAACACTACAATGAGTGGTTATTCAATAATTGACCCGAATACCTTTATATCTATCAAATCAGAAGTTATGACTATCAAGAAGGAAAATAATGTGCCAATAAGTTTTTTAATCACGACTACGGAAATCTTCTAACGAATTAATATGAAGTATTAATTTGGCAGTGAGCCTACCCCATTGTTGAGCCCAAATTTAAGGCGTTTGAATTATAATATCCTGACCAAATAGCTATTTCCAGACCATCGAAGAATTTGTATAGATCCCTCTTTAAGAGCATATCTGTTCAGAAATTGTGAAAACTCGTTGTCAGCCAATCAGTTACACTTTCAAGAATTTAATCTGCTCTGAATCCCTGCTTTTCATGATCCCTTTTTTCTGTTGCTATGGTATGAGCAAGTGTGCTTTCTATTTAATGAACTACGCAGTATACTGTAAAAACATTGCTCTTATTTCCTTGTGCATCTTCTATTTGAAACTCCATTCTCCAATTTCCAGCAGGTCCTTCGATTGTAAGAGGATCAATGAAAGAATATGTCATATCCACTCCCGATTGTGAGGGCAATGGAAACTCAATAGGTCCATTATAAGGCGTAGTTGAGTCACTAGGAAAATATTCACTTGACCAAAGAGTTGTTATATCTGAATCTTGATCGGTAACATCAACTTCAATATTACCTTCATCCCCGATGTCGAATGAATAAGTTGGGGTATAAGGCTCATTGGCATTATACAGCCGAACATCAGTAATTATGGGTGCAAATCCTCCATCTCCACTACTGCCATTACAATTTAGTAAGAGCGAACCTATTGAAAGAATCACAATTGAAAATACAAATCTTGAGAACTGACCGACATTCATAGATAACCCTCCTCAATTATTAATAACATTATTAATGATTAAATCGTAGTTGAGATGAGTTCTATTGTCTCGTTATATTCACACGATGGGCAATGGAACACATTGATTTATATGCAAATAGAATGCCTCTTGGAATGTGCTATAATATTAACTGGTTTGGCAGTGAGATATCTGTACCGCCTCGATAATAATGGTAAATTAATTCTGTTATTAAGGAAATAGATTACTGTCTGAATGGCATATGACAAAATAAAAAGATAAACAGAATGGCATTAGTTCGTACCACAATATTGATTTCTTTATTGATCGTTAGATAAATAATTATTATGAAATCTGTAAGGGGTACTGTAATATTCAACCTTAGATTATCCTACCTGGATTTCACCCCCATGTTATTGCAGGAGTCAGTTCATGGAACAAATAAAAAAACACCGAGCAGTGGAACTAAAAGCAGCATATAGACTATGGATTGAGTACCTCAAGAGAAGTGATAAATATAAAGCATTGTGTAAGTCACATAATTACTTCATTGATTACGCCAGGTATACGAAAAGCTTTCCGCCACCAGAAGAATACAGAACTAATCTAGATATAAGCCTAGGGCTTTCGAATACATTTCGATATTTTGGGGATGTCTTTAATTATCCATTAGAATTCATCTTGAAAAACATGTTCCGCCAGATTGAAAGCGAACTTGGAATGGATATTTTGGGTAATCCTGCTATTAGTCCTGAAGTAGATAATAATGGTAAAATTCACATAAAAAGAGCCAACGATATTACATACCTCGAAGATGAACTTGATAATTTTTTTTGTATAGCGGAAATGCTTGCCGAACAACTTTCAATCAAAGAAGACAGAGAATCAACAATTGAAGATTTTAAACATCAGCTTAAAAATATTTTGGAAGCTGATGGACGTATCTTAATTGCTGTTAGAGTAAGAAGGACGGGCTCTAGAAAAGGCTTTAATAAAAACGAGTTAAAAGCTGAGTTAGATGAAATTATTAATCATCATGTTGAATCAGAACGTTTTAAAAATTATAAAAACACATCAGAATATTTTCCTTATCCATCTAAATTACAAGACTTAGATTCTGTACAGCGGCATCTAGAAGTGTATGACCTCAAAAAGCAAGGCAGCAGCGATGTTTATATTCAAGAATGGATTGGTGATACGGGGCCTGAAGGCAGGGCATTGAATATAAGTCGTGAAATAAAATATTTTAAGAAAATATTAGAAAATGCTGAAGAAGGTGTTTTCCCTGGCGACTATAGCTGAGAAAATGACTAATTATATTAATTAGTTTATCTAACTTAATTAACCTACCACAATTTCTACAAGTAAAATACTTTTCACTTGGCTTTGATAGTTTCTCTCCTTTGATTCAAAATCAGAATCATAAATATTAGGAGGTGTCAAATGATCAGCAAAAGGTTGATAGAAGCTATTAGGCTCAATGAATTGAGAAGTTACAGAATTGCCCATGCAGCAGGAATTCACCCCTCAACATTATCAAAAATTATAAACGGGATTGAGAAAGTGAAACATGGCGATTCACGTGTAATTGCTGTTGGTAAAGTACTTGGGCTTACAGAAGAAGAGTGCTTCGAAGAAGATTCAATCTCTTAGGGGCATACCAAATGAAAATGATCATCTTAACGAAAAGTGGTCATCAGTTAGTTCAGTTAAACCGTAGGAAGGCGATTAAATGGCGATGCTTGAATTGCAGTGCATGGAGTTGGAAGGAAGTTGAAGACTGCCCATATTCTGAATGTCAATTGTATCCATACAGAAAAGGAACAGGGAAGCAGGACGCAAAGCTACGTGCAAAGGCTATAAGAGATTACTGTCTTTGGTGCTGCGGTGACCAGCATGCTGAAGTAATGAAATGCGTATCAAAAGATTGCTCTCTCTATCCATACAGGAGTTCCAAGCTGGATAGGTCTTCAGAACACCTCTCCTTTGTCTCACAGCACCATATAGAGGAAATCTGAAAGGCTGATTAAGATGAAGGGTATAGTTGGCCATGTTTAAGGAAGTAACTAGTTTAAGTAGCCCTATAGATCAGGTTTCTTAAAGAGAGTGCAAATGATGAAATATAATACGGAGAATATAATATCATATAATGACATGAAGCTTGAAGATATCATCATGGATGCATCGAGCTTTATCAAATTAAATATACCTGAGAAGAAAACATATCTGCATCCTTGGATAAAAGAATCAGAGCTCATTATGATTTGTGGTTGGCGTGGAACAGGGAAAACCATGTTTGCCTTATCAATATTGGACGCCATAAGCAGAGGTGGTTCTTTTGGTCCTTGGTCGTCTCATGAACCAACACCCTGCCTTTATCTTGATGGAGAGATGGCAGCAATAGATACAATAAATCGTATAAAGTCCTTAAGCACCTCCGAACCGAATAAGAACTTTTATATATACAGTGACGCATATGCTACCCAAGAAGGGAAAAGAAGAGCTACTCTGCTGAATGAAGATTGGCGCGAAAAAATCAAGACCTATCTAATAGAGCATGGAATTAAAGTGTGGATTATTGATAATGCATCGGCTCTTTCCCCTGGTATTGACGAAAATTCTAAGGAAGAATGGGATGTTATTAATAATTGGTTTTTAGATCTTAGATTTTCCGGGATAACCACAATATTTCTTCATCATGAAGGCAAAGGCGGAAAGCAAAGAGGAACGAGCGCAAGAGAGGATTTTCTTGATGTCAGCATACGATTACAACACCCTAACAATTATAATAAAGATATCGACGGGTGCAGATTTATAGTCAGTTTCGAGAAAGATCGTATACCTGATAAAGATAGACCGCTTATCCAAAATGTTGAGTTCAAGCTTATTCAAAACGATAACAAACCAATTTGGGAATATGGAGATGCGAAAAGTAACACCCAAAATGAAGTGCTAAAGTTATTTCATGAAGGGCTAACAAATAAGGAAATCACAGAGAAACTGAAAATATCGAAATCACGTGTGAGCCAAATAAAAAAATCGTTAATCGAAGATGGCTTACTAACGAATAATAACAAGCTCACAAAATTAGGTGCTCAGAAAATTTTCGGAGATTAAAAATGGCTAGGGTAGGAGTAAACAAAAGCAGTAAACAATCAGTAGTAAACTTCAGGGTAAACTTGTGTAAACAGACCCCATGCAAAGGCAGTTACAGCATAGGTTTACAAGTAAACTATTTAGTAAACCGTCTATCTGTTTACAACAACCCCCTATAGGGGTTGTAAACAGTAAACACTAAACGGTTTATCTAAAAACAATAGGTGATAAAATCAAACCAGATAAGAGACTATATACCATTAAAGAGGCTTCGATTTATTTAGGCCGAACCTTGTGGGGAGTTCGTACTCTTATTTGGAATGGGAAGATCCCACATATTCAGGACGGTCGAAAATATTACCTGGATATTAAAGACCTCGATGCATACATTGAGAGAGAAAAAAAGGTGTTTTATTAATCGAGAAGAAAAAGAGGATCAATCCTTTATTTGGGGAGTTACAGTGTGTTTTCCGATATAGTCAAGAACATCAGATTTCTTGTACCGAACAGATTTCTCGATTTTTACGTAAGGTAATCCAATGCCTTTTTGCCTGTGTGCTCTTAGAGTTGATAATGAAAGCTTTGTCAGCTTACTTACTTCAGTTTCCGTTAAAAGGACGTCATTTTCCATAGCAAATAAATAGCAATAATAGCAATAGATGTCAAATATTGACAATCAGTATTAAAGACAGTATATTAATAAATAGCAAGAGGTATTAATGAATAGCAATAGATACGATGGTTTCATTTGGTGATTCATAAGTGCTCACGGGCTAGGCAGTGCACGCCGAAAAGGGCAACCCTGGCCCCTGCCCGTGAGATTGTCACAGGAGGAAAGCGAAAGGGGGCTTTCATGGGATGTATTTACAAACGAGGTAATATTTATTGGATCAAGTATTATCGGAATGGCAAGCCGTATCAGGAATCATCAGGGAGTACGAAAGAGAACAAAGCCAAACAATTGCTAAAGAAGCGTGAGGGTGAAATTGCAGAGGGCAAGGTGCCGGGAATTGTGTTTGATAAGGTAAAGTTTGATGATCTTGCAAAGGATTTGCTCTCAGACTATCGAATCAATGGTCGAAAATCTCTGGACAGACTCGAATACAGCATCAATCATCTCAAGAAGCATTTTGAGGGAACCAGAGCAACAGAGATCACAACTCCACGGATAAGGAAATACATCGAGGCAAGACTCGAACATGGCGCTGAGAATGGTACAATTAACCGTGAGCTCGCAGCACTCAAAAGGATGTTGAACATCGGAGCACAGCAAACCCCACCAAGAGTAGACAGAGTGCCATTTATCCCGATGCTGAAAGAGAACAATGTGCGGAAGGGCTTTTTTGAACATGGGGATTTCTTGGCTTTACGCAATGCTCTTCCTGAGTACATGAAAGGTTTTGCTACGTTCGGGTACAAGACCGGATGGAGAAAGACAGAGATTGAAACACTTACTTGGGCTCAGGTGGACCGTGAACAAGGCATCGTGAGGCTTGAACCTGGGGATACGAAAAATGATGATGGAAGAACCGTATACCTTGATACTGAACTCCAAGAAATATTCAAAAGCCAGTGGGACAAAAGGAAAACAGCAAAGAAGATCATCTCCTATGTATTCCCAAATGAAGAAGGAACAGACCGGATAAAAGATTTCCGGGGCGCATGGAAGAAAGCATGTACTGAGGCTCAAATTGGCAAAAGGCTTTTCCATGATTTCCGGCGCACAGCAGTCCGTAATATGGTCAGATCAGGTATCCCCGAAAGAGTTGCAATGATGATCTCTGGTCACAAAACAAGGACCATCTTTGACCGTTACAACATCGTGAACGCCGATGATTTGAAACAGGCTGCATCGAGGCAGGAAGCATATCTACAAAGCCAAATGGTTACAAAAACAGTTACAGTCACAGATTTTTCAAAGAAAACCGCTTTATCAGGTTCGAGAAAACCCTTTGATTATCAAGATGGTGCGAGAGAAGGGACTCGAACCCCCACGGCGTGAACCACTGGATCCTAAGTCCAGCGCGTCTACCAATTCCGCCACTCTCGCGTGCGTGTTATGTAAGAAAAT
>Ga0209408_1000545_pt1 | contig 27920 bp, 22 predicted proteins | sample AD_UKC107_MetaG_FD_184422 | JGI IMG/M metagenome (GOLD analysis project Ga0209408, IMG submission 184422) | Active sludge microbial communities of municipal wastewater-treating anaerobic digesters from Hong Kong - AD_UKC107_MetaG (SPAdes)... | ecosystem: Engineered > Bioreactor > Anaerobic >... | reverse complement strand
CGCTATACACGCTGGTTTCCCTCAACATTCTACGAAGAACGAAAGAAATTGGAATTCGAACAGTTTTGGGATCTACGCATTTTGGTGTTAATGCTCTAGTTAGCAAACCTTTCCTAATAATTATTGGCCTTTCTTCAATTTCTGGGGGATTTGGAGGATACTACCTATCAAAAATGCTTCTTAAAAGTCTTTGGCCAGTTCACGTACCCATTTCAACTGCAAGTTTTGCAATTCCTATTGGGATTATGATTGTTTTGGCTTATGTAATCATAAGAGCCAAAGTTTTTAATACAATGCGAAAGAACCCGGTTAATTCGCTGAGATACGAGTAATGATTTGGCGTTTGAACAGGCTGATATCGGGGGACTTAGGATTTATCCTAGTTAATTGTTCCTTGCGAACCGTTCCTCCAGATTAAACCATTTATAAAAAATTTGTTACCACCTTTTTAATGTGGTTTCTTAATCCTTTCAATTTTTTATAATTTGTAATATGGGTTGTTTCAATAGCCCCCATGATTTATAATGTTCAGACATATCGTAATTACCCCCTGTTAATACAGCAGCAATCTGTAATTCGGGAATTACAATAATAAAACGCCCTCCCGAACCACTGGCATATATTACTTCGTATTGTTTATTATTAACTTCAATTTCTTTGATCCACCACAATAAGCCATAACCCATCTTGTATTCATCAATCCAGGTATGACGCTCTGATAACTTTTTGATACTTTCCTCTTCAACAACTGTTTTTCCATCCCATTTACCTTTATTTAAAACCAGTAATCCAATTTTCAACATATCTCTTGATGATAGCTGAAGCGTGCCGCTACCGTCAGGAAAGCCATTTTGTTTGTCAATTTCCCAGTTATATTCAGTTATCCCAATTTTTTTAAATATCCTGTCAGCTGCATACCGATCAGCCTGCTTACTTGTTGCATTGAATATTATGGCATTCAGAATGTTTGGAATTCCGTTGTCATACGACAAAACGGTTCCGGGTTTACTAATAATTTCCCTGTTTAAAAGTGTACTCAACCTGTCATCACTATAACGCCATGCTTCTTCTTCATCTAACTTCATGCCCGCTTTCATTGACAATAAATTCTGAATAGTTATTGCCTGTGATGGATTGAAATCCAGATAGGTATTGATATTATCATCAAGTCCGTTAATGTAATGATCATCAATAGCAGCCATTGTTAATAATGCTACAATACTTTTAGTTGCACTGCTTTGATTTTCCAATGTATTAACATCGTGATCGTAAAAGTATTCTTCAACAATCAGTTGATTTTTATGTGAAATTAATAGTGAAAAAATGATCCCATAATCCTTATTGATAATTTGAGAAATAGCACTATCAATGCTTTGTGTAATATTTTTGTTTTCTGATAAGTCTTTAACAGAAATTCCATCGTTGAGTAATGCAGGTGGAGAGTAGACAGATAAGTGTGATTTTCGTGGAAAAACACCATTTAATTGTGAAGATGACAACTTGTGATAAACCATTTTTATTTTTGACTGATCCGGCAATTCCATCTCACTTACCATTGTGTTTTTCAATGTATCAATAATAAATACCTGCTCCATATTTGATGGTGCACCAAATTTTAATATAACTTCAGGAAAAAGCATTTTTATTCTTTCAATTCGGGTTTCGTTATCCTTTATCCCATAATAATAGCTGTGAACAATCCCATATAATGTTTGGTCAATATTAGTGCGAAACTCATATATATATTTCCATACACTATCAGCTTTATGTTCCCAAAACCCTACAACTTTATCGGTTTTTTTTGAACTGGTTTGTCCATTTGCGATTTGGCAACCACTTAAAGTTCCAATTGCAATAATTGCCGTTAATACTTTAATTATTTTTTCCCCCATTTATCTCTTTTTTTAGCTTAAAATTTTCTAAATGCCACACACCGGATAAACGAACCTTGATCTTTTACCGGAGAAAGAATAGTTTCTACTTGAGTTTAGCTATAGGAATAAATCTGATTAACTTTAAATCTTCTCATATCAATAGCGTTTCACATGGGCTGCGTCACATATTTTCGTGTTGCAGGTTTTGTTTTAATCGTCCAAGAACTAACGGATAACCTCAAATCTTTTTGTTAAAAAATCATTTCCACACTTTATGTTTAGAAGGTATAATCCCTGAGGTAAATCAAGGTTCCTGAAATCAAGGTTCAGGGTTTTCTGGTTCTTGCTTATCTCTTCAGAATAAACTGTTTGTCCGCTAATACATATAATTCTGGCCGTTGCTTCCCCTATAAAATCGTTTTCAACGGTTGCCTTGAAACAGCCAGAATTAGGAACAGGAAAAACATTGAGCGACTGGTTAGTATCACGTAAAAATGGCTGGCTTGTTGTGGTAAGGTTATTTTTAAACCAGGCAACTTTCCCAGTTGAATTTGCTCCGGCAACAGCATCTAGATACCCATCGTTGTTTAAATCGCCAATGCTAACTGGCCACGCTCCTGCATAGCTGTATCCGATAGTTTTCCGTGTAAAGTTCAAATTATCTCCCTTGTTTTCAAAAGAAACAACTTTTGATCCACCTGCGGTTGTTCCAATAAAGTCTATATCACCATCCTTATCTAAGTCTCCTGCGCTAACTGCAAGTGTGTACGAAAAATTGGTAATTACTTTATGTTTTATCCAGCTGCTATTTCCCATATCATTTTCGTACCACGAAATTTCTCCCGAGAGATATCCTGTAGCGTAAATATCAGTATCGCCATCATTATCGAAATCAAGAGTACCTAGCCAATGGGGAAGTTGTATTTGATTATCGACTGTAACTTGTTGCGACCAATCGGTGCCACTACCATCGTTAATAAAACATACTATTATGTTATTATCGCACGAAGCGCCTATTACATCTAAATTTCCATCTTTATTCACATCGGCTAAGCAAACTGCTTGGGATGCAGGAAAGTTTGAGATTATCCCATGCTGTGTCCAGCTAGACCCATCACCATTGCTGGCAGTATTCTCGAACCAAGCAATTTTACCTAGCTGCGCTGAAGCAGATACAACATCCAAATCACCATCGTTATCAATATCGCCAGCAAATACACCATGGCTATAATAGAAATAATTTGTGATGGGTATTCTTTCCCACGACTCAAAATCTGTTCCGTTACTTTTATACCAAACCACGCTGCCACCGTCAGTTCCTGCGCCTGAGGCCACAACATCCTTAAATCCATCGTTGTTTATATCAGCTACATGTAAATACATGCCACCATTAAACGAATTATCAATATTTTTCTTAGTACCAAAACTCGTATTCTGATTGTTTTTCCACCACACAATTTCCTTGTTAATGGAAGAGCATACAATATCATTGGAATTATCATTATTCAAATCGGCAATAATTAGACCCGAAACATTTTGCTCACTACTCGTTAAAACATTCTCTGTAAAGCTGAGCTGGCCAAATGTAATTCCTAATTCAAATAGGCAAACAAATACAGCTAAAAGTAACTTTTTCATAACTTTAATAGTTTATAATTTGCCCAAAGTTCCCGCCTATTAATTTCGAAAAAAAATATTTTATTGGAATGAGCTGAAGATTTATTTTAACTGCTGTTTTTTTTATTTTAAATGAGTTTATATAAACAACCATTGGTTTCATATAAAAACCTCTCTACTAACGTGAAATATCAATATCTTTGAACTCTAATCGAATAAAAATGAACAAAATAAACTATACGCACATTTTTAAAAGAGTTGGATTTCACCTACTATTCTGGATTGTCTACATTCTTTTTGCGCTATTTTTATATAGCGTTTTGTACTCAACGAAACCTATACAAATTTTATCGCAAACCATTAGAATCCTTCCATTTATTCTGGCCACAACCTATCTGCTTCTTTACGTTGCTATTCCATGGTTTTTGAATAAGAAGAGGATATTTCTGTTTTCAATTTCTTTTTTTCTGATTCCCCTTTCAATCAGCTTAATATATAGACTCTACGTAATTATCCAGTTTAAAATACAAAACCCTGATTTTCAGGGAGAGGTTGCATTTTTCTCCATCCCTTTACTCTTTTTTGCTTTTGAGAACTTTGCGGTAATGGCCATAGCTTCAACCATAAAAATTATGAAGCAGTGGTATTTTTCGGAGCATAAAAAAGTGATTCTCGAAAAGCAGATTCTTAAAAACGAGCTAGAAATTCTCCAACACCAAATAAACCCACATTTCCTATTTAATATTTTAAATAACTTATACTCACTTGCAATTGAAAATAACGATGAGCAGACAGCCAGTGGAATTTCAAAACTCTCGGGATTAATGAGATACAACCTTTATAACAACAAAACCGACAGGATTCTACTAAAAAAGGAGGTTGACTACATAAACAACTATATTAAGCTACAAGAAATTCGGTTTACCGGAGATTATAATCTCAAAATCGATTTTGTGGTCAAAGGGGATGTTGATTCGAAAATGATTGTTCCGTTTATTTACATTATGTTCATTGAGAATGCATTTAAGCATGGAATTAGCCTTAACCACGAATCAATAATTACAATAAAAATTGATGTGCTAACCGATTCGGTGGATTTCTACATATCAAACTTTAAAAATAAAACCGAGAATGACATTGATTACGGAATAGGCTTGGAAAATGCCAAACGGAGACTAGAATACTTTTATCCGTCAAAGCATACGTTAAAAATTATTGACAAACCAAATACTTTTGAAGTATATTTAAAAATTGTTTGCTAACAACACAACATGAACTGCATAACCATTGACGACGAGCTTAATGCGCTTAATCTGATTAATAGCTACATCAAAAAAATCGATTTTCTTAACCTTAAGGGTTCATTCCAAAACGCAATTAAAGCTGCCCACTTTTGCGAAAATAACGATGTTGATTTAATATTTTTAGACATTAACATGCCCGATATTAGCGGTTTGCAATTTCTGAAATCGCTACACAAAGACCCTTTGGTAATTTTTATTACCGCCTACAGCGAGTTTGCGCTTGAAAGCTTCAACTTTAACGTGGTTGACTACCTACTTAAACCAATTGAATTTGAACGATTTTTAAAGGCAGCCAATAAAGCCTACAAAAGTTTTATCCCTAAGGAAGTAAAAAAAGAAGAGGATTTGCCATCGGAAAGCAGTAATGAGTTTATCCATTTAAAGAGCAATAAAACCGTTTACAAGCTTAACTTAAATGATATTCTTTTCATCCAAAGCCTTGGTAACTACGTTCAGGTTCACTCAGCCGACAAGGTAATTACGGCATATTTCAGCTTAAATCAAATTTTGGATTCATTGCCCAGCGATAACTTTATCAGGATTCATAAAATGTATATAGTAAATCTTGAAAAGATTGAGCAGTACGAAAAACACCGCGTAAAAGTTGGGAAACTATTTTTGCCCATTGGGCAAACCTACCGAAAACTATTTGAGGAAAGGGTGAAGTAACTCCTCCTCTCCTTTCTCCGTCTGTCCGCTAAAGGCGTTCCAACGGGTTTTGTGGTTTACAAAAGCCTCACCCCATCATCCTCAATCACAATTTTTTGGAGGCGGTAGAGTGTTCCGATGGCCTTCTTGAAATTCTTCTTACTCATTCCAAGAATATGGTAAATGGTTTCGGGTGCCGATTTATCCCCCAGCGGGAGAAAACCGTTGGCTTTTACCAGCGCATCGTAAACGGTTTGGGCAATATCGTCCAACTTCTTGTGGCCCGGCTTTTCGAGCAGCAAATCGATTTTATCGTCGTCGCGAACTTTCTTAATGTACGCCTTCGATTTGTGTCCAACCCGCAACGGCTTAAAGGTTTCGTTCTGGTACAGAACTCCTGTGTGTAGATTATTTATAATGGCGTTGTAACCCAAATCGGATTTTGAGCTAACGAGAATATCAACCTCATCGCCAACATTATACTCTGGAGGAACATTGTCGAGAAACTTATCGATTTTGGCAGAGCCAACAATGCGGTTTGTTTCCACATCGATGTAGATATGAACCACGTACCAACGATCGGTTTCCATGCGCATCTTCTGCTCGCGGAACGGAACCAGCAAATCCTTCGCCAAGCCCCAATCGAGGAACGCGCCAACCTGAGTTACCGAAACAACTTTTAGGAATGCGAATTCGCCAACCGTGGCGAAGGGTTTCTCGGTTGTAGCAACCGGACGATCCTCAGAGTCGAGGTAAACGAAAACGTCAACCTCATCGTCAATTTCGCACCCTTCCGGAACGTATCGGTTTGGCATTAGGATTTTTCCCGTTTCACCGCCATCGAGGTAGGCGCCAAAATCTACAAGTTCAATAACTTTCAGCGTATTGTATTTTCCAAGTTCTGCCATTTTTCTTAATTTACATGATATTTCTTCGTGCAATTTACAACTATTTGCGGAATCTGCTTCCAATTCTCAGGTTAAGCGAAAATAGTGCTAGTGCTACCAAAATCATTCCGGCAATAGCAACAGCTGTTGGATTTTCATTCGGAAGAATTAACCAGCTTAGAATTGCTCCCAATACAGGAATTATAAATTTCCACATATTTAAGTTTGAAACCACAACTTCAGGTCGCTTTAGCAACGTGTACCATATTGAAATTGCTGCTGCCGATAGGAAGCTGAGCCAACCCAGCGAAAGGTAGTACTCAGCAGGAAACGGTCCGGGGTTATATCCTTCAACAATAACTCCAAATACAAAAAGAAGCGCACCTCCAAAAATCATGGAGAAAGAGCCCAGCACCAATGGAGGAATTTTTCGTTTGTCTCGGGCAATAATTACATTCCCAAAACCCGATAGAATATTATTCAGCAAGAGAATTACTATTCCAACCAGCACCATTTCACCGGTCGCTCCCATACCTTTTCTTCCTAAACTTATTATCACAACACCTGACAATCCCAGCAAAATGCTGAATAGTTTGCCTCTGGTTAGCTTATCGTTAGGCATTAGGAAGTGGGCAACCAGGGCAATAAATAGCGGCCCCGAACCAATTATCATTGCACCCAGTGCGCCCGGGACCAAATTCATTCCAGAGTAAAAAAGTGCGTACTGCATGAACGTGAGGATAAACCCAACCAGCAGAATTTTCCCAACGTTCTTTTTTGCCGCAGGCAATTTCTCCCTGATATTTTTAATAAACGGCAAAATTATTATTCCCGAAATAAAAAAACGAACTCCCGCAAACTGCAGGGGCATGTTGTACTTCAACCCTACCTTAATCCCAACAAAAGCAGTCGCCCATAACACACAGGTTACAATAGCCAGAAAGGTGGTTGATTTTATAAAGTGTAATGATTTCAACTTTTTTATGTCAAATGTATGAAGTCAAATATATGATGTATTATGTTTAAGTTTTATCTAGTATTTCGAATTTACGCATCTTCTGTCAATCATTTTTAATGATAAAATCTCAAAAAATAATTCTTATCATTAATATAAACCAAGTCAATTATCACTTTTGATATTTGACTTTTGACATCATACATTTGACATAATTCTTTAAATCCCCCACGGGGAACTGCCTCCTGTCTCATCCTGCACAAAACCTGCATATCGTTCCGCAACGGTATCGAGTAACGAAACAACCTCATCCGGTTCGTTGCTGGTAACAAGCTTTAAGCGCAATTCCTTAAAATTTGGCAAACCCTTAAAGTAGCAGCTGAAATGCCTGCGCATTTCCAGAATCCCTCGTTTATCGGGTTTAAACTCCAACGATTTGGAAAAATGCTCTTTAGCAATTTCCACCTTCTCCTCAACCGTAAGCGGTTTCATCAATTCGCCCGTTTCCAGAAAATGTTTTATTTCCCTGAAAATCCAGGGTCTTCCGTATGTGGCTCGCCCAATCATCACGCCATCAACTCCGTAACGGTCAAACATCTCTTTGGCCCTCTCGGGGCCATTTACATCGCCATTGCCGATTACCGGAATACGCATCCGTGGATTCGCTTTCACCTCGCCAATAAGTGTCCAGTCGGCTTCGCCCTTGTAGAGCTGAGCACGGGTTCGTCCGTGTATTGTTATCGCCTTAATGCCAACGTCCTGTAACCGCTCGGCAATATCAACAATAAACTTCGACTCATCGTCCCAGCCAAGTCGAGTTTTCACGGTAACAGGCAAATGCGTTGCATTCACAATTTGCCGGGTCATTTCCACCATTTTGGGCACATCCTTCATCATTCCCGATCCTGCGCCACGGTTCGCAATTTTTTTTACCGGGCAACCGAAGTTAATGTCAATCACCTCAGGTTCTGCAGCCGTAGCTAACCTACACGCCTCAACCATGCTCTCAATTATGTGCCCGTAAAGCTGAATGCCAATCGGTCGCTCGTAATCGTATACATTGAGTTTTACCTGGCAACTTGATGCATCGCGAATTAACCCATCGGAATTCACAAACTCGGTGTACATCATATCGGCGCCAAAATGCTTGCACATGTACCGAAACGAAGGATCGGTAACATCTTCCATGGGAGCTAGGAAAAGTGGCCGGTAACCCAAATCAATCTCGCTAATCTTCACTTTTTGTATCTTTTCGAGCCACAAAAATAGTGAGATATACTCAATTCACAGCAAGCATAGCTATATTTGCCATCTAAAGATTACGAAATGATACGAAAAGCTTTCAGCGATATTTCTCCGCTCACACTAATTATTCTCACAATCGTACTTGTTCTTGCCGGTTTAATAATTTTTGCATTCGTTGGCGTTGTAACCGCTGCGATTTACACTGGGAATTGGGATATAATGTCATTTTTCTCTGGGAATCTGCTTTCAGAGGAAGGGTTAGCGGCCATGCGAATTATACAAATTTGCCAATCCTTTGGCATCTTCCTCTTCCCCGCTCTGCTTATTGCAGTTATAATTTCGAAAAAACCTTTCGCTTTTTTGGGATTCAAAAAAACATCATTCAAGTTCCTTGTACTTTCAGTGATACTGATTGTTGTGGCTCTGCCAAGCATTAACCTGCTTGCTTCGTTGAACGCCAAAATCCCAATGGCTCAATGGATGGTTGACATGGAAATGGCCGCTCAGAATGCTGTGAAGGCGCTCCTATCAACCGACAATATCAACGTAATGCTGGTTAACTTTTTTATGGTTGCCATTTTGCCCGCAGTGGCGGAAGAGTTACTTTTCAGGGGAGTTCTCCAGCGGTTCTTCTGCGATGCCTTTAAGAGCACGTTAGCCGGAGTTATCTTTACAGCTTTTTTATTCAGCGCAATTCACATGCAATTCCAGGGTTTCATTCCCCGAATGGCGCTAGGGTTACTCTTTGGCTACCTGTATGTTTGGACAAAATCGATTTGGATTCCCATAGCCGTTCACTTTGTAAACAATGGGCTGGCTGTAATTGTGTTTTACCTAATCGATAAGGGTAGTGTACCCGCCCAAGCTGAAACATTTGGAGAAATTGGTGTGTACTGGCAAGCCGGGCTAGTTAGCCTTTTTGCTGCGGGAATATTAACCTGGTTTATTTACAAAGAAAGTTTAGCTCTTAATGAAGTCGGTGAAGCTTCGCTCGAGGAGCTGTAAGCCATGCAGCTCATTTTTACGGTACACGTAAACCAGCCCGTACTCCTTTGCATGCTCCCTACGCTCATCGTCCGATAAATCCTTGAAGTGATCCTCCACTTCGTTCCAGATGCTGAGAATTAGCTCATCGGCCTTGGTTCGCAGCGAGTCGAGTTCTGTCAGGGCTCTGGCAGTATTTTGCTGAAGAATTCGCTGGTGGTTGTATGCGTCAACGTAATTTTCGTATCGAACTTTTACAACGGCAATGGTTGGGTTGGTTATTGGCGATTGACCCTTACTTGTCCTTTGGGTTTCGCCATTTATTAAACGCTTGCCCCATTCAATCAAATCTTTATCGGTTGCCAACGAGGGCAGCTTGCGCTCATCAATGTCCATGCCATAAACCTCTCTCACCTTCTCGGGAAGTTCTCCCCGGGCGATGGCCATGTTCAAAACCTGAATGAAATGCGAAAGGTAAAGCCTTGCCTTCTTGTGCGCCGCCTGGTACTCTTTGTTTCTCTCTACCTGATTGTTGTAGGCTGCCTTGTAGTTGGCCATTGCCTTCTCGAAGGAGTTAATAAAAAGTTCAACTTTAGTAAACGTGCTTTGCGAGTAGGCCAGCTTGAAAGGAGGCAACTCCTTGCCCTTTTTTAGTGCTGATTTCAACGCACGCAAACGGGCACTATCGGTGTTAGGGAGACGTCGATATGGCATAACGGCAACTGTTAGTTTTGTGTTGATAAAGTGCGAATATAGCTATTGAAAACAAAAAAACAATGCTATTCGCAAAATATTTTCAGATTTTTTACAAATTGTTTAACAGCAACTTAGATTGCGAACGGCACAAACCAACCTGCATGCCAAGCATATTCTCACAATCAGATATCAAACCACGAAAAAAAACAATCCATCAAAATGAATTATCTTTGAAGGTTATTTAACCCCAAAAACTTAAAATGGCTTATGTACGGTAAAATAAAAGATTTCTTAGCAAACGAGCTGAAAGCTATCGACGAAGCTGGTTTGTACAAAAAGGAACGCATCATTACAACTCCTCAGCAGGCAAAAATTCGGGTTAGCACAGGGCAGGAAGTGTTGAACTTCTGCGCCAACAACTACCTTGGCCTCTCCAACCACCCTCGTTTAATCGATGCGGCAACCCGCTCTCTTCAATCGCACGGTTTCGGCATGTCGTCGGTTCGGTTTATCTGCGGAACGCAGGATATCCACAAGGAGCTAGAAAAGAAAATATCTGAGTACTTCGGCATGGAGGACACCATTCTGTACATTGCAGCCTTCGACGCCAACGGTGGCATTTTCGAGCCAATTTTTGGTGAGGAGGATGCCATTATCTCTGACGCACTAAACCACGCTTCAATAATTGATGGTGTTCGTTTGTGTAAGGCGCAACGTTACCGCTACAACAATGCCGACATGGCAGACCTTGAAGAAAAGCTAAAGTTAGCCCAAGCCCAACGTTACAGAATTATTGTTACCGATGGCGTATTCTCAATGGATGGCAACGTGGCTCCACTGGACAAAATTGTTGAGCTGGCCGAAAAATACGATGCCCTAATAATGGTTGACGAAAGCCACTCTGCTGGTGTTGTTGGTGAAACCGGCCGTGGAGTTACCGAGCAGTTCAACTGCCGGGGAAAAGTTGACCTTATCACTGGGACTTTAGGAAAAGCCTTTGGCGGTGGTTGCGGTGGATTCACAACCGGGAAAAAGGAGGTTATCGACATGCTTCGCCAGCGTTCGCGCCCATACCTTTTCTCAAACTCAATGCCTCCGGCAATTGTTGGCGCAGGAATTGAGGCGTTCAACATGCTTGAGCAGAGCAACGAGCTGCACGACAAGTTAATGGAGAACACCAGCTACTTCACTGCAAAAATGAAGGAAGCTGGCTTCGACATAAAACCAACGCAAAGCGCCATTGTTGCGGTAATGCTATACGATGCGAAGCTTTCGCAGGATATGGCTGCAACCCTGCTCAACGAGGGAATATACGTAATTGGGTTCTACTATCCGGTTGTTCCAAAAGATCAGGCGCGAATAAGGGTTCAGGTTTCTGCCGGACATTCACGCGAGGACTTGGATAAATGCATTGCAGCATTCACCAAGGTTGGCAAAGCACTAGGCGTTATTAAATAGTCAACAGGGAAAAAAGCAAAAAGGGTGCATATCAAAATTGCACCCTTTATTATTTAGAACAAACCGTGTATCTGCGCATCGATCTTTTCGATAACAAAGCGCAAATCGGCAGGTTTCTCAGAGAAGTTTAGGTTATCGACCTCAACTATCAGCATTTTTTCATGCTTGTAGCCCCCAATCCAAGCCTCGTAGCGTTCGTTAAGGCGCTGCAGGTAATCGAGGCGGATGCTCTTCTCGTAATCGCGGCCCCGTTTCTGAATTTGGCTTACCAGGGTTGGAACTGTTGCTCTCAGGTATATCAGCAAATCGGGTGGTTGAATGAGCTTGCACATTAAATGGAAAAGGCTTTCGTAGTTATCGAAATCGCGGGTCGACATTAAGCCCATGTCGTGCAGGTTTGGAGCAAAAATGTGCGCATCCTCGTAAATTGTACGATCCTGTATCACCTTCTCGCCGGAGCGGCGAATATCTACAATCTGGTTAAACCGGCTGTTCAGGAAATAGATTTGCAGGTTGAAGCTCCACCGCTGCATGTCCTCGTAAAAATCGTTGAGGTACGGATTATCGTCAACATCCTCGTAGTGGGGTTTCCATCCGTAGTGGCGAGCAAGCAAACGGGTTAGAGTGGTTTTTCCGGAGCCAATGTTTCCTGCAACAGCTATATGCATAATTTCGAATATTTTTAGATTTTATGAGAACCTAAAAATACAAAACATAACGGAGTTTACACCGTTGGCTAATCGATTTTTTTGCACAATTTGAAGGATGCCCCATCGAAGCATTTGGTTTGTCCTTGAACACTAAGGGGCAGGGCATTGCAGGGACAAGCATATTTTACATCAGGCTCAACTTCGTTTAAATTCACTCGCACAATTTCATCGTTTTTCTTTACCCACAGGTAATTTCCCTCAAAACGAAGTGCTTCATAACTAACATCTACCGATTCTAATTCAGCTCCGTACAAATCCCATCTGGAAATATTCTTCCCAATGCTTCCCAAGTAAACGGTTCCATTATGCTCAATCAGAAAAGATTTTGGTGAAAACTGGTAATCAGAACCAACCGAAATTTCCATGCTTGTTGGCTTAAACGTTTCACTAAAGTGCATAATTTGCCCCTGCGTGATATCAAGAATCCAGAAACCACCCCGAGAGCTCCTACATACAAGAGGAATTTCACCCAATCCGAAATCGGTTAGATTAATGGGAGTTCCAACCACTGATGCGTTTGAGTTTAGGATTACAACCGTTTGGGTTTCGGTGTAAAAAACCATTACCCGAAAAGGGTCACTTGCATCAACCAACGAGGGGTTACCAAGAGCAATATTGGAGTAGGTAGCCAGAATTTCTCCTTGGCTATCCATTTTTTTTACCGATGAACCGTCAATGTACCAGTAGCCATCAATTCCATCAAAAACGGGCATGGCAGGCTGTGAACCCGCAGTTTGCAATCCTACCACCAACAAAAACCAACATAGCAAAACCAAATACTTCCTCATATTGAGTCTAGTTAGCATTCATTGAAAGCAGCGCATCAACGTACTCACGATTGTTGCTTAACCGGGGAACCTTATTCTGCCCACCAAGTTTTCCACGGCTTTTCATCCAGTGAAAAAAAGTATCATTTTTTAAGCTATGAACAACTGGAGGTCCCAGGGTAATTCCCTTGTATCGCTTTGCTTCATAGTCGGAATTTATTGAACACAGGGCATTGTCGAGAAGCGACGTAAAAAAGGTTAAATCCGCTGGTTCCTTCTCAAACTCAATCAGCCACTCATGGGCGCCCTTTGCATTCTCATCCATATAAATTGGGGCAGCAGTATACTCACGAATTAATGCTCCTGTTTTTTCGCATGCAACGGCAAGCGCCTTCTCAGCATTGTCAATTATTAGCTCTTCACCAAATGCATTTATGAAGTGTTTTGTTCTTCCGGTAATAACAATTTTATGCGGGAAGGTTGAGGTAAACATTACAGTATCGCCAATCATGTATCGCCATAGGCCTGAATTTGTTGTTATAAGCATAGCGTAGTTCTTGTTAACCTCCACATCGGCAATGGAATACACTTTCGGGTTTGACATTCCAAGCTGTTCGGTTGGAATAAACTCATAGAACACACCGTAATCGAGCATTAAGAGCATATCGTTCCGGCAGGGATCGTCCTGAATGGCGAAGAAACCCTCGCTGGCATTGTAGGTTTCCATGTAATGCATATTAGGCGAAGGAATTAAACGCTGGAACTGGTCGCGGTAAGGAGTGAAGTTAACCCCTCCGTGAATAAAAAGCTCAAGGTTAGGCCAAACTTCAAGCAGATTGCTTTTGCCGGTATAGTCGAGGATATGCTTAATCATCACCAGATTCCATGAGGGAACGCCAGCAATATTCGTAACATTCTCCTTTAGGGTTTCCGAGGTAAGCTCCGCCAGCTTTTTTTCCCACTCGGGAATTAACGCCACTTTCTGGCTTGGCGTGCGAATAAAATCAGCCCACCAGGGCAGGTTCTCGATAAGAATTGCCGATAAATCGCCGTAGTACGACTCGTTGCTGTAGTTGTCAATCTGGTGGCTTCCTCCAAGGGTTAGACCCTTCCCCGAAAATATTCCATTCTCGGGGAATAAATTGTTGTAGATAGCCAGAACATCCTTCCCCCCACGGAAATGGCACTCTTCCAGCGCATCGTTGCTAACAGGAATAAACTTACTTTTGTCGCTGGTGGTGCCCGACGATTTTGCGAACCACTTCGTTTCGCCAGGCCACAGCAGGTTGGTTTCGCCATTACGGAGCCGCTCAACGTACGACTTCACCCCTTCGTAGTTGATTACCGGGACGTTCCTCTGGAAATCGGAAATACTTGAAAAGCTTTCGAAACCAAAGTTCTTGCCGTACTCAGTATTTTTTGCTCTATCGAGCAGCTTAAAGAGCGTTTCCTCCTGAACCTCAAGCGGGAATCGGCGAAACAGGTCGATTTGGTGTAATCGCTTCGTGTTCAGCCACCTTACCAGTGATTTTATTATAAGCATATGCTACTGTTTTTTTTACCGCTTGCTAAATCGATTTTAGTATTTCTGCTGCTTTCCTCAAATCCTCCTCCGATTTTCCGAAGCAAATCCGGAGCTGCTTGCTATCGAACGTATCGTGGTAGAAGAACGACATTGGCAAAGCCAATATTTTATTTTCCTGTGCTAATTTCAACGAAAAGTCAACATCGCTCTTATCGGAAATATTTTCGTATCCAAGCACCTGAAAGTATCCTCCCTGTGCAGGGTAAACAGTAAACTTCGAATCAGTCATAAGGCCGTTGAATAAATCCCGCCTCTCCTGAAACTCTTTCCTGTAGGGGAACCAAGTTGTTTTCCCATGCAGGTAATCGGAAAGGGACAATTGTATTGGAAGGTTAACAGAAAACACCTGATACCTGTGTGCCACTCTAAATCTGGCCATTACAGGTTCCGGTGCCATGCAGTAACCCACTTTCCATCCTGGTACACACAACGATTTTCCTAAAGAACCCACGATTACCGATCTCTCAGCCAACTTGGGAATACTACAAATACTTGAGCGCGATGTACCATCGTAAACCAACTCAATAAACGACTCGTCGCTAACAATTAGAATTTTTGTGCCATTCACTATTCTTTGAAGGTGAGCCAAGTCTTCTGATGATAAAACTTTCCCGGTTGGGTTATGCGGGGAGTTAATGATTATTGCCTTGGTTTTGCTGTTTATCAGCTTTGGAAAAGCATTCCAGTCAACGGAAAAATCAGGATGCTTTAAAGGGAAATAGATTGGCCTGGCACCACGAGCTTCAATGGCGGGAACGTAGGTGTCGAAGGCCGGCTCGAAAACAATTACCTCATCACCCTCCTTGATAATAGACGAAATGGCAGTGTATATTGCTTGAATGGCACCTGCAGTAACGGTTATTTCAGTTTCGGGATTGAATGAATAGTTGAAATGGAACTTGTAGTACTCGGAGATAGCCTCGCGCAACTCGAAAACCCCCTCAGAGGGAGCATACTTGTTTCGCCCTTCGGTTAAGTGCCAAACCAACGAATTTAACAATTCGGGTTGACAAGGGAAATCGCTAAAATCATTAGCTAAATTTATGGCATCGGGCTGGTTCGCAATTTTTGCTAAATGCGATACCATCTCCATATTGGTTGCAACTGATGGGTTATTAATCATGAATTTGTGTGTGAAAATCAGCACAAAAATAGCAAAATTGAGCGGAACAGAAGTTTTACTCGGAAATCCTTGGTCAAAGTTTATGCCACATTCAACAAAAATATGCTACTGAAAAACCTGAGCCAGGATTGCATGGGAACGAACACCATGGGCCGAATCCATGTGGTACGTGTAGTAGTGTAACATTTGCTCAACAAACGCATTTCGCTGGGAATGATTCAACTTAATTTCTCCACAACTACTAAACGATGTTTTCAACAGCTTTGTTAAAAGTTGGGCATTCTCTGCTCCAAACCACATTGGATGGTTTGGTTCATGTGTAACGAAGCTACCATTCTTAAAGTCGAAGTAGGGCGTTTCAATGCTATACTCCCCGTTGGGATGAAAACCAAGGTACTTGCAGTACTGCGAAAGGAAAACCAGATGGAAGTTTGGCACGCCATCTTCTAATAGGTCAAGAATTTTTACCGCATTCTCCAGAAACCCAAATAGGGGCGGATTGCTCTCCTCCTCCTTCAACGTACGATAAATTACTTCACCAATAAAAAGCGCCACAGCACGTTTTATGTTATCGAACTGAAGCGTACTGTGTAAACTGCTGCTCGAAACCTCCTTTAGCCGGCCAAGTCCGTGTCCCTTTGAAGGATAGAAAACCACATCGAGCAGGTTTAGGGGCTGAAAGTAAACCGATTTGCTTTTCCCTTTGCCAAACGCTCTGTTCACCATAAGGCTTACTCGCCCATGTTCCAATGTGTACAAGTAGGCAATAATACTACTCTCGCCATACCTGACGGAATGCAGTGCTATTGACCTTGTCTTGTTTAGCATTTAGTTCTTATGAATTTCGTAAAAGGCGTCTCTACTTAACAAAAAGAATTTTTCCAACTGCCGACTGTTCTCCCTTTGAATCGGAACAAAAAAACAGGTAAACACCAGTCGAAACCCTTTGCCCAGCAAAATTTTTCCCGTTCCAGGTTGCCTGTCCTCCCTGGCTTCGGGCTTCATAAACGAGGTTTCCGGCCACATCGGTAATTTTAACGATAGTCTCCTCAACCAAGCCGGTTATTGTAATATCGCCCTGATATTCCGGACGAACCGGATTAGGGAAAGCATAAACCTTACCGAATACCCGCTCGGGTTCAGTTGAATCGGTTCGGTACGAAACCAGCCCTTTGTCGGTTGCAATAAACAGCTCTCCTGTTTTAGGGTGAAGGGCTAAATGCTGTATGTTATTGGAAGGCAAGGGACTGTTATCAGTATCGAAATGGGCAATTTGCTTTGTCCCATCAGCCGACTGAAGGTAAACCCCGGAGCGAGCGGTTCCGAACCATTTCCGGTTCCCGCCATCAACCGCAATTGAAGTAATCACCTCCTGCTCAAGCAGGAAAACAGCAAACTCTTCAATAACATCGGGAATTTTTATACGCTGGGCATAGAAACCCGAATCGAAAACTCGCTCGGGGTTGTAGCTAATCAGCACGCCCTCGTTTGTACCTACCCAAAGGTAACCCTCACGATCGAATGCCATGCTGTGAATCTCGTTGGGGAGAAGGTTGCCTTCGTAATCGGTTAACTTAATCTTCTTGTGATCATCATCACTGGCTGATTCCAAGTTCTCACCGGGATTTAGCACGAAGATACCGCCCCCGGCAGGAATTATCACCCACAAGTCGCCGCTAGGCGAGAACATTGCATCCGACAGCCTGTCGGAACTTATTTCGTTCTGGTACGGGAAACCAACCCATGTTCCATCAACCATCCGAACCGAAATTGGGTTCGCAACGGCGCCGTTTGCCACCCAAAGATTTCCATCTGCATCCTGTGCTAGCCCACTAATTCGACAGTATGGTCCAGAAATTATTGACTGCAGCGAACTGTTCTCGGGCCCGTACATTTCCAACAATTCGCCATCGCGAAACAGCGCTACACCGTTGCCCCAGCTTGCCATAAAAAACTCGCTGGAGTTAAGCTTATTTGGTAAAATTCGAACAGCATCGAAATAGTCGGGGTAACTTTTCGTTGTCCACTCGTTTCCTGAAAATCTGTGAATTGAAAAGGGATACCAACGATTTCCCCAGGAATCGGTTCGCGCACCCCGGGCAACAAGAATATCATCGTTAAAGGGGCTTACGTGGAAAACGTTATTATTATCTGGGCCATCGGGGCGAATTTCTGCCCAGGCTCCATTCGTATTGTACATTAAGCCATAGTTATCGTCGGCAATGGCAATAGCACCGTTAGCATCTACAATGGTGAAATTTGGCGAGAAACGATCGAATCCCTGGTAACCATGCACGTATGACACAGGTCCATCTATACTTTGGTAAACTTCAACAGCCTGTCGGCCACAAACCGCCAAGCGATTGTTGGTAACGGATAAACTTTTGAAGAACGAATGCGTTGCCCCCAGCTGCTGCCAACCATAACCAGTACTTACGTAAACACTGAAAGAATCTTCGGTATCGGCAGCCTGTACTATAACCAAACTTTCGTTAAACCCAACAACAGCCTTCACCTCATACTCTGGGCCAGGCACCCCAATTTCTTGCGTCCAACTTTGGAAATGAAAAATTTGTGGATCGTTTGCATTAGCGCTTTTCAATCCAAGGTTAGTTGCAGCATAAACTCGCCCATTATGCTCAGCAGTCTGGAAAACAACAAGTTCACTCCCTCCTTCGCCAATGTAGTATGTATCCTTTATCTCAGCCTTTTCAATGTTTAGTAGAACAATACCGAAACTGGTTGAAACCAAAACTTCCCCGTTGGAGCGGAAGAAAAAATGATTAATCGACTTAGAACCCTGCATGGGTTTCTCCAAAATGTATGGCAAATTAACAACATAATTTTTGTGAACAATGTCAATATTCCCGTTCTGGTACCCAACCAGCAACGCATTGTGTAGCTGAGAGTAACCAATTGCGCTAATTCCCAAATCGGTTAAGCCATCCACCTTGCTAAGCTTCCCTATTATACCTTCGGTTGGGTTAAACCAGAATGCGCCATTGGTGGAGGCTACATAAACTCGTTCGGGGGAAGCAGTTGCTGCTACTCCTTTGTTGTATGAAAAATGGTCGCGCCAGGCACCAACAGGTATTTGCCCAGCGGCACCTTTCACTACAAACAAAGAAACCACAATAAGAAGAATGGATCTCATTACAGGAAAAAATTTGATTTCACTAATAAACAACTTTTTTCTTTACTGGAAAGTATAGAACACATTAAAAATATTTAAGTTGTTTAATATACCAGCTAGCCGATATTCGACAGAAGAAAATCGGTAAGCAAACGTATGGCTTTCCCCCTGTGGCTAATACTGTTCTTAAGGGACAGTTCCATTTCGGCAAAAGTTTGTGAGTACCCATCGGGCAAAAAGATTGGGTCGTATCCAAAGCCATCGTGCCCACGAAATTCATCTATTATCTGCCCGGTTACCGTTCCCTCGAAAAGATACTCCTTCCCATCCCAAATTAATGCGATAATGGTTCTAAATTGAGCCTTCCTGCTTGCTACCCCTTTCAATTCTTGTAGCAGTTTCACAATATTCTGTGCTGGGTCTCTCTCCTCGCCAGCGTAACGTGCTGAATGAACTCCTGGTTCACCGTTTAGTGCCTCAACTTCGAGGCCAGTATCATCAGCAAAGCAGTTTACCCCAAACTTATTGGACACAAACCAGGCCTTCTGCAAGGCATTCTCATGAAGGGTAGAAAAATCCTCAGGGATTTCATCGATGAACCCCAAATCGTTTAACGATTTAAGCTGGTAGGTATTCTTAAGAATTTGGCCAACCTCATAAAGTTTGTGCTGATTGTTTGTTGCAAAAACCAGCTCCCTGGTTGTGTGAGTCATAAGATGGATTACCTTGGATTTATGCTCATAACAGGAATATGTCCTGCATTTGCAATAATTGACTGTTCATGGGGTTCAACAACAAAGGTTCCATCTTCTTGCTTTCGAGTTGTCATTATAACAATTAAATCAGCACGAATATTTACAGCCAAATCAAGAACTTCTTCGGCGTAGGGTTTTTGTCCTTCAACTGTGTAAATCTGGTAACGAGCTCCTTTCTCATCTAAACATTTTATGGCCGAAGCCATATTTAAATCAACCTTGGCCACCAGCTCCGGATCGGAAACGTTTGGTTTAATTAGATGAAAACGTGAAACATAATAATCGCTAAAGTATGATATCCACGAATGTTTCTCCTTGTTTTCAACTGTGAAATCAATTGGAAAAACGATCTCATCGTACCTTTTGTTAATGGGTGGTTCCTGAATGGTAACGAAGGGAGCCTTTGAAGCAGTAATTACTTTCAATGCCCAGTACTGACCCAAATCAACCTTCCCTTTAATGCTTTCCGAACCCATTATAACCATACTTACATTTAATTCCGAGGACACACGAGCGATTTCTTTCACTATTTCCCCAACACCTACTAAATACCTAGGAAGCACGCCAAACTTTTCATTAGTTGATTTTGCCAACGTTTCCAGCTTCATTTGTGCAGCTTCCATGTTTTCTTTTTTCGGAACCACATGAAACATGGTAACATCCTCACCAACTACACTCGATACGCGAATCGCATGTTGGAGGGCATAATCAGCCACTTGTTTAAAATCGGTGGGGACAAGTATCGTTCTCTTGCTTTTTTCCATTGGTTGTACTAATTTTAAACCATTAACTAGGTAAAAATATAGAACCCCTTGTGGGTTCTTGTATTTTTTTCTTAAATTGTTTCGTTGAGCAGCAAATCTTTTGAAAGTAAGGTAATGAATTCATTTTTTTCGATTAGATTGCAGCCTTATAAACGATGGTACAAGGTATGAATTTTTCAAGATTTATTAATACAAGGCATCTATTTTTTTTATTGCTACTTTTCACGCTACGTTGTATACCTGTGCAATCTGCAACTAATCAGTCTAACTACCCTATACCCTTCTCGTACACAACCCATGTAAACCCACCCAACAATTTATCCTATCCATGCTACCTTACACCCTTAGGTTCCGAAAAACTGGTTGTCGCAAACACACGGAATGTTTGGATTTTCGACGGAAATTACTGGGAAACAATACCTTCTCAGGGCAATGTTTGTGTAACTTCAATTAGTAGTCACGAAGTTGGCATTTCCGACTCACTTGGCATAGTATTACTCAAACATAGAGAGAACGGCCTCATAGATGTTGACACCATTTTATCTTTTCAAAAACATGATAAAATTAAGCAAGTAACCCAACTTTCTCGCTCAAAAGAAGGTTACATAATTTTTTCTTCATCCAACGGTATATGGGAACTCTCGAAGGGCTTAAAACATATCGACTCATCTGAACATCCCGTTCGTATTTACGGGAATCACACCGGAAACTTTTATCATATTGAGAACAAGGGGGTTTTTTGCCTCAACAACCTTCTTTCAACACCAATAATTGAATCGGTGGATTTTAAAAGCAATCCAATCATCGACATTTTTTCCATTAACAACCAAACTTTTATAATTCAGTCGTATTTCCCATGGGTAAGTAAAGTAAGCAACTATCAGCTAAAAAGTTCAGGGAACCTGAGTGCAAACTTTCAACCGGCTGATTTTGTAGTAAAAAAAGCAACGTATGAGAATGGTGAGTTGTATATTCTTACTGATTGTGAAGGGTTATTTATACTTGACGATGAGGGGAACTACAAAACCCGTATTATAAAAACAGCAGCGATAAACCTTGATCAGGTTAGCAGTTTTTTTGTACCATCGACAAGCCAGATTGTAGCTCTTTCGGCAAGCGGAATACATAAGATTCAGCGTCCCGAGTATGCAGGACAATTCTCAAAAAACATTAACCTCCATTTTAGCCCAAACCACTGCCTTTTTCATAATAACCTAATTATCTGTGGGCATAGAAAAGGGGTGTCGTATGCTGAGATTTCACAAAGCAAGAAGCAACTTACTTTCATTAGCATTCAAGGTATAAACGAAGAAATCCACCTATTTAAAGAGGAACAGGGACTAATTATTGCATACGGTAAGAATAATTTTTACTCCATAAAAAACCAGAAAGTTATTAAAACAGGGAAGGTGAACTCCTCCGAACATCAAAAAAACCTAGTGGCTAATACCATTAAACAACAAACAACAAGCAAACTTTACCTTGAAGTTACATATGGCTTTGATAATAATGATTCCTTGTTTTTGCTAAAACGTACTTTAAAAGATTTTCCAGAACATAATCCCCTTTGGATTGCAAAACAAAAGACAAGCGGACAATTCGAAACAACATTTTATATTGGAACGATACCTTCCGCTGAAACCATTAAACAGGCCTGCATAATTAACGACACCACAATTTGGGTTGTAACATCTTCTGGGCTTAATTATTTTAAAAAACCAGCAGCAACAAACACTAAACCTTTTGTTTCTGTGCACAGCATCTCATACTCCAATAAAAAAAACAGAGTATTCTACAAAAATGGTTACTTCACAAAAAACAACCCCCTGCTCCTGAAAGGACAAAAATCGCCGGTTAGCAATGTGTCCATAAATCTATCGTCCCTAACATGCTCAAACAATGAGTTGGTAAATGACCGGGTTCTTTACTCAACATTTATTGAAGGGTTAGACACATGTTGGACCAGCTGGTCTGCTCATAACGTGCGAGAAGTTAGCAAGCTAAAGTATGGGAAGTATAAAATTTGGGTAAAAACAATGAACATTGGAGGAGAGGAGTCGAATAAAACATTTGTTCCGCTAACCATTCTCCCACGTTTTTACGAAACCAAATTTGCGTTTGTAGCATTCCTAATCCTTGCGTTTGTTGGTTTGTATATGGTGCTCAGCTGGCGTTCATACATTCACGCAAAAGTTAGGTTTAAACTCGAAAGTTTAATAAACAAGCGAACAGAGGAGCTAGTGAAAGAAAAGGAAAAAACTGACAACCTTTTAGCGAGGGTTCTTCCACACGATACTGCATCGGAGTTGAAAGAAAAGGGGAAGGTAAACACCCAACGGTTTAAAATGGTTACTGTACTTTTTTCCGACATTGAAGGTTTTACAAGAATAACCGATGAAACAAACCCCGAAACATTAATCGACCAGCTCGATAAATTCTTTCTCTACTTCGATTCCGTGGTAGAGAAGTACCGCATAGAAAAAATCAAGACAATTGGCGACGCCTACATGTGCGCCGGAGGTATTCCTGAAAAGAACCGCACCAACCCGGTTGAGGTCATTCTTGCTGCGCTTGAAATGATGCAATTCATGAAGAGTATCACATCGAACAGCTCGAAAAAAGCTAAAGTATGGGAACTTCGAATAGGCATTGATACTGGGCCAGTTATTGCAGGCGTTGTGGGCAGGAGCAAGCTAACTTACGACATATGGGGGAGCACCGTAAATACAGCCAGCCGCATGGAATCATCGGGAGAGGTTGGCCAAATTAACATATCAGGGAACACGTACATGCTTGTAAAGGACTACTTTATTTGTACCTACAGAGGGAAGATGCCCGTAAAAAACAAAGGTGATATACAAATGTACTTCGTGAACGGCATAAAACCTAGCCTCTCGGAAGGGATGCAGGGGCTAAAACCAAACCACGATTTCTTCATACAGCTACAACTCATCAGACTTGGTGATCTAGAAGATTTCATACTCGAAAAGCTAGAAAAGGGATTACCCAAAGAATTATACTACCACAATTTAAAGCATACTGTCGACGTTTATACTCAGGTAGAACTCATTGGTCGTTCAGAAAATGTTTCAAAGGAAGAATTACTTTTACTACGTACTGCTGCCCTTTTTCATGATGCAGGGCATTTAATTGACTACGACACGCATGAAGAGATGGCCGTAAAACTAATTAGAGAAATACTTCCTGAATACCAGTACAGCCAGAAACAAATCGATATAATTTCACAACTAATTATGGTTACAAAACTTCCTCCACAACCAACAAACTTACTTGAAGAAATTATGTGCGATGCCGATCTGGACTACCTTGGACGTCCCGACTTTATTCCTGTATCAAACATGCTTTACAAGGAGCTACACGAACATGGAAAGATTGGCACTCTAAGGGAATGGAATGAGTTGCAAATCAAATTTATAGACAAACATCACTACTTTACAAAAACCGCTCGAAGGCTTAGGAATGTAAATAAACAGAGCCAACTTGACAAGTTAAAAAGGTGGATGGAAAATAATTAAATGTATTTTTTAGACCAGTTTTGTTTCGTTTTAAATAATAATTATTACATTTAACGAGGTTTTTTATAGCTATTTTTTAAAAATTACCAAAAGTATGGAGCCTACAAAAAAGGTAGTACTTGTGCCATGGGATTTTACCCCAGGATGTGAAAATGCTTTTTTACACGCAATGCAGCTAGCAGATGTTGCTAAAAACGATATTCTTCTAGTTCGAATAATACCTAGGCCATGGTGGTTCGCCTACCTTAAACCGAAGCATGACAACATGCTTGAAATCGAAGAGGAAAAGAAGAAACTAGAGTTGGTTGCTGAAAAAATTTCACACGATTATGGAATAACGCCACTCACAATGGTTCTCGAAGGTCAACCTACACCCCTACTACGCGACATAGTTGTTACTGCGAACGTGAACCTTATCGTGTCGAATATTAGCTACTCCTATTCAAACCAAACTTATGAACCAAGCAAATTTTTAAGAAACATTGTTCTTAAAAGCACTTCCATACCCTTCATAATCACAGAGAATAAACCGGCTCACACTCACTATATTGAGATTGTGGTTCCGCTTGATTACGATAAAAAATACAAAGAAACCCTCCATTGGATTATATACCTTTCCAAGTACTACAAGTGTAACATCAACCTAATAAAACCTTTTATTAGTGACGAGGGCAAGAAGAAGGATATGGCCAACAACATATACTTCACAAAGAAGATGCTTGATGGTAATAAAATTATTTACGGTATTAAAACAGCAAAACGAACCAGCTCTTTCCGCGATGAAGTTTTTAAATTTGCCAGTAATATTGACGCCGACCTAATTCTAATAATGGCCGACAAGTATAACAACTACGTTGATCAGAAGGGAAAAGAGCCCCTGAAAATACCAATTATGTGCATCACCCCGCGGCCACGAAAACTCCAAGGGTTCAACTAGGGTAACTAAAACCCAATATAAATTATTTATACACAAAGGGGAATCCCCAAAAGCTTTGGCTAATGAAAGTTAAGTTAACGTTAAAGCAAAAAATTCTTTTACTTGTAATTGGGTTTTCATTCATTATTTATTCCATAGCCATTGGCTACATTAGTTTAATGGCTCGAAAGGCGGCTCTTAACGACGCCATTACCGTTACTAACACAACCGCCCAAAAGTACGCTTCCGACATTAAGTCACTTCTTGAGAAAGATTTATTCGTAATGCGAACCCTCTCGCAGTCGGTGCTTTCCTATAACCTTATGCCCGAAAAGGAATGGAAGCAAGTTTTCGCCAGAATGTACGAGGAGGTAATTAAAGACAACCCCCTATTTCTCGCAATTTGGGATAGCTGGGAACTCAGTCACATTGACCCAACATACAAAAAAGAGTACGGTCGTTACGTTGCTGAATACTGGCGCGAAGGACAGCAGATAAAGAGTAACTTTTCCCTGAAAAGCATGAACGGCGACCCTCCCGAGTACGCCAGACTTAAAAGGCAAGCAAAGGAGAGCATCGAGAATCCTTACTTTTACAGCTACACTGGCAGTGAGTTTGACCAGCAGCTAATGACAAGCCTAATTTCTCCGATTATTGAAAACGGCAAGTATATTGGCGTTGTTGGAGTTGACATTACCCTTGAAAGGTACCATCCAATTGTTCTTCAAATAAAACCTTTCGAAGGAAGCTATGCTTTCCTTGTTTCAAACGACCTTCATTATGCCGCACACCCGCTGAAGGAAAAACTTGGCGAAAGCATTCTTGCTGACTATGAAAGCATTCTAAATCGGTACGATGCAATTGAGAAAATTAAAAACGGAGAGGAACACTCCTTTGTTGCGTATGATATTAATGGCGTTAAATCATATTTTTCATTCTCACCAATAATAGTAGGCAAAACAGAGATGCCCTGGTCTTTAGCCATTATTGTGCCGCATAAAACCATTCTGACTCAGGCAAACAGAAACTTCATTATCTCAATTGTTGTTGGAGTATTTGGCCTGCTACTTCTCAGCTCATTGATATTCTTTGGCTCCCGAATAATTATCGACCCAATTCTTGCTCTTACAAAAAGCTTAAAGCGTATAGCAAAAGGCCATATAGCAGATGATATGAAGCTGAACATTAAATCAAAGGATGAAATTGGAGAAATGGCTGAAGCGCTTAACGTTTCCATTGATGGGTTAAACCAAAAAGTTGATTTTGCGACAAAAATTGGCAAAGGTAACTTAACCTCAGAATTCCAACTTCTTGGTAACGAAGATATTCTTGGCAAGGCTCTTATCGACATGCGTAGCAGCCTGAGAGATGCACACGATGAAGAGCAAAAGAGGAAGGCAGAGGACATGAAACGCAGATGGGCTAACGAAGGGCTGGCAAAGTTTGGCGAAATTCTTCGCCAGAATAACGACGACCTTCACCTTTTATCACGCTCAATTATTAAGGAGCTGGTTCGGTACCTCGAAGCTAACCAGGGCGGGCTATTCCTTTTCAATGATGACGACAAGGACAACCCAATTTTTGAACTTTTCGCAGCCTTTGCATACAACCGGTTTAAGTACCAGCAAAAGCACGTGCTAGTTGGCGAAGGCCTTATTGGCGCAAGCTACCTAGAAAAGAAAACCATATACCTTACCGAGATTCCTGAGGGTTACATAGAGATTACTTCTGGGCTTGGTGGCAGCAACCCAAAGTCGCTGCTTATTGTACCTCTTCTTATTGAAGAGCAAGTACTTGGAGTAATTGAAATTGCATCGTTTAATGAAATTGAGGACTACCAAATTGAATTTGTTGAGAAAGTAGCTCAAAGCATTGGGTCAACAGTAACGTCAGTTAAGGTAAATATTCGTACTGCTCAGCTTCTGGCCAAAACCCAACAACAAGCCGAAGAGATGTCGGCACAGGAAGAGGAGATGCGCCAAAATATGGAGGAGCTTCAGGCAACACAGGAAGAATCGATGCGCAAATCGGCCGAGATGCAAAGTTTCATCGATGCGCTTAACAACTCCAGCTTTGTAATTGAGTACGACCCGCTGGGTTACATAACATCAATTAACAATGCCTACCTAGAACTCCTGGGCTTAAGCCGCGATGAGGTTGTGGGTACCCACCATTCGGGCAAACTCGATATGAGTCCAGAAAAGAAAAGGGAGTACGACCAGTTCTGGAACGATTTGCGAAATGGCATCCCTCATAAACAAATCAACAAGTTTGTTGTAAACAACAAAGCATTCGTTTTCCAGGAAACCTACACCCCAATTAAGGACGAGCAGGGCGAAGTGTACAAGATTCTTAAAATCTCCAACAATATCACAAACCTGGTAACCGACTAAACCTGCGGTTTGTATATTCTTCAAAACGTATTTCACCATGGCAGATAAGATGCATTGGGACAAATTGCTTTGTCCTAAACGAATAGGTTCAGAAAAAAAATCGACCCAGCAGGACGATACGCGTTCGCACTTCCAGCGCGATTACGACAGGATAATTTTCAGCTCACCCTTCCGCAGGTTGCAAAACAAAACACAGGTATTCCCGCTTCCTGGAAGCGTTTTTGTACATAATCGACTTACCCATAGCTTAGAAGTAGCGAGCGTTGGGCGTAGCCTGGGAAATAACGTAATTGGATTTATTCAGCAGCAGGAACCAAGCGCATCGAAGATGCTAATTGAGCAGATTCCTACCATCGTTTCAACGGCCTGCTTAGCTCACGATTTGGGCAACCCACCATTCGGACATAGCGGAGAGGACTCTATCCGTACGTTCTTTCGTGAAAATGAAAATTCGTTAAAGGAGGGGCTTAACGAACAGCAGTGGAACGACTTAACTCAGTTTGAAGGGAATGCCAACGCTCTACGACTATTAACCCAGCAGCAGGAAGGAAAACGAGCAGGCGGATTCAG
>Ga0209408_1000535_pt1 | contig 28336 bp, 25 predicted proteins | sample AD_UKC107_MetaG_FD_184422 | JGI IMG/M metagenome (GOLD analysis project Ga0209408, IMG submission 184422) | Active sludge microbial communities of municipal wastewater-treating anaerobic digesters from Hong Kong - AD_UKC107_MetaG (SPAdes)... | ecosystem: Engineered > Bioreactor > Anaerobic >... | reverse complement strand
GAGGCCTTCGACCGCAGAGCTCCCTGGGAAAGGAAGAGGTCGCGCATCCTCGACCTCGCCTCCGGGTCCTCGCTGATCCTCTCGGCGGTGATGTCCCGGGCCCCCGCCAGGGCCTCCTCCACCGAGCCGACCCCCTTTTCAGGATCGACGAAGCTTGCTGCCTCTGCCCTTGGGTCGATCTTCCCCTGATCGAAGATAGTATCCGCCAGGGGCACGAGGCCCTGCTCACGGGCGACGGTGGCTCGGGTTCTCCTCTTGGGCTTGTAGGGGAGATAGAGGTCTTCAAGGACGGGAATCGTCTCCGCCGCCAGAATCCTCTTTTCAAGGTCGGGGGTCAGCTCTCCCCTCTCCACAAGAGATTTCAGGATCGAGTCTCGCCTTCGGTCTAGATCCCCATATTTTTCGGCGAGGTCCCGGATGGTGGCGATGGCTACCTCGTCCAGCCCCCCTGTCGCCTCCTTTCTGTACCGGGCGATGAAGGGGATCGTCTTGCCCTCGTCCAGGAGCTTCGCTGTGGCCCTGACCTGGGCGCCCTTTAAATTGAGCTCTCTGGCGATCCTGGAAATGTGCAGGTCGTTCATGGTCGGCTCTCGAAATAGCTGAATAAAACTCGTGGCAAAATCGCAGACCTCAAAAATCTACACTCTACGCTTGTTGGTCCGCCCCTTCTTCACCTCGAAGACGTAGGTCTTATCCTCCTCGACCTCGTGCCAGAGGTTTCTGTAGTAGTCCTCCTTCCACTCGGCAAAGCCGTCATCGAACCCCGGATCTTTCTCGTCGATGTGTATCAGAAAGCCCCTCTCTGAGAACGGGGCACAGACCTTCAGCTTCTCCATGCTGCTTTTTATCCTCGATTGGTCGTATGGCTTCGTCTTGCCCCCCTCTTTTGTGATGGTCACAGGCTCGATGACCACAAGGCAGTCGTCGCCCTTGAATATCGAGATGGCGGGGCTGGCGTCGCCTACGGGGTGTTTTATCAGCATCGTCATTATCTTATTTTTATCTGTATGCGCCCGGAGGTGGTGATAAAGAGATGCCAGAAAATCGTCTTCGGTCTCGATCTTTCCGTTCCGAAAGTCCTCTACGGACCCCTTAAACGCGTCCACGACGCTCCGCTCGAACTTGCTCACCCTGGCTGGCATCTTCCGTCCTCCTCCGCTCTCTGCCTGTGGGTCTCCAAACTACTAATAACTAACTTGACAATTGTCGGAACGATATCGAAGCCTGCTCGGAAGGTTTTTCATTTATTCAGCACCGATAGTTGTTGAGAGATCCAGGTGTCGAAGTCCGATAAAATATCCCAAAGCTGTGATGAAGGGCGATGTTCGGGGCCAGATATGGTCGACCTCGTCATAATCGGAGCGGGCCCCGCTGGCCTCTTCTGCGCAATAAACGCCTCCGGCGAGGGCCGAAAGGTCCTGGTCCTGGAGAAGAAAAAGTCCCCGGGCAGAAAGCTCCTCGTCTCGGGATCGGGCCGCTGCAACCTGACCCACGACGGCGACGTCAGAGCCTTCCTCGACCATTACGGAGATCACGGCCGTTTCCTCCGCCCAGCCCTTCTCAGATTCACGAATTTGGACCTCTTCGCCTTCTTCGAGGATAGAGGCTTAGGCATGGTCGGTATGGAGGATGGCAAGGTCTTTCCCGAGACCCAGAGGTCTCGGGACGTCCTGAAGGTCCTGATCGAAGAGTGCGTGGCTCGGAAGGTCGACATCGCCTGCGGAAAGACGGTGACATCGATTCGAAGGGTCGGGGACGAGTTTCTGGTGACCTGTGGGGACGAAACGTATCGATCTCAACTTCTGGTCATCGCCACTGGGGGCCGCTCCTATCCCGCCACGGGCTCCACCGGCGACGGCTACGGCTTTGCAGAACGCTTGGGCCACTCCATCGCCGAGGTCGGGCCCGCCCTCGCCCCCGTCCGGATAAAGGACTATCAGTTCTCGAACCTCGCCGGGATATCCCTTCCAGACACCACCGTCTCGATCTTCAGGGGCAAGAAGGTGAGGGAGCACAAAGGGGACGTCCTCTTCACCCACGAGGGACTCAGTGGCCCAGGGATCCTCGACCTCTCCAGGCAGATCCGGGCCGGGGACATCCTGTGGGTGTCTTTTGTGGGGGGCAAGAATAGGGAGGATCTGGATCGGTGGCTTCGAGATAGGTCTCAGGAGGATGGAGCCAGAAATCTGAGGTCGGTCCTGGCGGAGCTGGAAATTCCCGCGAGGCTCGCGGAGAGGGTCCTCGAGATCTTGGAGATCCCTCAGGACCTCAAATGCGCCTCGATGACGAGAGAGATGAGGACCGGCCTAGCGGGCCATCTAACCGGCTTTCCCATGGCCGTGGAGGAGCTAGGCGGCTACGACTCGGCCATGGCGACCAGGGGCGGGGTGAGCCTTTCGGAGGTCAGCTCGAAGACGATGGAGTCGAAGGTCGCGAGTGGCCTCCACTTCGCAGGCGAGGTTCTGGACCTGGACGGCGACACCGGAGGCTACAATCTCCAGGCCGCCTTCTCGACGGGTTTTCTGGCGGCGAGGAGCATAAGGAAGCGATTGAAAGATCTCAAAGATCTTCGGTGAACTTCAGCGAGGTCGTGTTCGATATGGAAGATCTCAGAATTTATGGAAGGCTGCCCCGTGGCGTCGTCGTCGTTCACGGCGGCCCGGGGGCTCGGGGAGATATGGCCCCGGTGGCGCGAGAGCTATCAAAAAGGTGGGGCGTCCTGGAGCCGCTCCAAACAGCAACCTCGGTTCAAGGGCAGGTTGAAGAGCTGAAAACAGCTCTGGAGACGGCTGGCGACCTTCCAGCAACGCTGATCGGCTTTTCCTGGGGGGCTTGGCTCGTTTTCATTTTAGCCGCTGAATATCCAGCACTGGTCAAGAAGCTGATACTAGTCGGGAGCGGCCCCTTCGAGGAGAGGCGCGCCGCGGAGATCGCCGAGACGAGATTGAGCCGCCTGGCGGATGAGGTGAGGGAGGTGGTCGAGTCCATCGCCCGAATTTTGGAGAGCTCTGAGAACGTCGGGCCGGAAGAGAAGAACGCGGCGATGGCGCGGATGGGGGCTCTATTCTCGAAGATCGATGCATACGACCCCGCATCCGTACCCATCGAATATGACTGCCGAGCGGACGTATTTCAAGCCGTCTGGAAAGAGGCGGCAGAGTTGAGGAGGACCGGAGAGCTCCTGGAGCTGGGAAAACGGATCGATTCTCCGGTGGTTGCGATCCACGGAGAATATGACCCCCATCCCGCAGAGGGGGTCGGCCGCCCCCTCTCGGCCGTTCTGAAGAGCTTCAGGTTCGTCCTCCTCGAGAACTGCGGGCACGCTCCCTGGATCGAGAGGAGGGCAAAAGAGAAATTTTACGAGATCCTGGAGGAGGAGCTGAAATAACGTTCGCCTTCGCAGCTTTTCGATTCCAGATCCTCGTCAGATCGCCATCTATATCTGAATCAAAAAACAAATAATCTCGCATGCCCCGAGTGATTCATTTCGAGATAGCCATCGACGAGCCAGACCGCGCCGTGAAGTTCTACTCCGAGGTCTTCGGCTGGAAGGTGGAGAAGTGGGAGCCGGTGGACTACTGGCTGGTCCGGACCGGCGAGGGTCCCGGGATCGACGGCGCCCTCAAGATGAGGGAGAGGCCCTCCGAGAGCACCACAAACACCGTGGAGGTTCCATCTCTTGAGGAGTACATGGCGAAGGTCGCTGAGAATGGGGGCGAGGTGATCTCCGAAAAGATGACGATTCCGGGTGTCGGCTACTTCGCTCAATGCAGGGACACCGAGGGGAACGTCTTCGGCATAATTGAGAGCGACGAATCGGCCCGGTGAGGCCGAACTTCCGTCGGGTCGGTGCGGAGGCGGCTTGTTTCAAGGAGGGCCGCCCCGCGCCGTCAAAGGGTCCTGCTCGAGGGCTGCTCCGCCGACGGCGGCTCGGCCGAAGGCTCAGTACTTCTCGAGGAACCACCTCTTATCGAACTCTTTGATCTGCTTGACCGTCGTCTCCGGCTTCCAGACCACGACCATGGCGATGTCCCTTTCGATATCGATCATGTTGTAAAGCTCGACCTTCACAAAGGCCGGTACTGTGTAGGCGGTGAGGGCCACTTTCTTTGCGTCCTCGATGAACTCGTTGTAATGCTCTTTTCTGATTATGTAGGTGCTGTCAAAGCTGTCCTCCAAGATCTTCACCTCCAGAATATAATTTCCTGCCCAATCTACTAGAACTTTTTGATTTAATGCGTTTGATCTTCGGGTCCATGAGACGACGGGCATGTCAGGCCAGCTCCTCGTCCTCCTCTCGCCAGGAAGGGCGTACGATGCAGAGGAAGACCAGGGGGACATCCCCCATGCTCTCGATGTGCTGCCTCGCCCCCGGCGGGATGTATATCGCCTGGCCGGGTCGTACATCGGCTGATTCGCCGTCAACGTTCATCCTGCCCCTTCCTTCCAGGATGAAGTAGACCTCTGAGGAGGTCTTGAGGCGATGGGGCATCGAAGCCTCTCCGGGCCCGAGTTGGGCGTGGGCGAGGCTATAGCCCATCTCCAGCTCTTCGTCCTCCCGGTCAGGATGGAGAAGCTCACAGATCTCGGTTCCGTCGAGGGCGACGAACCGCGGACAGTTTTTGAGATCTTTTATGAACATCTTTTCACCCTACTCGATCCAGAACCGTCAGAATATCTCCGGGTTGCACTCGGCCAGAAACTCGTCCCATAGACCGGGATGCCTTCTGATGAACTCGGCCAAAAGCTCCTTCGGCTCCGCCAAATCCAGATCGACGACCTCGATCCCGTGCGACTCCATGAACTCCCTCGCCTCAGGGGCGCTCTCGGCCTCCCCCGCCACCACCCTTTTTATGCCGAACTGGATTGCAGCTCCTGCGCAGAGGTAGCAGGGCATCATCGTCGAGTAGAGGGTAGTGCCGATGTAGCCCCCGGTCAGCCTCGCTCTTCGGAGGCAGTCGATCTCTGCGTGCATCAGCTGATCCCCGTCCTGGACCCGGCGGTTGCGTCCCCTTCCGATTATCTTTCCCCCCTCCACCAGGACTGCGCCTATGGGAACGCCGCCCTCCGCCAGGCCAGCCCTCGCCTCCTCGATGGCGGCTCTCATGAACTCGGAATCCTTCGCCTTCACCTGATCAGCCTCCGACCCTCGGCCTGTCCCTTTCAAGCTCCCCGGACCTCCACCTCGACCTCAGCCCCCATCCTCTCCAGGTCATCGACAAACCGCGCCGGGTCGACGACGTGCCCCATAATCCAGAGGCCGGGCTTCTTCATGCCTCCGTCAAGATACTGGACGAGGAAGGCGGCGACGGGCATCGCCGTGAACTCGTAGACGTCGTAGTGCTTTGCACTGATCCTGACCGAGAGGCTCTTCCCGTCCTTCTCCCCTTCGGCCTCCAGGACGAAGGCGACAACCTCGCCAGGCGTCGAGAAACGCTTCGAACCCCAGACCATGAGCCTTGCGAGCAGGTCTCTTCCAAGGCCCCTCTTCACCTTCCCGAGGACGAAGGCGAGGGGCGTCACCAGGTAGTCGACAAACCAGTTCAGCCCGGCGACGTAAACTCCGAGCTCCTCGATCCCCAGCCTCTCCGGCAGATCCCTCATCTCCGCCAGAGTTGTGGGGTAGCAGGCCCTCTTTCCCAGCGGCGGGCCGAAGTCGACCTTCCGCACGTCCCGATACCCTGCCCGCCTCCAATCGCCGTCCCGAAAGACCTCAGCGGAGTAGTCGCCGAGGGTGTCAATGAGCTCCAGGACGGCGCCGCCCGGGTCGAAGTCGGTCCTCATGGCGACGGAGGCGGCAGCCTTTCTGTACTTCGAAAAGAGGGCCCCGCCCCTCCGGACGAATACCGACGGCAGGCCCGGAAGAAATCCCGCTTGGGTCACGAAGGCGAGGCCCGCCCTCTCGATCTCGGGGGCGAGGCCCCGGAGGACCGGTACCACCTCCTGGGGGTAGTGGATGTCGAGGTAGTCGGCTCCCGCCTCGATGGCGACTTTTGCCGTCGTCTCGACGAAGGAGGTGGTCGTCGCCGCCACTATCACGAGATCCGCCCTCCCGAAGGGCTCTCTCAGGGTTTGGGGGTCGGAGGCGTCAGCAAAGGCCACGGAGGCGCGGTTCCCGGGAAACTCGCGGTTCAGCTCCTCGGCGAGGGCTCTTGCCCTTTCTATCCGTCTTCCGGCCACTATCAGGTCGGCTTGGGTGTTCTTGAGGATCGACCTCGATACGGCAGACCCGGCACCGCCGTACCCGCCCAGAACCAGGATCGTCTTCTCCGTCACGAATACGCCCCACTTTTAAGGTCGGATTGCCAGAATGATAGCTGAGTTCAGACCTCTGCGTGTAAAGGGCTTTCGGATGTTTTCAGATGTTTTCAGATTACGATTAAGAGGGGTCGAGAAGGGACTCGGGATGAAGTGGCTGCTCTTCTTCTCCTTTCGGCCCGTTCGGCTTAAATCTCGTTCGTCCGATATACTCATACAACAGAAATTAAGGTGATCTCGTTGCTTGAAATTAAGACAGAAAAGCCTGTCCAGGTTATTGACATAACCCGTCAGGTGAGCGACGCCGCGAAGGAGAGCGGCGTTTTGGAGGGCTTGTGCCTCGTCTACACCCTCCACACCACCACCGGGATCGTCATCAACGAGGCCGAGAGCGGCCTCGTCCAGGACCTGACCCGGAGGCTATCGTCTCTGGCGCCGCCGGGAGACGGCTACCTTCACGACAGGATCGACGACAACGCCCACGCCCACCTCCAGGCTGTCCTCCTTGGAAACTGCCAGACGATACCGATCGAGGATGGATGCCTGGTGATGGGAACCTGGCAGAGGGTCCTCTTCATCGAGCTGGACGGTCCTCGGCGGAGGAACGTCTGCCTGAAGGTCATCCCTGCCCATGCGGAATGAGTGGACGGCGGATCGGCCTCAGATCGGCGTTCCCGTCGTCAGGGTCATCTCTTTGAATCCCTCGATGAGATCTCTTGTGACGGGGCCGGGCTTTCCGCCGCTTATGACCCTGCCGTCGATCTTGGTGACGGGAGCAACCTCCGCCGCCGTTCCCGTGACGAATATCTCGTCGGCGGTGTAGAGGTCGAAGATCCCCAGGTGGACGCCCTCCACCGAGTATCCCCGGGCTAGGGCGGCCTCGATGACGGCTTTCCTAGTGATCCCCTTCAGGTTGTTTAAGGTGTGGGGTGTGATTATCTTGCCGTCCTTGACGACGAAGATGTTGTCACCGCTGCCCTCGGAGACGTTTCCGGCCTCGTCCAGGAAGATCGCCTCGTTTCCGCCCTTGACGTTCGCCTCGATCTTGGCGAGGATGTTGTTGAGGTAGTTGAGAGACTTAATGTTGGGGGGAAGGGCCGCCGACGAGTTTCTCCGGACTGTGACGGTGACGGCGGTGAGGCCCACCTCATAGAGGTCTCCGTACATGGCCTCCCACTTCTGAGATATGATGATCACGGTAGGCTTGGCGCACTTTTGGGGGTCGAGACCCAGATCGCCGACGCCCCTGGTGACGATTGGGCGGATGTAGGCGTCGGTGAGGCCGTTTTTCTTGAGGGTCGCAAGGATCGCATCACACATCTCCTCCTGGCTGATGGGTATCTCCAGCATTATCGCCTTGGCCGAGTCGTAGAGCCTCTCGACGTGCTCCTCCAACCTGAAGACCCTGCCGTTGTAGGCTCTGATCCCCTCAAAGACCCCGTCGCCGTACAAAAGCCCGTGATCGTAAACCGAAACCGCCGCCTCTTCAGCGGGAACAAACTTCCCATCGAAATAGACCCAACTCATAAGGCATCCACAATCCCGCATAATTGGCAAGGGATAAATGGGTTTTGACCGTGGGACTTTGCCCACCACCGATCGATGGGTTTATTAGCGCAAAATGCGCCGAGCTAAAGAAGCAGCCTCCCTTTGGCGGTGTTGGATCTATGATAAAACTTGGTTTTGTGGTCGCTGAGTTCAACCGGGATATAACTTACCAGATGGAGATCCTGGGACGAGAACATGCGGAATTCCTGGGCGCAGAGGTTGTCCGCACTCTGATGGTTCCCGGCGTATACGATATGCCCCTCGCCGTAAAGAAGCTGATCGGACGCGATGACGTCGACGCCGTGGTTACGATCGGCTGCGTCATCCAGGGCGAGACCGGCCATGACGAGATCGTGGCCCAGCAGGCCTCAAGAAAGATAATGGACCTGGCCCTGGAGTTCGATAAGCCCGTCACCCTGGGCATATCCGGTCCCAAGATGTCCAGGATGGACGCGCATCGTCGCATAGATTACTCCAAACGCGCCGTGGAGGCCGCGGTCAAGATGGTAAGAAGGCTGGAGGATGATTAGATTTGGTCTCTGAGAGACTCGCCTCTATCCCCGAGTCCACCACCATGAAGATCTCGGCGATGGCAAAAAAGCTGAATGCTGCAGGGCTGGACGTGATCGATCTCGGTGTGGGAGAGCCCGACTTCGACACCCCGAAGAACATCTGCGATGCCGCCGTCAGCTCGATTCAGAGGGGGGATACCCACTATCTGCCCACCAGCGGCATCCCGGAGCTTCGGGCTGCGATCGCAGAGAAGCTCTACAACGACAACGGCATCGAGATCTCCCCGGACCTCGTCTCGGTGGTTCCTGGGGCGAAGATGGCGATCTTCGCGGCGATACAGGCGCTACTCGACGAGGGGGATGAGTGCGTTCTCATCGGCCCCTCCTGGGTCAGCTACGAACCTAGCGTCAACTTCGCCGGCGGAAGGGTCCGGTGGGCCGAGGTGGACGAGGACTTCAAGCCCACGGGCCTCGCCGACTCGATCACTTCCAAAACGAAGATGATACTGGTCAACTCGCCCTCAAACCCCACCGGCGCCGTCTTCGATAGGAAGATCCTGGAGGAGGTGAGGGACCTCGCCACAGACCACGACCTGATGGTCATCTCCGACGAGATCTACGAGAAGATAATATATGGCCAGGAGCACATAAGCCTCGGCTCCTTCCCCGGGATGGCGGATAGGACGGTGACCGTCAACGGATTCTCCAAGTGCTACGCAATGACCGGCTGGCGGCTCGGGTACCTCGCCGGACCCCAGGAGGTGATGAAGTGGGTGAACAGGATTCTCTCCCATTCCGTATCCCACGCCACCACCTTCGTCCAGTGGGCCGGGGTCGAGGCCCTCAAGGGCCCTCAGGAGACGATCCGGGCCATGGTCTCGGAGTTTCAGACCCGAAGAGACCTCCTCGTCTCGGGGCTGAGAGAGTTGGGGATCAGGTGCTCACTTCCCGGCGGCGCCTTCTACGTATTCCCCGACGTCTCGGAGTTCGGCGGCGGGGACAGCTTCGCCGAGAGGATGCTCTCCGAGGCGATGGTGGCCGCGACGCCCGGGTCGGCCTTCGGCCCCGGGGGCGTCGATTACGTTCGGATCTCCTACGCCGCCTCTCAGGAGAGGCTCCGCCAGGCTCTTGATAGGATGGGAAAGATGCTGGGGTGAACTGCTCGATATAAACGGCCGGGGGGTTACTCCCCTCGGCGGTGCTATAAGTCGTATCTTTTCGTCATTTTATAATCGGTCTCCAGAACGTTTTCTGCTTTGTGAACTTGTTTGTCTCGCCTCATCGCCTTCTCGGGATCGTCCCCACCCGTCGCAGTGGTCGGCGACCTTTCGGCCTATTATCGTCGCACCCTCTGGACCTCTTTTTCCAGGATACGCTGCAATATCGCAAGAGAGCAGGCGTAGGTGGCCTCGATCCCCTCATGTCCGAGCCCCTTGCTGAGGAGGCTCACCCTCGTGCTGTAAGGGGTGTCGGAGGCGTAATGGAGCATCCCAAATTCGAAAGGCATCTCGTCTCCCTCTTCGAAAGCGCCCATCTCGCCTCTGCCCTGCGAGCTCTCTTGGATCGCCGAGAGGTAGGGGCTGGCCTCCATCTCGATGCTGTTGTAGTCGTCCCGCCTGAACTCCTCCATCGCATCTTTATTGTGGAGGAAGGTTCCCCTGACCGTCACAGCCTTCTGGTCGTCGAAGACGGCAGAGTCTCGGAGATACTTTCTCACGTCTCTCAGGGAGAAGCAGTTTTCGAAGGCGAAGAGCTGTCGGGAATGTATATCGAATACGACGTTCGGGATCATGACGTCACCCAACCGCCCGTACATCGTCGCCGCCTTGCCCATGACGTAGACGCCCGAGAGTTTCCTAAGGCTTCGCGTCACCTGGGAGAGGAGGTGGCAGGCGGCGAGGCCCAGAGGGTAATCGACGTTCAGGATCAGGGCCCGGCTATCTTCGAGGGAAGAAGAATCCTTGATGGCGAGACGATGATCCATCCGATTGGGCTTGAGCCTGCTGATCTCGATGATCTGAGCCTTCAGGTCGACGAACCTCGGGATATCGTATCGTCTGATCCCGACCTCCTCCTCCGCGGTCCTGAGGGCCTGAAAGCGGCTCTCGTCGGACCGGACGTGGGCCTGCATCGAGTAGTAGAGGAGGTTGTCTCCGAAGGTCGGGTCGTCGTCTTTGAGAAGATCCCACCTCTTTTTGAGCCGCTCGTCCTCCTGGAGGTGATTCAGAATATCATCCCGATTTTTCGCCGCAAAGCCGGAGAGGAGGTTAGCGAGACTGTGATCGTTGCTGGATACGAAGTAAACGGGCCGCTCCTCGATATCCAGATCCCCGAAATGACGGAGAAATTCAGCAAGCCAGTCTGTCATCGACTCCTGGTATCTGCCAGGGTCGCGGGTGGCCAGCTCGACGGTGATATCCTTGGGACCCGCGGCGATCGCCGAGAGCTTCTCGCCCAGGACCTCGCCCCAGGTCTTTCCGATCATCTCCCAATCGTCTCGTGAGATGGAAAGGATCTTTCTTATCTCCTCTTCCGACTCCGGGATCGTCTCGGGTTTTGATCCGATCGCTCTCCTGAGATCCGATCTCGCCAGCTTCGAGTGCATCTTGTTCCATTCCATCTGAAAGCAGGTCAGGGCCGGGACGAGGTCGTCCAGGTCCGACGGGCTGCAAACGTGGGCAGCTAAGGTCTTTTGGCCGTCAAAGAGGGTCAGGCGGCGGCGGGCCCTGGCCTGGACCTGAACGCAGCGGGACGGCTCGACGAGCCCCGATGACCTGAGGGCAACGTCGCTTTTGCCCATCACGACGCGGTCCACCTTCACGATGCAGTCGGGAAGTCTTCTCGCCGAGTAGAGGAAGGCGGAGACGTCCACATCGTCGGACGATGCGAGAGGATGCAGGCTCGCCCCCATCCGAGCGTGCCCCTCCTCCAGGAGGGCGAGCCTCAGAGGCCCCTGCTGGAGCAGGGATCGATACGCCCTTATGTGCTCTTCGATGGGCTCGTAATCCGGTTTCATCCTCCCCCAAACCCCTTTTCAGTGAACGAACCGCTCCAGATCGATCAGCAAGAGAAGCGACAGAAGGGCCATCGCCCACATGACGAGAGATACCTGACCCCTTTTGCCGCAGGCCGCCTTCAGAACCGTCCAGCTCAGGCAGCCCCAGATTATCCCCTGAGTTATCGAGTAGGTGAGGGGCATCAGGAACATTGCCATGAAGAAGGGGATCGCATCGTCAAACCTCTCCCACCGGACGTAAATGAGGGGCTTGAGCATGAAGACCCCCACCAGCACCAGGACCGGGGCCGTCGCCAGGGCAGGGACGAGGGATAAAAGGGGCGAGAGGAAGAGGAAGGGGAGGAAGAGGAGCCCCGCCACCACCGCCGCTAAGCCAGTCCTTCCCCCCTCCTGGACCCCGGCCGCAGACTCGACGAAGCAGGTGGATGGGCTGGTTCCAAGAGCTGCCGAAGCCATGACGTCGAGGGCGTTGACCTTCAGACTTTTGCCCAGGTTCCTGGGGTCTCCCTCCTCGTCGATGAGGTTTCCAGCCTCGCAAACTCCGACAACGGTGGCGAGGCTGTCGAAAAGGCATGACAACAGGAATACGAAGATCACGGGCCAGAGGGATAGCCTCAGGGACCCCAAAAGGTCGAGCTGCAAAAGGAGGCTGAAGTCTGGGGCCGCCCACCATCCGCCGGAGAGAGAGGGCGTCTCCATCCCCAGGTATATCTCCATCCCCCAGGCGAGGAGGGCGGTGGCGGCGATCCCGAAGATGAGGCCTCCCCTCACCCTTCTCACCATCAGGACCGCGGTGAAGATGAAACCGGCCAAAAAGGTGAGGGTTGAGGCGCTGATCTTGCTCCATCCCAAAACCCCGCTCTCAAGAGGGACTACAAACCCCGCCGACTGAAAGCCCAGGGATGCGATAAAGAGGCCGATCCCGCCCGCAAATCCGTAGCGGAGCATCGGCGGAACCCCCTCCAGGATCAGCTTTTTCCTGTCGAGGACCGTCAGCAAGAAAAAGATCGCCCCAGCCCAGAAGACGCATCCGAGAGCCGTCTCCCAGGGAACGCCCTCCACCTTCACCACGGTGTAGGCGAAGAGGTAGTTGATGCTCATCCCCGGAGCCACGACTATCGGGTTTTTGGCGTAAAGCCCCATGAGGATGCTGGAGAAGGCGCTCACGAGAACCGTGGCCGTGAGGACGGCGTTGAAGGGGAGCCCCGCCTCCGAAAGGACCGCCGGGTTCACGAGAATTATGTACATAGTCGCGAGAAAGGCGGTGACGCCCGCGAGAACCTCGGTTCTGATGTCGGTCCCGTTGTTGTAGAGATCAAACCACCTGGATATCCTCGTCATCATTTCCTGTCCCATCCCTCCATCAGAGTCGGCTGATCTGATCTTGTTTTCAGGAGTTAAGACGATTTTGACTTTGTCGGCACAAATCGGCGGAAAAGGATAAAACCGGTCTCGACCTTGAGGCTCGAAGAAAGGCAGGATCGAGGCCGGTGAACTCATATGAAGCTCGAAGAACTGATCGCCGCGGCCCGCGGTGAGGTGGAGGTCGACCTCCTCATAGAGGGAGCAGATATGGTGAACACCCTCTCCGGAGAGGTATACCGATCGGATGTCGCGATCTCAGGCGGGACTGTGGTGGGGTTCGACTGCGAAAGCGCAAAAAAGACCCTCGACCTCTCGGGAAAGGTTCTGGCACCGGGTTTCATAGACGGCCACGTCCACATCGAGTCGGCCATGGTGACCGTCCCCGAGTACGCCAGGGCCGTCGTCCCTCGGGGCACCACGGCCGTGGTGGCCGACCCCCACGAGATCGCCAACGTCCTCGGAATCGAGGGTATAAGGTACATCCTCGACTCCTCGCGGCTTTCGCCTTTATCGGTCTTCGTGATGCTTCCCTCCTGCGTTCCTGCAACGCACCTTGAGACCTCGGGAGCAAGCCTCGACGCAATGGCCCTCTCGAAGCTGATAGGTGAGGAGAGGGTTTTGGGGATCGCAGAGGTGATGAACTACCCTGGCGTCATCTTCCGAGATCCCCAGGTGATGGCGAAGCTCGGCCTCGCCGAAAGGACGAGGTTTGACGGCCACGGGCCCAGGATCGACGGCCACTCCCCCCTCCTCTCAGGAAGAGACCTCGCGGCCTACGTCGCCGCCGGTATCGGATCCGACCACGAGTGCACCTCCTCCGAGGAGGCGAAAGAGAAGCTCCGGCTCGGGATGAGGATCATGATCCGGGAGGGTACGGCCGCAAAGAACCTCGACGACCTGCTGCCCCTGGTGACTTTGGCAAACTCCAGGCATTTTCTCTTCGTATCCGACGACCGCCACCCCTCCGATATCCTCCGGGAGGGTCACATCGACTCCATGGTGAGGAGGGCCGTCGGGGCGGGGATCGACCCCATCGTCGCGATTCAGATCGCAAGCCTCAACGCCGCCGAGTACTTCGGCCTCCGGGGCCGTGGCGCGATCGCCCCCGGCCGGAGGGCGGACATCGCCGTTTTAGACGACCTCGAAGGGCTATCCGTTCAGAAGGTCCTGAAGGACGGGGCCGTCGTCGCTAGTGGCGGCCGCCTTACCGTGCCCCTGAGAGAGGTCCCAAGACCAGAATCGACCTCGATGCGAGTCGACGGGATCAATCCCGCCACCTTCGATATAAAGGCCTGTGGGGAGCTGGTGAGGGCGATAGGGGTGATACCAAACCAGATCATCACGAGATCGCTTTTCACCCGGCCGAAGGTCGAGGGCGGCAAAGTCGTCGCCGACATCGATCGGGACCTTCTCTTGATGGCCGTCGTCGAGAGGCACGCGGGAACCGGGAACGTTGGCCTCGGCCTCGTCAACGGCTTCGGCCTTGCTCGGGGGGCGATCGCCACCTCAGTCGCCCACGACTCCCACAACATCGCCGCTGTGGGGACGAGCCCTGCGGCGATTTATCGGGCGGTCTCGGCTGTGAAAGAGATGGGGGGCGGCCTCGTCGTCGTGGACGATGGAGAGGTCACCGCGTCCCTCCCGCTGCCGATAGCGGGCCTTCTCTCAGACAGATCTATGGAGGAGGTCGTCGGGAAGATCGATGAGGTGGTGGGGGCCGCAAGAGATCTCGGCTCAGCCCTGGAGGACCCCTTCATGACCCTCTCCTTCCTCTGCCTTCCAGTCATCCCGGAGCTGAAGCTGACCGACAGGGGGCTCGTCGACGTGAACCGGTTCGACTTCGTCACCCTCTTCGTCGGCGAGGGCGAGGAGGGCCATGCCAGACCCTTTGAGGGGATCTGAGGGGGAACCGGGGCCTGGAAGATGAACCCGAAGAAGAGAGCCCTCGATTCGAGCACCGAAGGGATCTGGTTTCGCTGGAACAAGAAGAACAGCTACAGCATCGCCGCCCTCCTCCCTCTCGTCGAGGGCGCGGGCCTCGCCGAAGAGCCGAGGGAGGGGATCATGCTCTACAGCTTCGCCACCGCCCAGGCCGAGGAGGTCTACCGGGAGGTTGCAGGCTCCAGAGCCGATGTTGAGGCGGTCTATGTCGCCGGAGGCCCTCACCCGTCGGCGAAGCCCGAGGAGGCGCTGGGATGCTTCGACTACGTCGTCATCGGCGAGGGGGAGGAGACGCTGCCGGAGCTGATCGGCGTCATCAAGGGCGGAGGCGACCCCGAGACGGTCCGGGGCATCGCCTACAGGCGGGAGGGGACGGTCAGGATAACACCAGCGCGAGATTATGTTGATCTCGACCGCTACCCGCCTTTCAGGCCTCCGATATTCTCCCCCCTGGAGATCAGCCGCGGCTGCCCCTGGGGGTGCGCCTACTGTCAGACCCCCCGCCTCTTCGGAAGGAATATGCGCCACCGGTCGATCCCGACGATATTGAGGTACGCCCGCTGCTACTCCGACCTCCGGTTCACGTCTCCCAACTCCCTCGCCTACGGCTCCGACGGCGTCCATCCGCGGATCGATAAGGTCGAGCGGCTGTTGAAGTCGTTATCCGAGCTGAAGAAGCCGATCTACTTCGGGACCTTCCCCTCGGAGGTGAGGCCCGACTTCGTCTCCGAGGAGGCCCTGGACCTGGTGGCGAGGTACTGCAAGAACCGATACATCAGCATCGGTGGCCAGTCGGGAAGCGACCGGATTTTGAAGATGATCGGAAGAGGCCACGACGTCGAGACGGTGAGACGGGCCTGCAAGATGTGCCTCGACCGGGGGATAGTCCCGAACCTCGACCTGATCGTCGGCCTTCCGGGAGAGACGCCAGAAGATCAGAGACTGACCCTGGACCTGGCCCGGGAGGTCGTCGGGGGAGGCGGACGGATCCGGGCCCACCACTTCACCCCCCTTCCGGACACGCCCCTCGAAGACGCGACCCCAGCACCGCTCTCAGAGGACGTGGCAAAAGAGATGGGAAAGCTCGCCCTGGGGGGGAAGGCCACGGGCAAATGGAGGCCCGAGGGTTAAAGGTAGAAGCGCTTGAAGGGGAGCTTGTAGTCGTCCTGAAGCTCGTACTTCACCACGATCCCCTTTTCGTTCACCAGGATCTCCTTCACCGACTGGGCGAACATGTACCAGGCGTACCCCCGATCCGGCAGCCTGAGCTTATCCGGCAGGCTCGATAAAAACTCCGTCTCATTCAGGATGTAAGAGCGCAAAAGCTCGCTTCCCGAGGCGAAGAGGAAGGGAAAGCCCACCCGCTCCACCTCCTCCGCCATGCAGGGGTCGGTCAGCCTCAGCCGCTGCTTCAGATACTCGCGGTAATCGTCTTCAGTGATCACAAGCTCTTTCAATTCGCTCAACGCGACTCACCGGTCTCGAGTCTTGTGATATATGAGATAAAAATTGCGGGGCGGGTCTCCATTGAGACCCGGATTCGAAAAATCCAAGGAGCTTTCCCGGGCGGGCGGCCCATTTCGGGCCAAAAAGGAGGGAGGACCTAGGGCCGCCAGCCTTTCGGGGGACAAAGGCTACTCGACTGACACTTCCAGGTCCAGCCCCGAAAGGGCTCCGGCCACGTCCTCGGCCATGGTGGCCCTCGTCTCAGGGTCGAGCTCCTTTGAGAGGACGACCCTGACCTTCTTCCCATCGACCTCGATGAGATCGACCCTCTTTGCCGCCACGATGTTCAGCCCCTTGGCGGGATCGAGGACGCCGGTCATCATCCGTTTCACAAAGTCCTCGTCGACGGCCCGTCTCCCCATTTTCGCCTCGTACTTCATTATCGCGGCTTTGAGGCCGGAGGTCGCAAGCTGGGCGCAGTGGACCTTGTGCTTGGGAAGCCCTCCCAGCTCCTCGACGACGTCCTTGAAGTGAACGCCTTTCGCCTCCTCCAGGGTCTTGCCCTTGGCAAGCTCTGTGGTGACGCTGGTGCTGGCGATGTTCGCAGCGCACCCGAAGCTCTCGAACTTGATGTCCTCGATCACCTCGGTATCGGGGTCGACCTTCATGTAAAGCTGGACCATGTCGCCGCAGGCGGCGCTCCCCACCTTCGCGGTCACGTCCGCGTCCTCGATCCTTCCGGGGTTTCTCGGGTTTTTGAAGTGGTCCAGGACCTTTTCGGTATATCCAAGATTTGCCATGATCAGGCCTCGACTTTTCCTTCCGACTTCGGCCTTGATGGAGGAACGGGGTCTACGGTACAGGCCGCTATCTTCTCGACGAGCTTTGCCAGGACCTCTTTTCTCATCCCGCCGACGAACTTGATCGACCCCACCACAAGGTGGCCGCCGCCGTTGACGCCGCCGGCCTTGATCTCCTCTCTAAGCTCGCGAACCATCTTTGGTATGTTCATCCGGACGCCCCGGCTCCTCAGGACGGCGAAGTCCGGGCCGTACCCTATCGTCACCACCGGCTTTCCGTCAAACTGTTTGCAGAGGCGGTCGTGGACCTCGCCCGAAGTCTTTCCCGGCGGCGGGAAGGTGAACTTGTGGGCGTAGTTCTCGACGTCCAGAACGTTCATGACGGCGCCATTCGGCAGGGTCTGGGTCTTGACGTGGGCGAAGGAGGCCCGGAGCTGCTCGTCGATCGCCTCGTTCGCCTGCTCGCAGAGGAGCTGGACGATCTTCCTGTGCCGGTCGAGCCTTCCGAGACAGAGGATGTCGTTGACAAGCCCCCTCCCGTCGTTGAACCGCAGCCAGAAGGCCTCGTAATCGAGAGCGAGGGCGACCTTCTTCAGCTCGTCGATCCCGAACCGGTCCTCGACGAGCTTTATGTACCGTTCGGCCTCGGGGGCCTCGCTCCGATCGCCGACTGCCGATACCGCCGGAAAGTGCTTGATCTTCTCCTCCACATCGGGGTTGATCATCCTCGCGATCTCCGTCGCGATCATCCCGGTGGTGATCCCGAAGTCGCCCCCCTGGTGGGCGGGGTTGACGTGAGATATGAGGAACTCGTCCACGGCCTCGTCGGGGTGGTGGTGGTCGACGACGAGCATCTCCAGGCCGTAGATCTGGGCCTGTCTCATGGCGGGAACGTCCTCCTCGGTGGAGCCGTTGTCCATCAGGACGATGAGCGGCATCTTCTGGTCGTGGCGGGACTGGTCCTCCAGGGCGTAGGTGAGGTCCTTTGTCACGTCTTCCAGCTCGTAGAAGGGAGCCTTCGACGGCGCCCGACGATAGTTGTAGTACTCGGCGTCGGATCCCCCCACCTCTCGGATCAGAGGGATGATGGCGGTCTCGATCGCCACCGCCGCGCTCATCCCATCGGCGTCGGCGTGGTGTCTCACCACGATCGGCTTCGACTTCAGGATCGCCCGCCGGATCTCCTTTGCAACCTCCCTCATCTTCGGTTTGAGCTTTGTTATTATCTCGCTTTCTACGAGAAGGGGCGGATCGGAGGGCTCGGCCCTCTCGTCGATGGACTTCTCGATCCGGTCTTTGACGATGGAGGCCTCGCCACCCCAGAGCTGCCTCATCGACCTGACCTCGATCTGGATCTGGCCGTTTCTGACCGAGACGTCGCCGATCGCCCTCACGATCATCTCGGTGTCGATCTCGGGGTAGGCCCGGATTCCCGCCCGCTCGAAGGCTGCGCAGAAGACGAGGCCGCTATCGTCGGCGACGGTGAAGATGGTGGGCCCGCCGGTCTGCTTCACCTGGATCACCTCGCCCTCGACACAGATCATCTTTCCAACAAAGCGCTGGAGCTCGCTCACCCTCGTCACGGGGAGCTCTTTTCGGACCTCGAGGGTGTGGTGCTCGCCGACCTCGGCGGGCTCAAGCTCGATGTTTCCGTTTGGGGCGACGTTTCTCACCCGGACGTAGATCTCCTCGCCGACCTCGGGCGTCCTTTTTAAAAACTTGTTGTGGGCAAGCCCCCGGACGTGGTCGTTCAGGTCCACGAAGGCCCCGAAGTTGGCGATCCCCGACACCTTCCCCTGGTATGTGTCGCCCACCACAAGATCGCTGGTATCGCAGGCGTTCTCCAGAACGTGGACTACGGGCTTTTTGGAGCAGTTGGCGCAAAGCTCGCTCTTGGTGGTGAGCTTCGCGCCGCAGATGGCGCAGAGGTATTCCCGGCCCAGGCCCCCGCACTCCGCGCAGGTCTCGGTGACGGGGATTTTGCCCTCGCCCTTGCAGACGGGACACTTCGTTGCCCCCTTGCTCACCAGGTCGTCGATCTCGCTGGCAGAGGCCTCGCCCAGGCTGACGGACTCGATCTTGCCGGTCCCCTTGCAGTTGGGACAGGATCTCTCTCCGGTCGTCAAATAGCCCTTGCCCCCGCATTTCTCGCACAGGTTCATCCCTCGTGAGAAGACTGGCAAGGGATTTATCGGTTTTGGAGGATACCGGGCCGGAGAGGATAGGGGATAAATAGCATCTTGCACCTTTCCCGGCCATGCGAGTAGCTGTCTTGCGGCTCGGCCACCGGCCGGAGCGGGACAAGAGGATCACCACACACGTGGGCCTCGTGGCCCGCGCCTTCGGGGCCGACGAGATGCTCCTGGCGGGAAGGGACGATAAGCTGGTGGCAGGCCTTGAGGACGTCGCCGAGAGGTGGGGCGGCGACTTTCGGGTGAGGTCCGTTTCAAGCTGGAAGGGCGAGGCGAGGCGCTGGAAGGAGGCTGGGGGGAAGATCGCCCACCTCACCATGTACGGGACGCCCCTCTCGGAGACGATCGGCGAGATCCGCAAATCAGAGGCTCTGATGGTGGTGGTGGGAGCCGAGAAGGTCCCTGCTGAGATCTACGAGATGGCGGACTGGAACGTCGGCGTCGGAAACCAGCCCCATTCGGAGGTGGCGGCCCTGGCGGTCTTCCTGGACAGGCTCTGGGAGGGCGAGGAGCTGGAGAAGGAGTTTGAAGGGAAGATCGAAGTCGTCCCAAGCCCCCGATACAAGACCGTCATCGAAAGGCGAGGAGAGGATGGGGTCTGATCCGGTCCTGGTCGTCGGCCAGAGCGTCCGGCACATAGCCTGCTCGGCGGCCCGGGCCGGGCTCGAAGTCTTCGCCGCCGACTGCTATCGAGACCTCGACCTTGAGGAGTCGGTCTCAAAGTCGTTCCTCCTCGAATGCGACCCTTCGATCCCCGGGGACCTCACGAGGTCCGCTGAGGACCTGATACGGAGAGTTCTCGATCGCGAATCCATCGACACCCTCGTCCTGGGGCCGGGGGTCGAGGAGATGAGGGTCGAGGGGGTCAGAGTCCTGAACAACCCCCAGGAAAAGATATCAGAGGTCTCCGATAAGCTCTGGCTCGCCCGCTGGCTTGAAAGAGAGGGCTTCAATTCAGTTCCGACCTGGCCCCTCGGCGAGGGGACGGATTGTACGGAGTTTCCGCTGATGGTCAAGCCCAGGAAGGGGGCGGGCGGCGCCGAGAACAGGCTCGCTACGTGCGAGGAGGATCTGGCGGGCCTGAAAGGAGACCTGATCGTCCAGGAGATGGTGGAGGGGACGCCGGCGAGCGTCTCGGTGATCGCCGACGGAAAAGAGGCCGTCGCCATCTCTTCAAACGAGCAGCTCATCGGGACCAGCTGGCTTGGCGGAAGCGGCTTTCGCTACTGCGGGAACATATCGCCTCTGGAAAGTCCTCGAGAAGGCCCCATGATCTCCGAGATGATGGAGATCGCGGAAGAGATCGGAGCGCGGCTCCAACTCGTGGGCTCCAACGGGATCGACTTTCTCCTGACGGAAAAAGGACCCGTCGTCCTGGAGGTGAACCCGAGGTTTCAGGGGAGCCTCGACTCCGTGGAGCTATCCACGGGGATTAACCTCTTTCGGGCTCACCAGCTCTCTTTTGATGGGCGACTTCCCAGAAAGCCGAAGCCTCGCGGGTTTGGGGGGAGGGCGATCGTCTTCGCCAAGGACGACATAAAAATAGGGACGGACCTCAGAGGAGCGACGGCATGGGTCGCCGACGTCCCCAGGCCCGGCTCCTTCGCGAAGAGGGGCGAACCCATAGCCTCGATCAGAAGCTTCGGAAAAGAAAGAGGGGACGCCTTGGACCTTCTCCGGCGGAGAAGCTCATCGATCTATGGGGCTCTTCGATAGCCTCTTTGAGGCTCACCAGGACATGACCCTATAGAGCCAGTGGGAGATAATGGTGATGAACTTCTCAAATCCGCTCCCCTTCTCCAGCTTCTTCCGATCCTTTTCGTCGTACTTTTTATCCTTCATCCAAGACATGATTTTTGGGTTGTCGATCTGGAGATATAATGATATCGGTCTCAATGATGTCGGTCTCGCCTGAGTTGCCGAGACCTCACGAAGCCAAGATAGTCTTGGAGGCAGACTTGGAGGCTGAGATGGCCGATTTAAGGAGGGTCTGCGGCACGGCTTGAGCGATGGTCCCGCGGCGAGTTCTGGCAAGGCGGTGGCGGAGACCGTCGCGGCCTCCGTGAAGAAAAGATCGTGATTCGAGCCCGATCCGGGCGGCGGGCAGAGGCCGCCCCGCGAAAAAAACCAAAATCTTTATGATACATAAGAGAGGCTTTCAACCAAGTGATAAATATGGACATTGTAACCACTATCGAATACCTTCAGGCTCTGGTTGTGCTGGTGCTCTTCTTCGGAATTCTGGCGGCAGGGTTCAAGGTCTGGCGCTGGAACTACGCCTGACCCGCCCTGAAGAACGGCGCTTCAAACTCTTTTTCCCTTTTCTCTTCGGCCAGAGCGCAAGCTTCATCGGCTCGTCGAGTCAGCTATAAATCCCCGACCCCAAGACGACCACCTTCGTCCCCTTTAGATCGAGCTTTGATCCCTGGCTGGGGCGTATATGGACCGATGTTGAGCTGAACTTGTAGCCGCTTGCATCCACCGTTATCGAGTGCCAGCCGGGACTCAGGGAGACCCAATAGCTGCCATCCTCGTCCGTGGTCACTGAGAAGAGGCCGTCGATCCGGACCTTCGCCCCCGGTATCCCTGCGCCGACTTTGTCGATGACCTTTCCTTCCAGCCATCCGGACTCGTCCTGATAAGTTCCCGTAGGATAAACCGTCCCTCCGGCGGGGTACCCCGCCACGGTCCCTGCTGCCGAGACAGTCCCTGTCCAGATTCTGGCCACGGACTGGCTGAAGCTGAACCCCTCAAGCTCTGCGGTCACGACGTAGGTCCCCGAGGGCAGGTCCATGCCGTAGTAGCCCAAGGCGTTTGTGACGGTGGTGAAGACGCCACCTTCTGCCCCCGAGATCCTGACCCTGGCCCTGGGAACACCGTTCCCATAATAATCGATCACCTTGCCCACCAGGCCGTAAGAAGTCGGATATCCGGCGGAGCTGACAGATAGAGGAAGGTCGTTGCTCTGAGTGCTGATGTTGAACCGATAATAGTGGGACTCCAAAGTCTCAGCGTATCGATCCAGCCTGTACCATCCGGGGCTTACAACGCCCTGAGACAAGACCCTCCTTCCTCCGTCGTATAAGTTCAGAGGGCCCCAGTCTGCGACGTAGAGCCAGAGGGAGTAGGGGGCGCCCAGATCAACCTGACCCCTGGCGACCAGGAGACCGTCCGACTGCAGATAGAGCTGGTTTGGGCTGAGCACCTCATCGCCTATCGAAAGATCCAGATCCGGGGCGAAGGGGTCGGCGGAGATCAGCTGAGGCACATCGTAGCTGCTCGGAGAGTAGGGGTCCCAATCGGGCCTTCCTGGTGTATAGTCCGACTCCTGGCCCGGGCCATAGGGGTCCCATTCGGGTCTATCGGCGGCGAAGGGGTTTGGCAGATATTCTGGCTCAGGCTGTTCGTCGGCCTCGATGCCATCGGAGCCGAAGGCTGCCGCGAAAACTAATCCCAATAATATACAGAGTGTGTATCGGCTTATCAATCTCAAAACTTCAACCTCCCCAACGAGAAAAAGTGCCCGCGAGCGACTTAAAGATTGCGGAGGGGGGTATCTGTCCCCGACCTCTGAGCTACAGATGCTCTACGCATCGATCTTGGTGGAGGGGGAGCTATCATATGGCCGGAAATTTTTCCTTTTCGTGACGGATCTGTTCGCTTTGACCGAGATCCGCTCCCCCACAACACTTAAGTATGTTCTATCTCATCCGAACTAACCGAAATTTCAGAATAATGCGAACGGAACGGGTGGACGTGGTAGATAAGATAAAGAGGATGTGGATGTGTCGAGGATCTGAACCGAGAAAATTCGATGGTCATTCGAAAAATCGTCTATCCATGAAAACGCTTAACTCAAAGCAGGTAAATCAAATAATGCCGCAGGCCGAAACCATGTAAAAAATAGACAGTTGCGGCGTCCGACCGCTGAGTCGACAGAGGATTTGCGGATAACTTATATATGGAACTGACAAATGGCCATTATATTAAAATCAATATAGGTTGGAGGAGAGTCATGAACTACCTTAGGGCTGGAGGACTGCTTTGCCTGCTCATGGTCGCCATGGCGGCAGTTCTGCCGATGGGGGCGTTGGCACAAAGCGAGGCTCCAGATGAATCGGCCCCGCCGGGGGCCGAACCCTCGATCGATGCCGGCGCTGAAAGTGAGACCGCTGAAGAAGTAGCCTCTGAGGAGGTGACGCCACCGGAAGAGTCTGAGGAGACTCCGGCTGAGGATGTGGCACCGCCAGAGGAGTCCGAGGAGGCACCGGCTGAGGAGGAGGCACCGCCAGAGGAGGTGACACCGCCAGAGGAGGTGACACCGCCAGAGGAGGTGACACCGCCAGAGGAGTCCGAGGAGGCACCGGCTGAGGAGGAGGCACCGCCAGAGGAGGTGACACCGCCAGAGGAGTCCGAGGAGGCACCTATGATGGATGCGCCCATGGAAGACGCTCCTAGGGAGGACGTCGCTCCGACCGAACCAGCGATGGTACCGGTCGTCTCTGAAGAGCTGAACTTAACAGCCTCGGGCAACGAGACGGTCGAGATCAATGAGAATGCCAACGAGACCCTAGAGGAGACGCCGGAGGAGGTTGTCGAGGAGGAAGAGCCCGAAGAGGAGCTCTCCACCACCGATCGGATCTGGCGAGAGGGCGAAAATCCGGCTGATTATACCTGGGACCCCCAGACCTTCTCGGGATTCTTCTACGATCTCGATGACGACGTGGGGACTGAAACTCTCACCGTCCACCTGAGGGAGTCCGGCGACGGGTACGACAGGTCCATCGATGAGGGCGATCTGGAGTACGAGACGAACGCCGATTCGATAGAGTTTGAGTTCGGCAGGTGGGGCGAATATCAGGTCATCGGCTTCATGGCTCAGAAGTACTTCGCCGGATACATGGGCACAGATCGAGACGTCTTGGACAAGGAGATCAGCCTCCTGGATGAAGAGGAGCTCCGCGAGGTTCTGATCGACGACGACGAGGAGTACACCGTCGACACCGGCTCCGTCCTGCCCCTAGAAGAGGGGTACGAGGTCCGGATCAAGGAGATCGATCTCGATGGGAACAAGGTATGGCTCTCCCTGGCCAAGGACGGCGAGGAGGTCGACAGCAAGGTGATAGACCCGACGAACCTCGGATCGTCGACCTATAAGTACGAGATCGACCTGAGCGGCGAGGACCTGCCTCTGGTCATGCTCCACGTATCGAACATCTTCGCCGGAGCTGAGAGCAGTCTCGTGACTGTCGACGGCATCTTCCAGATCTCCGACAGGTACACCACCGTCGCCAGCGGCGACAAGTACGGGGATATGGAGGTCGATTCGATATCCGGCGACACCATCCGGATGACCAACGACAACTCCATCACCCTCCGGAAGGGCAAGACCGTACCGGTGATGGGGGACGTCAGCTTCCTGGTGGCCGACGCCGACGTGCTGAGGTTTGGGCCGACGGTGAAGAGGACGGGAAGCTATGAGATCAGAGGGACGATCGTAGACCCGTCGGTCGGTACGTTCACCTGGACACCCTACAACTTCGAGGGATTCTACTACGACATCGACGACGATGTGGGAACCGAGGAGCTTAGGGCCAGGTTCACCGGTGACAAGATCGAAGACGGCGATCTCAGGTACAGGACGGAGCCCGAGTCGGTGGAGTTCGAGTACTCCCGCTGGGGCAGCTACAACGTAATAGGTTTCCTGGCCGAGAAGTACTTCGCCGGATACAACGATGACACTGAGTTCAACGATGAGTTCAGCGTCATAAACGAGGGCGAGCTGAGAAAGGTCCTCATAGACGACGACGAGTCCTATACGGTTCGGAGCGGCGCCACCTTCCCGTTGAAGGAGGGGTACGAGCTCCGGATAAAGGAGGTCGACCTTGACGGAAACAAAGTTTATCTGTCCATAACCAAGGACGGTGAGGAGGTCGACAGCAAGGTCATCGAGCCCGGAAGCTCTGTGACGAGCTCCACTTTCACTTACGACGATGAGATAGGTAGCGAGGACGTGCCGATCATCGCGGTTCACGTCCAGAGCGTCTTCCGGGGCAGGGAAGAGGACCTGGCCACCGTTGAGGGGATCTTCCAGGTATCTGACAAATCTCGGTCCGTCGAGGAGGGCGAGACCTACGGGAAGATGGAGATCGACAGCGTCTCTGACAGCGGAATAACGATGGTGAACGACGGCTCCTTCAGCCTCGGCAAGGGCAAGACCATCACCATTATGGAGAACATGAAGTTCAGGGTCTCCGACAGCGACCGAAGGCTGGTCGTGCCCGTTGTCGAGGTGAAGGCTGAGCTCAAGCCCATGAGGATAGAGATCCCGGAGGTGACGGTGGGAACTCCGGCCGAGATTATGGTCACCTCCGACGGAAATCCGGTCATCGGAGCTCTCATTTCCATCAATGGAGATGAGGTCGGGACCACCGACACCGACGGGATATACCTCTACTCTCCAGAGGTGGCAGGCAGCTTCGATATCGAGGCCAAGAAGGACGAGTACACCGACGTCAAGGGCGTGCTCGTCGTCAATGACATCAAAGAGGAGAGGGTGCTCGCCATCAGCTCGCCTCAGGAGGTCATGAAGGGAGAGAGCTTCGTCGTCAAGGCCACCATCGGCCTCGACTTGAGACCTGTAGAAGGCGCTGACATCGCCTTCGACGATCTAAGCGTCGGCACCACCGACAGCCGCGGCACGATCTCCTACGCCTCAGATGCGGTAGGTGCCCACACCATTACGGCCTCCAAGGAGGGGTACGAGAGCGGCTCGAGGAAGATCGTGGTCGTAACGCCGATCGAGATAACGGGCATCGAGATGGACGAGACGACTAGGGCCGGCAAGACGGTCAAGATCACCGCCAACGCCGAGAACAGGGGATCGGTCAGCGACAACACCACGGTGGAGCTGAAGGTCAACGGGAACCCCGAGGGGACCGAGGATCTCACCGTTGAAGCTGGCGAGACGGGATCTGCGACCTTCGAGTACAAGCCACAAGAGCCAGGCCTGTACACCGTCGAGGTCGATGGGATCCAGAGAACCCTGACGGTGGAGGAGAAGAGCAACGTCGGCATGATCGCCGGCATCCTTGTGTTCTTATTCGCCATCGGCGGTGGAGCTTACCTCTACTCGACCGGCAAGCTGAACGAGATTCTGGGGCAGATTAAGAACCGCTGATCTGTCCCATGAATATTCTTTTTTTTTAGAGCGTCAATTCTCCGAAGAGAAAACTGGGTCTATGGGCCCCGTCCATCCTCAGGAGACGATCGATTTCAGGGGTTTCCGTCAAGTTAGCGATAGGCGAGGTATTAATATATTATTTCGATAAACTAAAGACGGCGATTAGTAATTAACAAATAGGTAATTATTATTTATCATAGCGCTCACTAGTGTTTGGAGGTTTTTAATACGATGAGATGGTTTATTGCAAGGGGCATAGCTGTTATCGTTATTTTACTCTTTCTCGTGACGACAAATACGGCGTCCGAAAAAGGAAACAGCGCTCTGGAAATGAATGTGCCGCTGTTATCTTCTGAAATCAAGGATGAAGCCGGTGACGCCTTGAACAGATCAGGCATCGATCAGCTGACAAACAGAAGAAAGGTCCTCGCCAAAGACGCCGACCTGGAGTCTGTGGTCGATGAGGACGTAGTCGCGCCTCGGGAGACGACTCGCCTCGTCGTCATGGCAGCCAGCGCCGGCGCCCAGAAGGATGAGGACGGCCAAGTGGGAACTGAAACCGCCTCTGATCTCGCTCAAAAGGAATCGGCTTCCAGCTCGACTTCTGGATGCGAGCCAGTCATCGGAGTCTCTTACAGGGACTCGACGTCCTGCCCTTCGGAGGTCGTTCAGCCTCCAAAGGGCGCTCCCAACGTCGTCTTCATCGTTCTGGACGATGTGGGCTTTGGCCAGATCGGTTGCTTCGGCGGCCCCATCGAGACTCCGAACATCGATCGGCTGGCGGCGGGAGGGCTTCGATACAACAATTTCCATACGACGGCCATGTGTTCTCCGACGAGGGCCTGTCTCCTGACGGGGAGAAACCATCACTCCGTTGGAATAGGGGCCGTCATCGACCTGCCCGCGGGCTATCCCGGCTACAGCATGATCCTCTCGAAGAACGCAGCGACGTTGCCGGAGATCCTCGTTGCAAACGGTTTCAACACCTTCGCCGTCGGCAAATGGCACCTCTCGGAACACTTTAACGCAGCGGGGCCTTTCGATAACTGGCCCACAGGCAGGGGCTTTGAAAAATACTACGGGTTCATCGGATCCGAGACCAACCAGTGGTATCCAGATCTTGTCATTGGCACGACGAGGGTCGACCCGCCAGAAACTCCCGAGGAGGGGTACCACATCTCCGAGGACTTGGTCGACCACGCCATAGGATTTATAAATAGTCAGCAGGCCGCAGAGCCGGATAATCCCTACTTCATGTACCTCTCCTTCGGCGCCTGTCACGCACCCCATCACGCGCCTCAGGAGTACATAGAGATGTACGAGGGAGAGTTCGATCAGGGCTGGGATGTCGTGAGGAACGAGACCCTCGTTCGACAGAAGGCGATGGGAATTGTGCCGGAAGATACGGAGCTTCCGGAGAGAAACCCCGATATTCCGGCCTGGGATGACCTCTCCGACGATGAGAAGAGGGTCTTTGCGAGGGAGCAGGAGGTCTACGCAGGATTTTTGACCCACACCGACGCCCAGATCGGGAGGTTTTTGGACCACCTCGAAAAGACGGGCCAGCTGAACGACACCATGATAATCCTCATATCGGACAACGGTGCCAGTCGCGAGGGCGGATTTAACGGGACTTCGAACAACTACCTCTACTTCAACCGCATCAATGAAAATGTGACGTCCATCCTCGCTCATATCGACGAGCTCGGCGGGACCGATACCTGGAACCACTACTCAACGGGGTGGGCCATGGCCGGGAACACCCCCTTCAAAAGGTACAAGCAGAACACCCACGAGGGCGGGATCCATGACCCCATGATCATCTTCTACCCGGCGTTGATAGAGGAGGGGGGAGGGGTTAGGGAGCAGTACACCCACGCCATCGACATCGTCCCCACGGTTCTGGAGGTCCTTGGCCTCTCGGCGCCCGAGGTCTACAACGGCCATTCCCAGAAGCCGATCGAAGGGGTCAGCTTCGCCGCAACCCTGACCGACCCGAACGCAAATACGGGCAAGTACATACAGTACTATGAGATGGTTGGCAACAGGGCCCTGTGGTACAACGGCTGGAAAGC
>Ga0209408_1000529_pt1 | contig 28496 bp, 28 predicted proteins | sample AD_UKC107_MetaG_FD_184422 | JGI IMG/M metagenome (GOLD analysis project Ga0209408, IMG submission 184422) | Active sludge microbial communities of municipal wastewater-treating anaerobic digesters from Hong Kong - AD_UKC107_MetaG (SPAdes)... | ecosystem: Engineered > Bioreactor > Anaerobic >... | reverse complement strand
CTTTTTCCTTGATTTAAATATTAGATATCAGTCTCATAAACGTTTCGATGGTGATGGAGAATTCATAAAGTCTCACGAAGTGATCGGGGTTTTTTTAACATGCCGCCGTCTCCCGGCATGTTAAAAGAAGGAATTCTCAGCGATCTCAGCGCCTCTGCGGTTATCGGGTTTTAGTGTTTTTGTCTTTTCAATTCGATATTCGCAATTAGAAATCCGAAATTTCATTACTCCTGCCTTCCAATGTCCTGCGTAGCCAAAGACGAAGCAGGATGCCTAGCATCCCGCCTGTCCCGCGTCTTGTCGGGCGTAGTTAGAAACGAAGCCTGAAGTTGAATAACGAAGCGGGGAACCCACGTCTCGTATATAAACCCTTCTGCCTTCTGCCTGGGGTCGTGTGCTCAAAGTCTTGTCCTGCCTTCTGCCTAGGGTTTTAAACCCCAAGTCATTTCTTACCAGGTGTTATAGTTTTCCCCTTCTGCCTAGATTCTCGAGCCACCCTGTTCGTCTTTAAAGTCTTGACGTATTTAGTTGTGCAGGTATACCTATATATAAGCTATATAGATAGATTTACTTTGAAGAAATGTAATGTGATACTTACAAAGGGCTGAGGCAATTATAAGAATGATTAACATTGAAGAATATAACGACGAAATTATAAAGATTTGTAGGAAGTATAACGTCAAACGCTTAGCTGTTTTTGGCGGCGCTCTCTCTGAGGATTTTTCCGATAGTAGTGATATTGATTTCTTATTAGAATTGGATAAGGCCAAGGATGGCATGAAAAGATATATGAATATAAAATTTGAACTTGAAGATTTGTTTAATCGCCCTGTAGATCTTATTATGCCAAGGGCTATAAAAAACAGTCGAATTAAATATTATATCTTTTCAAATATCAGGGATATTTATGAAGCATGATCCTTTCGTTTGCGTTGAAGATGCTATTAAAGCCTGTGAACTAATTATTAAGTTCGCCGAAGGCATTGAAATAGAACAATATTTCACTGATTTGAAGACAAAAGCAGCCGTAGAAAGAGAATTCGAGATATTAGGTGAAGCTTTAAATAGAATCAAGAAGATCGATGTTCAGTTGCTTGACCATATTGATAATTGGAGAGAGATTATCGGCTTCAGAAATGTGATTGCACACGGGTATGATGTTGTGGAGGATGAGATTGTGTGGGATTCTATCCAAAATAATATTCCTGTGTTATTAGCTCAACTGAATCAGATAATCAAAAAGGGTTGATTCTGGAATGAGATAACCTGAAATAGCTCCGATTTAATCTCTTCGGGTTAATTCCTCGAAGCCTGTCGGAGATCCCGTTTGTTTTTGCGGGGCTTCATAAAATCGAATAAGAGAAGATCAAGTAGGTATTTTTTATTGTCACTCCGGATACTGTCCGCCGCGGCGGATGAATTCTGGATACCTCTCATTATTACAATCTCAGGAAGGTGCGCTCTGTCAGATCGGATAGGAGCTACTACGATCAGTTGGGTGTGATTCCTCTGGCTGACTCTACCAGATAATCACAAAGTCTCACGAAGTGATCGATATTTTTAACATGCCGCCGTCTCCCGGCATGTTAAAAGAAGGACTTCTCAGCGTCCTCAGCGCCTCCTTGTCGGGCGTAGCTCCTGCGAAGCCTGATGCGGTGAATAGAAGTCAAATGAGAGCTGTTTCATTAGTTTAAGTTTCATGTTTTTAGATTCGAATTTCGCAATTCGAAATCCGAAATCTCATCACGCCTGCCTTCCCATGTCCTGCGTAGCCAGAGGCGACGTGTCCTGCGTAGTAGGGCTTGCCCAACGAAGCAGGAAGCAGGATGCCTAGCATCCCGGACCCACGTCTCGCTTATTTCCCTTCTGCCTGGGATCTCGTGCTTCATTGTTTGCCTGCCTAGGTTCTCGATCTAGCGGGCTCGTCCTGCCTAGGGTTTAAGCCCCAGATCTTGCCCTGCCTAGGTTCTCGAGCTATCTTGCACTCTTTCCCAATTTATTAATCAACGAACTAAGCATTTTCTCGATCTCTATACATTGATTAGACAATCTCTCATGGTCTGCATTAATGATGTAATCAAGGCGAAATGATATCTCAGCCTGCGTCTGAAATTCATAGAGTGAGCCTAATGCAATTCTGAGAAACCGCACATAATCGGTCGTCGAATTTCTGCCATAACCCTCGGCAATGTTGCTGGGGATTGAAACCGCACATCGCCTTATCTGCCCTGTCAATCCATATAACTCTTCTTTTGGGAAAGACTTGGTGATGGCATAGATTCCTTTGACAAGATCCATAGACTTTTGCCAGACAAACAAATCCCTGTACGTTTTCATTCTCAGACCTCCTTTAAATAAAATACAAAGCATGTACAAACAATTGCCTTATTCTGGTTTTATTATTTTTTTCAGTCAAGGAAAAACTTCTGCCTCAGGTCTGGAGCTGACAAGCTCGATCTGCCTGGGTTCATAAGCCCACAGTTTTGCCTGCCTGAGTTCTCGAGCTGACGGGCCCGCCCTGCCTAGGGTTTTATGCCTTAAATCGTTTTCTTTCCAAGAGGGTCTATTGTCTTTATAGTTCTTTTCTTCTGCCTGAGATCGTGAACTTCTATGTTTACCTACCTGACATCTCGAACTCGCTTGCCCGTCCTGCCTGGGATCTTGAGCCCTACGTCATGCCCTGCCTAGCATCCCGATCCCATATCTCGTAGAATATTTCCTCCTGCCTCAGGTCATGAACCCACCTGTATGCCTGCCTGGGATCATGCTCCCCAATTCCTGTTCTGCCTTCTGTCTAGGGTTTTAAGCCCCAAGTTATTTTTTACCAGGTGTTATAGTTTCCCCCTTCTGCCTTCTGCCTGGGGTCGTGTGCTCAAAGTCTTGTCCTGCCTTCTGCCTAGTTTCCCGAACCACCTTGCTCGATTCTTTAGTCTTGAAATTTCCTGCTCCACTGGGCATATTATCCATCAAGTTTGGCATTCGCGATGCCGACCATCTGAATATAGTTTTGAAGGAAAAATGCATTCCAGGGCAGCCAATATCTTGTTGCCATACGGGGTAAATATTCACCCGCAATAGCGGAGCTGTCAGCAATACATAGGAGATCACTATGAATCCAAAATATATTTTATTTGCATTGTTAATAGGCGCAATGGTTATGTCATGTTCTAAAGAGCCGGAAGGAGACCAAGAGATGAATGTTACATCAATCGATTTCTCAAAATATTCTTCAGAAAAACCCGATCAGCCTTTGCATCTCCTCTTTATACATCATTCGTGTGGAGGACAACTTTTTGCTGATAAGGGAGATGTGGCTGGGAATAATTGCATCAACCCGTCCCACCCTAACGGTGGTGGGCTTAGGAGTCTGCTTGAAGAAAACAATTATATCGTGCATGAGGCGTCTTATGGCTCGGTCATTGGTGCAGAAACAGATATCTGCCACTGGAATACTAAGTTCAGGGACCACATGGATAAAATTCTTACCTGTAAACATCAGGATGAGTTTTTTACCGATGGGAAAGAAAATAATATTATCATGTTCAAATCGTGTTTTCCCAATAGCTGGATAGAATCAGATGGAACAGAGCCAGGTGACCCGGATTCATGTGAACATACAATAGCAAATTACAAGGCATCATATAATGCATTACTTAAATATTTCAGTAGGCAGACAGACACCCTTTTTGTTGTTGTAACAGCACCGCCGTTAGTGCAACCCAGTAAGATTAAATCGATTATTAAGACATTATTGGGAAGATCTAAAGGTAGCAGTATAGATGTAGCTGGTCAGCGTATCAGGTATTTCAATAATTGGTTGAAGGACATCGAAAAAGGTTGGTTAAAAGGTTACAAGTATCATAATGTTGTCGTATTTGATTATTATGATATCCTGACAGATAAAGGTAAATCAAACTGGTCTATGTATGGATCTGGTGGGGGAAGTGATAGCCACCCTTCTTCTGTTGGAAATTCAAAAGCTGCAAAAGAATTCATCCTCTTCTTAAATCAAGCAGTAAATAGAAAGTTGAAACACATTCCGGAGTAAAATTGATTTACCATAGTTGAGTTCACAGTTCTTATATTGGTGGAATGAATGAATTTTGTCGGTAAGATCTTTTCCAAATTCAAAGAATCAAATAATTTCATCCTTGAGTTAAGGAATATTTGCAATGTTGGCATTGCACTATTAAAAGGAGTTTTATACATAATTTGGTACAGAATATTCAGAAGAAATGTAATAATAAAATTTCCTTTCATGGTTTATGCACCTATAAAAATTATTGGAAATGGCTCAGTATACATTGGTAAGGGTTGTTCTGTTTTTTATAGTAAACATCATGGATTGACGATTTATACTCTTTCAAAGAATGCCGAAGTTAATATAGGGGAGGGTTGTGACCTGGGTGGGCTGACCATTCGTTGTATTTCTTCAGTCAATGTTGGAGACCATACGATGACTGCAGTCTCCTTGATCCAGGACGTATTTATTGTCAACGTTCCTAGAAATTATTCCAATCAAAGTAGGGGGGATATAATATTCAGTGGGAACATAATGATCGGCAGAAATGTCTGGCTTGGAGGCCAAGTTTGTGTATTATCAGGATCAAATATTGGTGATGGCTGCGTTTTATCTGCCAGTTCCTGTATATTAGATACTAAAACAAGTAGCGATTGTCTACTTGTAGGTAATCCGGTGAGAAGAGGAATGCCCATAAAGGGTTTACTGAAATTCAGGGGCAAACAATGAAAGATCTACTTGCAACCATACGGGGCCACTTTTTCAGATTAAAATGTAAGATCGGCAGGAAGAATGTTTTTATTGGAAGTGGGTTGAGAATATATAAGAAGTTTTCTATTCTTGGTGATGGAAAAATAGTAATGGGAAAGAACTGTCTTATTGATGGAATGATAGGATCTAATAATTTTGTCTGCATTCAAACCTTTAATTCTGCAGCAGGCATAACTATAGGAGACAATGTCAGCCTTTATGCAGCTAGGATAGCATCTAAGTTCAACATAGTAATAGGAGATGATGTTATTATTGAGGATGCAAGTATTGTGGATACCGACTTTCATACATTGGACAGATCAAGGGCGACTCCACTTGATGAAAATATTATAAAGAACCAAATTATAATAGGTGACAGGGTTCATATCGGTGCACAAACTTTTATCACTAAGGGCGTTGTTGTTGGAGATGATGTGATCACTGCACCCTTTTCAGTGGTTGCAAAGTCTGTAAAACCTTGCCAATTTGCTTATGGCAATCCACTTGTATGTAGAGAAAGGGGGAGAATCCATTAATAGTGAAAACATTAGCTCTTTAAGTAGCACAAGAAGGCGCTTGTCCGCGTACTACCTTCTGATCTTCGTCTTGTTTCTACTTCTTTATTTCAATACCTTTAGAGAACTAGTGGCTGTATGGTCTTCTGATCAGGACTATGGACACGGATTTCTAATACTTCCCATGTCCTTATACTTGCTCTGGAAAAAGAGAGAGGAATTGATAAGTCAGCCGATTCATCCATCACAGTGGGGCATTGGCATCCTTACGTTCTGGGCTTTTCTTTATGCTGTCGGATTAATCGGTCAGATTTCGACAATTGAGGATGTTTCCATGTTGTTTTTTCCTATTGGTGCTGTTGCGGTTCTCATCAACAGAAATGCTGCAAGGATTTTTCTCTTCCCAGCTTTCTTCATGATCTTCATGTTCCCTATACCTTCCGAGATCTATACCAGGGTAACCAATCCCTTATTGCTTGTATCTACAACAATGTCTTTTCACATTCTTGATGCGCTTAACCTTCCTGTATTACAGGAAGGAAACCTTTTGACTCTCCCAAACTACACGATGCAGGTAGTTCTAGCGTGTTCGGGCATTCGTTCCCTTTTATCAATTTTGGCACTGGCTTTTATTATGGGATACCTGATGACACCTTCCAATATATTGAGGTTGATATTCTTTTTTATCGCTGTACCCATTGCGATTCTTGGCAACATCACCAGGATCACTGTTACAGCACTTCTCGCTTATTTAGTTTCCCCTGGTGCTGCTGAAGGCTATTCCCATACCTTTGCAGGCCTTGTGACATTTGGCCTCTCATTTATACTTCTTTATGGGTGTATGGAGTTCATCGCATGGTTTTCAAGGAAAAGAGAGTTATAATCCTCATCATAGTGGTGTTGGCTGTATTCTTTATGGCTAACAGTTTCAGGGCGAATACTGAAAAACCAATTGCGGAGGCCTATGTCCTCCCTCTGGTCTTTGGCTCCTGGGAAGGAACTGATCTGACTTATAATCGCAAGCTTTTGACATCCTGGCTCGGCACCGATTTCATAACATTCAGGAATTATAAAAATAGTGCAAATGGCAGTGTGGTAACCTTATATATTGCCTATTACCCAGATCTGGAGTCCTCCGACATGGCCCATTCACCTGAAGTCTGTTATCCAGGTCAAGGATGGGAAATAACAAAAGGCGAGGATACGGAAATTATCTTACAGGGTAAGAAAGTAAATATCAAACGCCTGTACATCAAAAAAGAGTCAGAACAGCAGGTAGTTTATTCTTGGTGGCAGACAGAGCATAAGATCATTGCTGAGAACTCGTGGTATCATCTGTATCAGATACTCAGCAAAGTTAGTCACAGGGATACCTCTTCCATATGGATAAGGATCTCCACAGAGTCTACGAAGGGTTTGAGAAGAGAAATTTCTGAAGAAAAAGTCCTTATTCCTTTCAGTAATGACATAATGGATCTCCTTGCCAATTATTTCAAACACTAAGGTCTGTATATGATAACCTTCTTTTTCATCTGTATCATTAACCTCATCTATATTTACTTCGGGTACCCAGTCTTAATTCTTGTTCTGTCCTTAATAGCTGGCAGAACAGTAGAGAAGGCCTCCTATGAGCCTATGGTGACAATTCTCATTTCTGCATACAATGAAGAGAAACATATCGGAGCTACCATTGAGAACAAACTTTCTCTTAACTATCCTAGACGCAAGCTTGAGATAATTGTTATCTCAGATGGTTCTGAAGATAGAACAGATGAGATTGTGCGTTCTTTCGAAGATCAGGGTGTAATTTTTTTAAGACAGGAGCCGAGAAATGGCAAGACCTCTGCCCTTAACCTTGCCGTCTCCCATGCGAGAGGTGAAATTCTTGTCTTTTCTGATGCCAACTCGATCTATGACCATGATGCGCTTCGATATCTTATTGAGAATTTCGATGATCCAGGGGTCGGTTATGTCACGGGGAAGATGGTCTATGTGAATTCTGATGGAACCACGATTGGAGATGGATGCACCGCCTATATGAAGTATGAGAATCAACTGAGGGTTTATGAGACAAGATTAGGATCGATAGTTGGCGTGGACGGGGGAATCGATGCTGTCCGCAGGGAACTGTATCGCCCTATGAAAGCGGATCAGCTCCCGGACTTCGTGCTTCCCCTCATGGTCGTTGAACAGGGATATAGGGTCGTCTATGAGTCAAGGGCATTGCTAAAGGAAGAGACGCTGAAGGGCTCAGAGGATGAGTACCGGATGAGGGTCAGGGTATCGCTTCGTGCCCTATGGGCGCTCTGGGACATGCGGAAGCTTCTCAACCCGAGGAGGTACGGCCTGTATTCTTTCCAACTTCTGTCCCATAAGATCCTTCGATATTTAGCCATTCTGTTCATGATAGGGTCCTTTGTAAGCAATGTCCTTATCCTGAAGAAAGCACGATTGTACCAGATCCTGTTTATCATCCAGGTTCTGTTTTACGGTGCGTCCATTGCGGGGCATATGCTCGAGAAGAGGGGTTTATCCAGCAGGATGTTTTATATTCCCTATTACTTCTGCCTCATCAACGGCGCGGCCGGACACGCACTCATCCGATTCCTCCGGGGAGAGAAGCAGGTCATGTGGGCTCCTCGCAAGGGTTAAGACGAAGACATGATGAAACCAATTCCCATAGGCTCATGTTCTCCCGCTTGTGGCGCATGAAGATACTTCATCTCATTGACAGCGGCGGGCTGTATGGCGCCGAGGTCATGTTGCTGAACCTGGTCGAAGAGCAGAGAAAGTTAGGCCATTATCCAGTTATAGCCAGCATCGGTCAGAAAGGGATATATGTCAAACCCCTTGAGGCAGAGGCGAGGAAGAGAAGACTGGAGGTAGTTATATTTCGTATGATGAACGGCCCTAACATTCTCGGTGCTTTGAATCTGCTGCGCTATGCAAGAAAAAACAGGTTTGATATCCTGCATTCCCATGGATACAAGTGTGACATACTCCTAGGTTTCATTCCCTGTTCACTGAGGGGTATACCCCTTGTCAGCACCATCCACGGTTGGACCAATGCGAACAGATTCTCCAAACTCGGTCTGTATGAGTATGCGGATGCCCTCAGTCTGAAACATGCAGACGCCGTGTGTGTGGTGAACCAGGTTATGTGTGGGCATCCCCGGCTGAAAAGTCTGCAGGAAAAGATCCATGTCATAACAAACGGGATACCAACCCTTGATACCGATGAACCGGTGCCCGAGGATGAGACAGCAGAATTCTGCAGGAAGGGCTTCACTGTCGTCACCATTGGCAGGCTTTCAAGGGAAAAGGGGCATGAGTATCTCATCCGGGCCTTTGATAAGTTCCAGAAAGTAACTGGAGAAGGTAGGCTGCTCATCATCGGGGAAGGTCCGGAACAGCAGGTTCTGGAGGATCAGATACAGGAGCTAGGTCTGAAAGGGAAGGTGCTCCTTGCCGGGTACCGTGACAGTGCGTGGCGATACCTCTCCTTGTGCAAAGTCTTTATACTTCCATCTCTTACCGAAGGTCTGCCCATAACCTTGCTTGAGGCCATGCAGGTTGGTGTGCCGGTGATTGCATCAGCAGTCGGAGGCATACCTCAGCTTATTACAAACGGAAAAAACGGACTATTGGTTCCTCCGAGAGACACAGATATCATTTTTCAGTCAATCCATAAGATTTATCTTGATGATGGTTTTTCAGAGGTGGCTGCTGTGAATAATAAGGAGCTTGTAACTAATCTTTATTCTAGTAGAAGGATGGCTCGGGATTATGATTTTGTATATAAATATGCTGTCAATTGAAAACAGATGCGGAGTGTATTATGCAATTCAAATATCTGAAGTATGATTTGTACAGGTACTTCTACCCGAACGATAAGGTTTCCCATATATCATTATCTGAGAAAATAAAGGCCGTCTTATTCACCCAGGGTATATGGGCAACAATGGTATATCGATTAAGGAGATGGGTGGAATATGAATGTAACAATGCAGTGGTCAGTTCAATAATCAAACCGATTGGTAGGATCCTTCAGATAATAATCGAAATCATAACAGGTATATCCATTGCGCCTGAAGTAGATATCGGTCCAGGATTATATATTGGTCATTTCGGGAACATATTCATTGCAGGTACTACGAAGATAGGGAAAATCGTTAATATTAGCCAAGAGGTAACCATAGGATATGCTGGCAGAGGTGAAAAATGGGGACATCCAAAAGAAATAGGTGATTTTGTCTATCTTGCACCTGGCGCTAAGATTATTGGAAATATCTCTATAGGGAACAATGCGGCTGTCGGGGCAAATTCTGTTCTTACTAAAAGCATCCCTGATAACGCTGTAGTAATGGGAGTTCCAGCCAGAATAATGAACTATAACTCAAGTAAGGATTTTATTGTTTATAACCATAAGATGAATAATGACATCTTATAGCACGAATAAGATTGAATGAATGTGATGATCATCTGTTTGCTGCATTGGCAAACAGCTAGATGACATGTTCAATCGTTAATATATTGATATCAGTGAGCATAATGAGATGAAAGAGTTCTTGAAAAAAATCGGAGAGCATACATTCATCTTTGGAATTGGTAATATTATTCAAGGCGCGATAAGCTTTCTCCTCTTACCAGTCTACCTGCATTATTTAACCCCTTATGACTTTGGAATCTTAGCGCTGCTGGATATAATAAATATGCTGTTCGGGAGTATTATTCTCCAGGGCATTCCAACCGCACTGTTCCGGAGCTACAGCTATGATTATGTTGGCCAGGATATTGAACAGAAAGAAGCTGTCGGAACTGCTTTCATATATATCTTGATATCCTCTTTTGTATTTTTCGGAGTCCTGGGTCTATGTGCTCCGTATATCACACATGTTGTTTTCAAAGATAGCAATCCTGTCTCGCTTGTAAGATTGATATTCCTGACAGGGTTTCTATACTCGGTAACCAATATTCCTTTTGTTGTAATGCGGGCAAAATTACAGTCGAGGTTGATGATCACCATTTCAATACTAAGGGGCTTATCGACAATTATACTGAATGTCTTCTTTGTTGCTTATATGAAGATGAATGTAGAAGGCATTGTTTGGGGTAATCTCATACCAACAGCTGTCATGTTTTTTATCACACCTTTATTATTAAAGAATGATATTCTATGGAGACTTTCATTTTCGAAGTTAAAGACAATGCTTTCATTCGGTTGGCCACTTGTCCCAAGTTTCATTGCATCATGGATTCTGAGCTCTACAGATAGATACTTTATTGAGCATCTGTCAACAACATCGGAACTCGGGTTATACTCATTGGGCTTCAAGATCGCCAGCATCATGACCTTAGTTTTTCTTCAGCCCTTTCAGATTGCATGGCCTGCAGTATTTTTCCCGAAAGCGAATGATAGCGATGCAATATCAATATTCCAACGATTTACTACATATTTTATGCTCTTGGGATGCGGTTTCGGACTTGGTCTTATACTTGGGGCGGAACCATTAATTAAAATAATGGGGACAAAAGAATATTGGAGTGCATATATGGTAGTTCCTCTTGTTGTCTTTTCCCTTATGCTTGGTGTTGGAGGTTTTCAGGAGATCCTGAATGCCGGCCTATATTTGAAAAATAAAACTAAATATATAGCAGTAATAACAATTCTCGGGGCTGTTATTAACGTTGCCTTTAATGTAGTATTAATTCCACATTTTGGGATGATGGGAGCTGCAACTGCAACTATGATAAGTTCATTCATGATGGTGGTGTTTACATATATAGCAAGTTCGAAATTTTATAAGATTAAGTTCCAAACATTTCGTTTATTGCACGTGTTGATTGTCATTATTGCACTAATGATAGTGAATTTATTGACTCATACAACCTCTCTGATAGCTATGATATTTATCAAGACATTATTACTTATGAGCTACCCGGTATTACTATATTCTACAGGATTCTTTACAAAAGATGAGAAGATATGGTTAGGGAAAATTATTCATCGGGTATTTAACCTATGTAAGCCGGATATTTCTTTATGATTCAGGGGCAATGCTGGAGGATTTATGAGTAAGTGTTTAAAATGCGGTCTTAATGTTCTTCATGGGATAGAATTGGATGATAGCGGCATATGTAATTATTGCAATACAATAGATAAATATTCTGAGATCTTATCTAAAATAGGCATGCAGGAGAATCTCCTTCGTGAGCGTCTTGAGTCTATTCATGGCAAAGGGGAATATGACTGTATAGTTGGATTGAGTGGTGGGAAAGACAGTTCGTATATAATATATAGACTAAAGTCACACTACAGAGTACGGGTATTGGCCTTTACGTGTGACAACGGGTTTCTCACTGATTCTGCAATAAAAAATATTAATAGCATCATAAAAGATTTTGAAATCGACCACCTATGGGTAAAGCCTGACAGGAAAATATTGCATAAGTTGTATGCTACTAACCTCAAAATGGACTGTATGCCGTGTTGGGCTTGTTTTCACATGGCCGAGGCAACTATATGGAGGCTCGCCTATGAATACGATATTCCCTTTATTGTCAGTGGACGAGCTCCTGAGCAGATCTTACGAAGACCTGAAAAAGAATTTTTCGAATCTCTAACCTCTATAATTCTTGATAACCTTGATCACTATAATCAGGAACGGATTCAAGCAATAGCTAAGAGTACTCTTGGGAGATTTCAGCAAGAGAAGAGATGGCTGCTACCTGAGAGATTCTGGCGTGATGCAGAAGGAGTTCTTTACCTCTCAGAAGATTTTCATATATCCGATAGTTTTTCTCCTGAATTCTTGTATTTTTTCTTGTATGAGAAGCACGACGAGCTTAAGATAATGAACATTCTCGAAAGTGAAACAAAATGGCGTGGGCCGACTAAAAAGAAACTTCTCTCGCACAATGATTGTGCTGCCCATGATGCAGCAGCATTTCTTTATCAGAAGATGTATGGAGTTTCATTCGTTGAACTTGAATTGAGTGCCATGATACGGCATAAAGACATAAACCATGTTAAGTTGGGAAAGACGATCGAAACAAGTGAACACAGTCCAACCCCATTTCCGGAAGAATCCTTTGTCCATCTTGGTAAGATTTCGGGGATGAGTCCCACTCATCTACGTCTATTACCTACGTGGATCAAAATAAAGAATGCATTTAAAAATAAAGTAAAGCGATTTCTCATGACAAGCGATGTCGGCAAAAAGATCTTGGAATTAATAAAGGTAATTAGAAACCAATAATGTTGCAGGGCTATTATCTTGATGAGAAGTTAACGAGTTATATATTGGAGTACTGTTATAATGAATAACCTAATTCAAAGAATTGTATATTTTCAAAAGGTGTTAATCTACAGATTCAATGTAACAGAATGCATTCAACGCATTCAAAGTAAAAGGCCAATTTTGATTGAAAGACCATCATTAGATGAAATAAAGGAATTGAATGAAAGTCAGGAAATGGATTTAAATGGTTATTCTTGGTCGTATTTAAGTGAGAAGATCATGAGTGGTGTTTGGCAGTGCATTGGTGCAAAAAATGAAGATAAAATTATTGGTTATATTTTTTTTAGTACCCAAGAGATGTCATTTGCTGGCACTAAGACAGTAGAGTTTATACTACCACCAAATGCAGGTTACCCTTTCAAACTTTTTGTACATCCTGATTATAGAAACATGGGACTAGGAAAGCAACTGGAACAAGCAGCAGATGCTGGTATACGTTCGTCAAGAAAATCTAACCATATAATTGCTTATAGAGCTACAAATAGTACCAATAATATTCAAATTCATAATTACAAAATATTAGGGGGTGTTTATATAGGTTCTGTAACTTTTATTAAGACAAAAATATTTGATAAGGTCTTAATATCATATAAATTAAGAAGAGAGGGATTGAAGATTAAATCGATTATTCAATAATCAAAACAATACTTTGGAATCAATAGTTGAAAGATGAAGATGATACAAATAGTTTATCTCATAATACGGTATATGTAGATCTCACAACATATTATAATATAAAATTGTCAATAAAAATAGCTTACGTCATTGATACGATAACCTCCGACAAGGCGGGAACAGAGAAGCAGCTTTTGGAGATTATCCGGAGGCTTGATAGAAGAATTTTTGAACCCTGTGTTATTTTTCTCTATTCATCGCCATGGATCGAGCAGAATGACTTGCCATGTGAAAGACATGTGTTGGGCTATGAAGGTCTCATTAATCTGAAACTTGTAGGAGTGATAAAAAAGCTCAAGGGATTAATTGAAGATAAACAAATTGATATAGTTCAGACATTTTTCTTAGATTCAATCTTTGTTGGTTTCTTGGTTGCCATTGTATGTAAATTTCATACAATATTTTTATCTAGTAGAAGAGACATGGGGCTTGGTGAGGATGATCTTTGGTATCATAAACTTTACAAGTCGTTCCTACCATTTGTAAGCAGAGGATTTAATGGAATAGTTACTAACAGTAGCATGGTTAAGGAACATGTAGTTAAATATGAAAAGGTCCCGAAATGGAAAATCAAAGTGATACATAACGGTATAACGCCCCCAAATGAAATGTATGAAGTACCTGAGCTATTTAAACAAACTGAGGCTCAACTTTGGATAGGGATCGCAGCAAATCTTAAACCAGTTAAGCGATTAGATATTTTTCTTAAAGCTTTAGCTCTACTAAAAGAAAGATGTTCTGTAAATTTTCATGCTGTTATCCTTGGTGATGGACCTGAAAAGGCATCTTTAAGAGAATTGTCCTTTAATCTTGGGATTTCTGAACTTGTCCATTTTGCAGGTTCGGTAAACAATGTTTATGCCTATCTTAAGCATTTGGACATAGGTGTTTTGTGTTCTGAAAGAGAGGGATTATCCAATGCTCTTATGGAATATATGGCATGTGGGCTGCCTATAGTTGCAACAGCTGTAGGAGGGAACGTTGAATTGATAGATGAGAAGAATGGTATGTTGGTACCAAGTAATGATGTCGAAGCAATAACATCTGCTTTGCTAATGCTCATTGAATCACCCAAGCTAAGAAAAGATCTAGGGAGTGTCTCATTAACTCGGATAAAAGAGAATTATAATTGGGATAAGATAATGGAAGCTTGGGAAAATTACTATCATTCTATTTCAGTCGACCTTGTCAGAAATTAAGAGAGAATATGAACTCATCCTACTTACGAAGATATATTGTCGAACCAATTTATTATACATTGAATAAGAGTCCACGTCTTAGATACTGGAAACATCTTGAATCTACACAAAATCTTTCCACAGATGAGTTGATTCAGAAACAGTGGAACCGACTCCAATCGCTCATCAGGTTTGTTTATAGGTATAACAAGTTTTATCGCGTACGCTTTGAACAGGCAGGATTGCATCCATCTGATATCCGAACCCATCGTGATATAACACTCCTTCCTGTTCTCACAAAAGAGGAAATAAAGAAGAATCTATATGATATGATTTCCGATGGATATCAGATGGAAAATCTCCTGAAGTTCAAGACAGGTGGATCTACTGGTAAGGCACTGGAATTGTTTATTACAGAAGAATGCAGTGAGTTGAGGAACGCTTGTGCGAGGAGACATGATCGTTGGTCAGGCTGGGAAGTTGGGGAACCAATTGGTGCTGTTTGGGGTAATCCTGTATTGCCATCGAGTATAAAATCAAAGTTGAGAGAATGGCTTCTCTACCCGATGATTTACCTTGATACGATGAACCTAAATGATTATTCAGTAACAAAGTTTGCGAAAGATTGGATAAGAGTTAAGCCAACACTTCTTTTTGGTCATGCGCATTCGATCTTTGTTTTGGCAGAGTATGTGCGAAAACTTGAGATAAAAACAATCAAGCCGCGTGGGATTCTATCAACATCCATGATGTTAATGCCTCATGAGCGACATACCATAGAGGAGGTTTTTGGCATCAAGGTTATTGATCGATATGGATGTGAAGAAGTAAGCCTCATTGCATCAGAATGTGAGCGACATGAAGGGATGCACCTCAATATTGAGCATCTGTACATTGAGTTTATAAAAGAAGATGGAAGCCCTGCTGTTTCAGGTGAAATAGGGCGTATCATAGTCACTGATCTAATGAATATGGCTATGCCTTTTATTCGTTATCAAGTCGATGACATGGGGATTCCTATAGATAAAAAGTGTTCATGCGGCAGAGGTCTTCCTCTTATGGATAAGGTGATTGGGAGGACTGCAGATTTCTTAATTCGTCAAGATGGATCTCGTGTGGCAGGTGTCTCTCTTATTGAGAACACCCTTACGAAGATACCTGGAATCGAACAGATGCAAATCATCCAAGATTCACTCGACCGGATTATCCTGAACGTAGTGAAGGATATGGAATATAAAGATGCAACAGACCAATCCTTGAGAGGATATTTTCAGGACTTATTTGGTAGTAACTGCAATATCATAATCAATCTTGTTCAAGAAATCAGACCGGAAAAATCAGGGAAGTATCGATTTTCTATTTGCAACATCATTTAATTAAACCATATGGATACAGTAGGTTTCTATTTATATCTTCTTTTTGTTACTAGCTGGTTCATCCATCTGGGGGAACGTATTCCCTTTTTAGGTATGATACGCTTTGACCTGCTCCTATTATTATGTTTGGCCATAATGGCAATTATTTCTTATAAAAAAGAAGGCTCAGAGCGAGAGAGTTTTAGAACCGATAATATCCTTAGCATACTAGTCATATTTGCCGTGTTGTCATTGCCTTTTACGGAATGGCCAGGTTCGGTCATTAGATTTGGAATCCCCAATTTTTTAAAAGCGGTTGCCTTTTATTACTTCACAATAAAATATGTAACAAGCGAGAAGAAACTAAAGATATTTATCAGTGTATTTGTTCTCTGTCAGGTTTTCCGTGTTATGGAACCACTGTATCTTCACATTACGCAAGGTTACTGGGGCGACAGAGCATACTACGCTGGTGGATATGAATACATTAGCAGACTTAGTGGATCTCCAATGGATATTATCAATCCAAATGGTCTCGCTTTCGTTATTATCACTGCAATTCCATTCCTATATCTATTTGCTCTATATTCAAGAACTTGGCTGCTTATGTTTATCGCGTCTTTCCCATTGTTGGTATATGCATTGATTCTGACAGGTTCTAGATCTGGCCTTGTAGGATTTGCCATTGTAATACTGGGATTATGGCTGAAAAGTCGCAAAAAGATGATTATAGGCACGATCTGTATAATTGGAGCAGCCTTGATTTTTGTGAATTTAACTCCTGATCAACAGGACAGGTATTTATCGATATTTGATTCTAGTGCAAAGAATGCAGCAACTGCAAGTGGAAGAATAGAAGGAGTTTTCGAGGACTTTGAAGTCGCTTTGAGAAGACCAATATTTGGTCATGGTCTGGGAACATCCTTAGAAGCAAATTCTCATTTTCGTGGTGTATACTTACACTCCCATGATTTGTATACTGAGACGGCGCAGGAGCTTGGTTTTGTCGGTTTGTTTATATTAATTCTATTTATCAGATCCTTAATTATTGATTTTATTAATCTAGGAAGAAAACTTAAACAATATAGTAACCTATTCTTGAAAAGGATGAATGACGCTTTGCAGGTATGGCTAGGTATGAACATATTATTCAGTTTAGCCAGTTACGGTCTGTCCACATATAGTTGGTATTTATTTGCAGGATTTTCAATTGTTATGTTAAGATTAATCTCCAAACAAGAGAGACAACAAGCCGAATATATAGTTGAATAAGGGACCGAGAAAAAAACGCCTAAGATGAGGATTGATAATATGCAAGAAGCTATAAACTCAAGAGGAAAGACGTATAGGATTTTATTAATAATTAGATGGCCAGTTGGAGGAATAAGGACCTTTTTAAGGTATGTTCTTAGAAACTTTGAATCCTCAATATACAAATTCACTATCATTGCGCCTGAAGGGAATGAACTTCGCGCTCTTCTGGAAGATTTATTTGACTTAGATATTGAATATGTTTATGTAAAAGAGAATCCTTCTAGCTTGGAATTTTTCTTCTCTATTTTCCGGAATATATTTCATAACAGATATGATCTTATTTATTCACAAGGTTTTACATCAGGATTAAACGCTATACTCCCTGCGAAGTTAAGGTGCACCCCTATTATGCTAACCTCACATGATGTTTTTCTAGAGGAGCAGTTTTCTGGAATTATTGGTACACTAAAGAAGATTTGTCTATGTATAATATTCCCCATGTTTGATTTGATCCATTCAGTTAGCTATGATGCACAAGAAAATCTTCTGCAATTTATACCAGTAATGAAACTTTTTAAAAAGCGTCTCATAGCTATCCCTAACGGTATTGATGTTGAAAGATTTATTTCAGGCAGTAAGCGGGATTTTAAGAATGAATTGGGCTTACCAGATAATGTCTTCCTTGTTGGATTTTTTGGTAGATTTATGTCTCAGAAAGGCTTTAAATATCTTGTAGATGCCATTAGAATTATTAAAGAATTTAAACTTAAAAAGAAGCCTCTAGTGATATGTTTTGGCGAAAGTGGTTTTATTCGTGAGGATAGAGTATATATACAAAAAGAAGGACTTGATGAGTTTTTTCGATTCCTACCATTTACACCCAATATATCTGAATCATTGAAAGGTCTCGATGTGGTCGCAATGCCTTCACTTTGGGAAGCATGTCCATTATTGCCAATGGAAGCGATGGTAGCTGGTATACCAATTATTGGAACTGAATGCATTGGTCTTAGAGAGGTACTTAGAGCGTCTCCCAATGTCATGTTGCCTGTAAAAAATAGTGAAGCAATTGCTAATGCTTTATACAACGAGATAAAGAAGTCGACAAAAGACTTAATGCAAAAATATATTCCTGAGGCATGTCAAAGATTCAATGTGTTACATCAAGCAAGACAGTTAGAAAAAATCATTCAAGATTTGACCCATGAGAGGCAATCAATTAATATGAAAAAATAGTTAGGGTCTTTTATTATATTTAAATAAGCTATAACCGCCCCCCTTATATTCAGTGATGTTCTGATGCTCATGATAGAGTTACACACATAGTTACAATTTAAGTCATTTATTAGATTTGAGAGGTGCATAACATATTGATTTTAAAGGATGTCAATAGTGGCATGATTTTTGATCATAAAATAATAAGTGAGAATTTAAATCTTAATTAGAAAGTGAGGCAAAAAATGAAAAAGACAATATCGCTCGTCATGCTTGGTTTCCTATTATGTTCTCCCGCGTGGGGAACTACCCTGCTGGATATAGATTGGGCTACAGGCAATACCAGTTCGGCTACTAATATTAAGGATGGGGTATTTACTTACTGTTCTCTTGGTAGTACCGATGCCAGTAATCAATTCGGCATTGGGACAGGGGATGGCCCTGGTGGAAGAAATTACCTTGTTGTAAAACAGGGAGGATTAACCTGTATCCTTTCAGACACATCTCCGTCAATGAATAATCCATCAACGATATATGTGCGATTTTGGTTCCGAAAGCACACACATTTCGGATCAAACTGTCACATGTTTATGCTGTATTCAAGTGGTCATAACACTGGTGAAATGTATATCATGAGAGGATACAGCAATGGCTTTTCTTTTATACCAAGTCTCAGCGATTCCAATTACGCCTTCAACTATACTGGCACACTTAATCTCAATCAGTGGTATAGACTGGAATATAAAATCCTCAACGCTGGAACTTCAAACGCTACGGTTAGCGTAAGACTTGATGGCGAGAATATAGATGATTATCTAATCTCAGATCATCTTGGTGGTGATCTCGATAGCAAAGCTGGAACACTGACGATTCCATCTCTAAATTATGTCAATGTGACCTCGTATAATAGCTGGTCTGGAACAATACTAGATATTGCTGGACTCAAGATCACAGACGGCCCGGATTGGATAGGGGATGGAAGTGATACAATACCCAATGGAAGTGATACGGTTTCTCCTGCAATACCCAGCGGAGTCATCACTGGGATCATTGAGTAGGAGCAAATATATGCCATACCCACGACACAAAACAGTGATGTAATGAAAAAGCGAGGTTGCAAGAGGCACCATTAAACTTGTAGGTTCATGACAACTTTAGCACGAGAAAGGTGCTAAAGTTGGCTTAATGCCCGTGGTTTGCCTCTGGGTAGTTTCACTGAACTTCTAATGTAAATATTATTATTTTTGAGAAGGTATATAACTTTATAAGATTATATGAGATATCAAAGGAACAATAAATCATAGAATAATAAAGATTAATTAGGGTAATATTATGGGCAGTCAGTCATCTGGATTAATTACTATTTCAATATTAACATATAACCGAGCAAATGTACTGTGTTCATTATTAGATCAATTAATTTCTTTGAAGTATAATCCCTTAGAGATAATAGTTGTTGATAATCATTCTACTGATGGCACAGACATAATGATTAAAGATAAATATCCTACAATAAATCATATTAGAACAGATAAAAATATTGGTGTTCTTGCCAGAAATATAGGTATGAAACAAGCGAAAGGTGATATAATTATAACGCTTGATGATGACATTCTAGATTTATTAGATGAACACTTGCTTAAAATCATGTCGATATTTCTTGAACGGCCTCGATTGGGAGCCTTAAATTTTAAAATTCATGACCTACAAGGAAAAATTTGTTGTTGGGCGCATCACTGCACAGAAGAAGATAATCACGATAAAGAGTTTCTTACTTATGAAATCACAGAGGGAGCAGTTGCTTTTAGAAAAACATGCTTGGAGCAAAGTGGTTATTATCCAAAGAACTTTTTTATAAGTCATGAGGGTCCTGACTTGGCATTCAGAATATTTGAAAGCGGTTTTGAGGTTATATATTCTAACGAGGTTCAGGTGACACATCAATATTCAGATCATGCAAGAGTATCTTGGAGGAATTATTATTACGATACAAGGAACCAGTTTTGGCTTGCAGCACGAAATTATCCTTTATACTATTCTATTAGATATCTCGCTAGGGGATTGATCTCTATGATGATTTACTCTATACGAGATGGATATTTTTTATATTGGTTAAAAGCAATAAAGGACGCAATCTTTGGTCTCAGAGAAGCCATGAAAGAACGAAAAGTATTAAGTAGTCACACGATGAACATTATTAAAAGGATAGATTCACGTAGACCAGATATTTTATATATCTTAAAAAAACGATTATTCAGTAAAGGAATGCGATTTTAGCTTAGATTAATTAAGTGATTTGTATCAAAAGAAATATAGAATTGGGATAGCCAATCAAAGTAACACATAAACCTTTTCTCAAAGATATAATCCCCACAATTTTTGTAAAAGCTGCCGAGGGGAGCAATGTTTAGGATTTCAAGGAGTAGAATATGTGTGGCATCTGTGGGATTTTTAATAAGACTGGTTATGCAACTGAGCGTGATGAGCTGAAGCGGATGTGCGATGTCATGGTCCACCGGGGGCCAGACGATGAGGGGTACTACACATCATCGCATGTTGGCCTGGGAATGCGTCGACTTAAGATTATTGATCTCGAGACAGGACACCAACCTATTCATAATGAAGACGAGAGCATATGGGTCGTTTTGAACGGAGAGATCTACAATTATCGTGAACTTCGTACCGGGCTTGAGGAGAAGGGCCATACATTCTATACCAGATCCGATACGGAGGTGATCGTTCATCTCTATGAAGACCATGGAGAAGAGTTCCTGGAAAAACTCAACGGCATGTTTGGTTTAGCGATCTGGGATGCCAGAACGGACAGGCTGATCATTGCCAGGGACAGACTGGGTGTGAAGCAGTTATACTATTACGAGGATGATAAACGAATTGTTTTCGGATCGGAAATCAAGACCATTCTTGCACTGCCGGGAATCAGCCGGGAGATCGATTATGAAGCGCTCAGCGATTATTTCTCACTTCAGTACATACCGGCCTCTCGTACAATCTATCACCACATTAGAAAACTTCCCGCGGCGTGCTCTTTAACCATTGACAAGGGGAGGCCGGTTATCAGGAAATACTGGACCCTGAACTACGACGACATCAAACTCACAGGAAGAGATGCAATCGATACCATCGATCGAGAACTTCAACGTGCCATTAAATGGCAAATGATCAGTGATGTTCCACTTGGGGCATACCTGAGCGGGGGGATAGACTCCAGCCTCCTTGTGGCCATTATGTCCACTGTTTCGACGCGCCCGGTGGAGACCTTTTCAATCATATGGGATACGGAGAGCAATGCCTTTGACGAACGCAGTTACTCGCGTTTTGTCGTGGAGAAGTACGGGACGAATCATCATGAGTTTCTCGTCAAACCGGAGCCCGAGGATGTTATGGAGAAGATCGTCCGAGGCTTTGACGAGCCTTTTGCAGACGATTCGGCTATCCCGAATTATTATATTGCTCGTGAGACGCGGAAGTATGTGACGGTTGCCCTCTCAGGGCTTGGGGGTGATGAGATGTCAGCCGGGTATGAGAGGTATCTCGGCATGAAACTACTCAAACATTACCGTCTTCTTCCGGAGAAGTTGCGTGCTGTCCTTGTCAATATAATCCATAGTATTCCTGATTCAAATACGGGGAGCCCCTGGGTAGAGCGAATGAAACGTTTTGCAAGGATAACAGACAGCCCCTTTGCTGAAAGTTATTTTGCTATGTCATCTAAGATCGATACTGCAGGAAAACCCTCATTATTCACCCTGGAAGCAAGAGAAAAGATGGGGCTAGACTACAGCACAGCGTATATCTTCTATGCACTGGCAGCGGAGTGTACAAGCCCCGACGAATTGAATCAGATGTTATATATCGATATGAACACTTACATGGTGGACCAGTTGCTCGTTCTTTCAGACCGGATGAGCATGGCCCATTCGCTGGAGTTGAGGGTTCCCTATCTTGACCATTGCCTTGTCGAGTGTTTTGCCCGTATAGATCCCTCCATGAAGCTCCATGGGTTCGTGAAAAAATATCTTCTCAAAAAGGTCGCCGAAAAGTACTTTCCTGAGAGCTTTATCTACCGAAAGAAGATGGGTTTTTCTTCCCCCATCGTACTCTGGCTGCGAAAAGACTTGAAGTCATACATGCTCGCCATACTGAACAAGAAAAGCATTGAGAAGACAGGCATTCTCAATCCTGATACGGTTCTACGATATGTCCATGAACACCTGGAGAGAAAGCATAATCATGACACAAAACTCTGGTCAATCATGATGTTTATGCTTTGGTATAACACATATATCGATAAAGTTTATGATATGTAATGAATCCTCTCAATAATAAAGCGGCAGGGAATCTGAGGTTTTGATAAAATAAAAATTATGGAGTTTGATATGGAGAATAGTGTGAGAAGATGTACCAGATGCATCCTTCCGGATAGCTATCCGAAGATATCTTATGATGCTGAGGGTGTATGCAATGTGTGTAGGACTTTCGAAGAAAGATGGAAGGATTATGACTGGGAATCTCAAGGACATGAACTAGAGGTAATATTTGATAAAGCAAAGGCAAAGAAAAGAAGATATGATTGTATGGTGCCAGTTAGTGGAGGAAAGGATAGTGCTTATGCTTTATACATATGTGCTCAAAAGTACAAACTGAAAGTGCTAGCCGTTAACTTTAACAATGGCTTTGCTTCTCCTGTGGCTGCCGAAAATCTGGCTATAATGGCGAGGAGATTTGATGTTGACTTTATATCATGGAGTCCAAAGTGGAGCACCTTAAAAAAAGCTTATCGAACTTTCTTCTTGAAAACAGGCGACTTCTGTCCACCATGCTCGAGAGCTATTACTTCCTATACCTATAGATTTGCTCAAAAAGAAGGCATTCCTCTGATTGTACTTGGTTTCAACCCAAAGACTGACATAAATCCTCCGGAAATCGAGATAATTGATCAGAGGTTGTTTAAAGATGTTATTGGCAACAGTCTAACCGATAGAGAAAAGAAAGATTTCCTGATCTTTGAGCCAAGAAGATTTCTTACTACGAGGATTGATCTACCTGCATATATCCAATTCAACGAAAACCAGATGGTCCATGAGCTAGAGCAGTTTCTCGGGAGTGCTGTTGAATTCTCTGGAGACATGCATTTTGATTGTATAGTTAGCCCGGTTGCAAAGTGGTTAAGAAGAAAAAAATGGGGGTTTGATAAGAAGACGCAGAAATATGCAGCTTTTATTCGTGACGGCCAAATTACTAGAGAACAGGCAATGGAGAGAGCAGAGGGGCTTGATGCAGAGAAAGAACCTGAAATTTTAGGAGATTTTATGGAGATGTTGAATGTTACAAGAGCCGATGTCGAACATGCAAGAGAACTGTCTGCATTGAATTTCAAGCATTATGACCCGAAAATTATTCGGATGATTGGAAAATTGACCGGGGTTATTGATAAGGAGTATAAGTAATCAGTTTATTCAAAATCGAGTAGATTAAGCTGTGTGCCCCCCTCTAGTTGGATTCGATGAGTTTAATGATAAACTAATATGTCATTTTTTGATTCCTGAGAAGTAACTCTGCAAAACAGTTCTTGAGAATTAGTAATATATGTAGTAAAAATAGTAATGTACAAAAAGACAGATAGTCAACAGCGGTTATTCGACTTAGAGGCAGAGTTGTCCAATTCATTGCGTAAGCGTCTTGAAACCTCATGGGCGAAATTGTTCAAGGTTGAAGTTTTGCCGATTCTATTCAGGAACGAGGATCAATTTGCGCAGCTTTACGGCAAGACAGGCCGGCCCAATTTCAGTGTTGCACGTTTGCTGGGCTTGTGTTTTTTGCAAGAGCTGAACAGTTTGAGTGATCAGGAAGCTCTGGATACCTTCAGTTTTGATATTCGATGGCGGTACGCATTGGATGTTGGCGAGGGAGAAGATTATTTATCCCGCCGTTCTCTTGTTGAGTTTCGCCGTCGATTGGCCGCCAATGATCCGGAGATGAAGCTGATTCGCAATGTATTCGAGAGTATCAGGGATTCGGCTATAAAAAAGCTTGGGAAGGTATAGGGTCAGGTCTTGATATTTGAATGTTGATATGGTAAGGGTAAATCATGGCACGCCCACTGAGGATAGAATATCCCGGAGCCCTGTATCATGTTACAGCCAGGGGGAATAGAAGGGGTGTAATTTACGAAGACGTAAAGGACCGCCATGCTTTTCTGGACGTCCTGTTTCAGGTGGTCGACCGGAATAACTGGCTCTGTCATGCATACTGTCTGATGGACAATCACTATCATCTGATTATCGAGACACCTGATGGGAATCTTTCATACGGGATGAGGAACCTCAATGGGATGTATACGCAGTGGTATAACAGGAGGCATAAATCGGTCGGGCATATATTCCAGGGGAGGTTTAAATCGATTATAGTTGAGAAAGAGAGGTATCTTTTGGAGCTGAGCAGGTATGTGGTATTGAATCCAGTGCGAGCAAGGATGGTTAGAGAACCAGGAGAATGGGAGTGGAGCAGTTACCGAGCGACCGCGGGGTCGATAGAAGCACCAGGATTTTTAACGACAGAATGGCTTTTATCCCAATTTGGAACCGAAACAGGAGTGGCAAGGAGGAGGTATCGATCTTTTGTGCAGGATGGGGTCAAGAATGATGATTCCATATGGGGTAACCTGAAGGGTCAATTCATATTGGGAGGCGGCAGGTTTATAGATAGTATACGAGGCATGATCGAAGAAAGGAAAGAGACGCACGAGGTAGTGAGAAAAGAGCGTATGGTGGGGCGGCCGGAACTGTCGGGGATTTTTCATGGAATGCAGAAAAGCGACGATATTGAGCAGCGAAACCGGCTGATCCACAAAGCGCATATCCGATATGGATATACATTAAGCGAGATCGGGAAGCATCTGGGCATTCACTATTCCACGGTGAGCAAGGCGGTAAAGAATTTTGAAGCAAGAAATGCACCGGACAAATAGATCAAAGAACAAGATCTAAACTCGAGTTTTGCATTTGCAATAAAAAGCCCGGCAGGATTATCCCGCCGGGCTTTTTTATTTTGTTTGGATGTAATATTAATGGGTATCTTTCTTCCTTCTAAATATTCCCATGCCAAGCAGGCCACTTCCTATGAGCAGGAGAGTTGCTGGTTCAGGAACAGGGGCAGGTGCCACGTCACTTACACCAACGACCATATCGTTGTAGTCCTGGTCACCACCACCGTACAGGTCTTCCATGGCCACCACCAAATCCGCACCCATAAGAGAACCGACTGAGTTATCGCTGGTGTCGAAGAGCATGAAATGATCAAAACCATCGTCATTCAGAGAAGCGTGTGAATAATAGGTATAGCCATTGCCTTCCGGGGTGGTGAGATAGAAACCGAATGTTGTACCGATGGTTGCTGAGGTTCCATTGTAGGTTGCTAATCCGGTTGCTAGATTGAATGAAACCGTTGCACTGTCTGGAGCAGAAACCGAACCACTGAAAATCTGGAGAGAAGCACCCAAGTTCACAGAACCATCAGGGTTATAGGTGAACCCGTAAATGCCAAAGGTATTATCTGAAGCAAAACCGGCACTTTCCAGAAAGAGGAAAAAAGTGGAGTCATCTCCTGTACCATCTGTATCAATTAATTTGGCAGCAGGAGCAAAGGTGTCAGTGTAATTCTGGAGATCTGTGTCGCCACCCAGAATATCATACAGGTTCGCTGGTATGGCATGTGCGAACCCCGAAAGGAACAGAATCATAGTGATTGCAGATGCAATGGTGATAAACCTGGTTCTCATTTAAAACCTCCTTTGGTGTATAACTCTCTGCTATAAATGCAAATGATATGCCGTGGTAATAAAAATAATAAAATTATATAGATATACGATTCGAACTAAGTTCTGATTGATAAGACGTTAAATAATTCGACGATGGAATATGTGATACATGAGAAACTTATGAACTCCTCTTTATGGATGATAGTCATAATTAGATAAATATGTTTATAAAACAGCTGGTTAGAAAGTATTTACAAGACATAAAGCAATCTTTTGGGTCGTAAAATATATCGACATGTCATTAATTTATCTCGAGATGTGGGTTCGAGATACTAGGCAGAAGAATTTCTTTTCGGGACGTGGGATCGAGAACTCAGGCAGAAGGCAGAAAAAGACTTTATGATCATGATCCCAGGCAGGCAAACAATGAAGTTCAAGATCCCAGGCAGAAGGAAAAGAAACGAGATCTGGGATCGGGAACCCAGGCAGAAGGCAGGACGAGCATGGTGGCTCAAGAACCTAGGCAGGCAAACCAGTTAGCTCATGACCCCAGGCAGAAGGCATAAGTGGAAAAACCTTATTAAATACGAAAGAAAAAAAGAAGCTATTTCCCTTTGGTATTGGGAGGTTTTATCTTATCAGCCTCTTCCGATTCCATAATAGGTGAATCCTAGCGATTTTATTTCTGAGGGATTCAGGATGTTTCGCCCATCGAATATGACCGGGAATTTCATTAAATTTTTTATTCTCGGTAGGTCAGGGCTCTTGAACATGTTCCATTCAGTCACTATTGCCAGACCATCTGCTCCCTGTAGAACTTCATAGTTGTCATCTACATAGGTGACCTTGTCACCGATGATTTTACGGGCGTTGTCCATGCCGATGGGGTCAAAGACCCTCACTTTTATGCTGTTGGAAATCAGCTTTTCTATGACATCAAGCGCTGGTGCTTCCCGAATATCGTCGGTTTTGGGTTTGAATGTCAGGCCCCAGATGGCGATGGTGATCTTTGATAAATCAGTATTCTGTTCTTTATAGTAGTTCAGAATCTTATCTGCGAAATAGGTCTTCTGCCGCTGGTTTGCCTTATGGGTTGCCTGGCAGATCTCGAGAGAATGACCAAGGCTTTTTGCAGTATGTATGATGGACTGTACATCCTTGGGGAAGCATGATCCGCCGTATCCCGGGCCGGCAAGCAGGAAGCGGGGGCCTATTCGTGAGTCCGTACCCATGCCTTCCCGTACCTGTGAGATGTCAGCTCCCACCATGTCACAGAGGATAGCAAGCTCGTTCATGAAGGTGACTTTTGTTGCCAGGAACGCATTAGACGCATATTTGGCGAGCTCGGCGCTCTTTATGTCCATAATGAGGATGGGGTTGTTGGTGGTGCGGACAAACGGGTCGTAGAGCTCTTTGAACAGGGCTGCAGTTCGAACATTGTCGGTGCCGACAATAACCCGCTCTGGCCGCATGAAATCCTGCAGGGCATTTCCCTCTTTCAAAAACTCAGGGTTTGATACAATATCAAACTCGATGTTTTGCTTGCCTCGGTTTTTCAATTCCTCAGAAATAACCTCTCTCACCTTATCTGCTGTGCCGACAGGGACAGTGGATTTGTCTATGATTATCTTGTAGTCCTCCATAATCTGCCCGATATGTCTGGCGACCTTGAGGACATATTTCAGGTCTGCGGAACCGTCTTTGTCCTGTGGTGTGCCTACGGCGATGAAGCAGAGCTGGCAGTTCGATACTGCTTCGTTGAAATCGGTAGTAAAACTCAGGCGGTTGCCTGATACGTTTCGTTCAATGATCTCTTTCAGGCCGGGTTCATAGATCGGAATGCTGCCATTGTTCAATATATCGATCTTTTCCTTGTTCTCGTCGACACAGATGACGTTGTTGCCCATCTCAGCAAAGCATGCACCTGTAACAAGACCGACGTATCCTGTTCCGATCATGCAGATTTTCATATAACCCCCGCTCATGAGATCTAATATTGAGTTATACATATATGTAAGGTCTGGAGGAATCAAGATGTTTTTGGTGCCTGTATCTCAAGCGGGGGTTTCGAGACGTGAGATCGGGAACCTAGGCAGGGCAAGACCTGGGGTTTAAAACCCTAGGCAGGACGAGCCTGTTAGCTCATGATCTCAGGCAGGCAAACTAGATGCTCAGGATCCTAGGCAGAAGTTTTTAAGATCTCGAATTTCGGAATGCGAATCTCGGATTTGAAAGACTTAAAAAACAAAGAACTCACCGCGGAGGCGCTTATTTTTCGAGCATGGGTGTGCATGATCTTAGGCAGGCAAACCAGTTAGCTCATGACCCCAGGCAGGCAAACTAGATGCTCAGGATCCTAGGCAGAAGTTTTTAAGATCTCGAATTTCGGAATGCGAATCTCGGATTTGAAAGACTTAAAAAACAAAGAACTCACCGCGGAGGCGCTTATTTTTCG
>Ga0209408_1000528_pt1 | contig 28543 bp, 22 predicted proteins | sample AD_UKC107_MetaG_FD_184422 | JGI IMG/M metagenome (GOLD analysis project Ga0209408, IMG submission 184422) | Active sludge microbial communities of municipal wastewater-treating anaerobic digesters from Hong Kong - AD_UKC107_MetaG (SPAdes)... | ecosystem: Engineered > Bioreactor > Anaerobic >... | reverse complement strand
ACAGCTAAAAATAATCAATAAAACTGGTAAGATAAACGCTTTCAATGAATCTCTGTTTCCAATTGTTTTAGAAAGTTTATCATATAATCGTGTCTTCTTTGAGCCTCTTGTTTCGCCGCTTGAGTATGAAAACCTGAATTAAGTTTTAACAGTTTTGAATAAAAATGATCAACCGTCCATTGCCTGTCTTCAGGTTCGCGAGCTGTACAAAACGGATCTTCGGATTGATAAAGTCTGCAATTCATTTTTCCACCGACCATCATCATACGGGCAACTCCGATAGCTCCAATGGAATCAATTCGATCGGCATCCTGAACAATTTTTGCTTCCAGTGTTAATGGTTTAATATTTGCGGAATAACTATGAGCCTCAATGGCATGTTTTATCGCATCAATATTTTCCAAAGGATAATTCCACTCTTTCAAAAGTTGTTCAGCTTTTTCCGCGGATAATTTTGATGCCTGATTTCGTAATGAGGAGTCTTTGCTGACGGCGACACAATCATGCAACCAAGCCGCAGGAATAACTATTTCCAAATCAGCGTTTTCCAGTTGTGCAAATTTTTCAGCATTGATCACTACTCTTTGAACGTGATCGGTGTCATGGGCTGAATCGGCACTTTTTTGTTTTTGTATGTAGTCCTTAAATATTTTTTTCCAACTTTGCATAGTTAGTTCTTGGGAAAAATTTCAAATAAGACAGTAAACAATTCAGCTAATTCCAAACTCATCAAACTAAAGCGTGAGTCCAGCAACTGCTCTTCAGATTCGATGGAATCATATTCCAGCTGATCCTGAACAACATCGGTGAATTTAATGCTTTTGATTGCAAAATCATGTGTCAAAGTGAATTCGATACGATCATTAAAAACCAAGCCCATCTGAGTCACCAAATACCCGTTATCAATATGTTTTTGCATTTCATCAGTGATAAAATCTACATTTCTGGCACGAATCACACTCTTAGACTCATTCAAAGTTTCCAAAACTAAGTTTGTCCCAAAGTCCAAACCCGATTGAATATGGCCTTGGCTCACCCAACGTGTTAAGACCGTTGCTATTGCTGATGATTCACCAAATGCAGTGGCTTTGAATGAACCGAGTGTTTGGCGAAGTTGTGAAACCAGATTCTCAGCCCCTTTCTGACTGGCACTATCAACTATCAGCAATTGATGTTTGTTATCAATATAAGCATTGATTTTGTTAATTCCTGTAAATGCTTGTGGTAATAATTGAAACAAAATTTCCTGCTTCATATCCGATTGTTGTTTTCGTCCCGGCTTATTTCCTGATTCGGCTTTGATTTGACCCACTTTTTCCGAAAGTTGTTGGTTTACTACTTTTGCAGGCAGAATCTTCTCTTCAATTGCCATAGTAAACAATTGGGCACTTCCACTTTGCAAACAGTATAACTCTCTGTTTTCCAGAGAAAATGGCGAAACCCAACCTTGAGACGCCATGTCCTGTAGTCCGCAGGGCTTGAGGGCATCATGAGCCAAAGCTCCGGAAAGTTCAGCTGCATCAATTGAAAAATCTGAGGGTAATTGAAAAATTCGTGCGTTTTTAAACCACATATATGTCCGTTTTTTTTGATTCGGGATATTTTAACCGATTGCTGTTTTTGAAAATAGATTATTTGATATTTAATGTGCTATGCTATTCTCATGAAGAAAATAATATTTTATATCACCATCGCCGCTGTTTTAACTGCTTGTGAGTTTAATGTCAGGCTTGAACCCGAACAAAAATCGCCGGAATCCTATCTTGCGCCGAACTCTATCCTTTATAAATATCCACAAAAAGTGACGGACAATGTTTATTCTGCAATTGGAGCTACAGCAGCCCCAACTTATGAAAATTCAGGACATAACAACAATTTGTCTTTCATAATTACCGATGAAGGTGTTGTGGTTGTCAATGCTGGTGCAAACTACCTTCTGGCACAAGCTCTGCATCAAGAAATCAAAAAACTCACAAAACAACCTGTCAAATATGTCATTCTTGAAAATGCACAAGGTCATGCCATGTTGGGTTCAAATTACTGGCAACAACAAGGTGCGAAAATCGTTTCTCAACGTGATGGTGCGGAAGTGATGAAAAAATACGGTAAGTCATCTGTGTTAAGTATGAAAGAGCGCCAAAAGGATAAGGGGCAATATACGGAACCAACTTTGCCGGATATTGTTTTCGATGATAAATATGAAATTGTATTAGGAGGAACTATTATACAAGCTCTTAATCTTGGACCAGCCCACTCTCCGGGAGATATTGTTGTTTGGTTGCCTCAACAGAAACTGGTTATTTCCGGTGATATAGCCTTTCACCAAAGAATGCTTCCTGTTACCGACCACACTGAAACAGCAGCTTGGATTGACACGTGGAACAACAAATTTGAAAAACTGGGTGCAGAAATCGTTATCCCCGGACACGGAACTCCAACAAACATGAACGAGGTGCGCAAATACACACACGATTATCTGGTCTATCTCAGACAAGAAGTCGCCAAAGTTCTCGAAAATGATGGCGGCTTACAGGATGCCTACAAAATCGACATGTCCGCTTATCAACATCTTGATACCTTCACTGATCTTTCTCAAAGGAATATTGGCAGAGTTTATCGAGCAATGGAGTTTGAGGATTTTGAGTGATTAGCTTGCTTAAGCATGAGTGAAAACTTAAGCTTTTTTAAGTTATATATGGCGGAAATTAGTTGAACACTATAGCAAGTTAGTATCTCTGTAATACATTAAATAATACTTTCACAATGAACCTTCAGTCCCTCCCAAAATTTATTATTTTATTAATTCTTTACAGTTTCACACTAGGACTTATTGTATATTTGCTTTATTTTAAAATATTTGATTATACAAGTTTCAATGGAGAAAGAATAATTCCTTTCGGATTCAAGAACGAAACACTCATTCTAATAAATGTTGGGCTTTTATTTTTGTTTTTGACAAAACGTTTCCTTCTGTCATTTCTCTTAACTATATCAATCTACACTGGTTTTATACTAATTAACCTGGAAAAAATTCATTACTTTAACAGCACTTTCGTCATTCAGGATATTCTCTATGTGAATCAGTTAATGATGATATGGTCATTATTTCAGCCATATTTAATTGTTGTTTTCTCTGTAATTCTTTTTGTTATTGGTCTAATTATTCTGTTTGTTAAGTATGAAAACCCTGATAAATATATTAAACAAAGCGGCCTTATACAAAAGACACTAACATTTGCAATGGTCTTTATTATCAGCATTAAGGCATCAGGTTTGGATGAATCCATGATTTCTTTGGCATCAAAAGAAGGGGGTAGGTCCCATTTAGTATCCTCTTCTGAAAAATTTGGCTTGTTAACTACATTTGTGAGAAATGCAATTCGTATTTCACAAAACAATGAGCCTGAAAACTATACTTTAGCCGAAATAGAAAAAATATACAGAGAAAAAGTTCAGTCAAATCAGGAAAAGCATCCCGAACCAGATTCTGAAGAAAAGGTTAATTTAGTCATTTATCTCATAGAATCGTTTATAGATCCGGACATGTTGGGAATAAAGTCGACAAAAGATCCAATTCCCTTTTTTCATGAGTTACAAAAACATCATATTAGTGGTTTTGCATTTTCACCAGAAATTGGGGGGCGATCTGCAAATGCTGAATTTGAAATTCTCACAGGATTTTATAAAAACTTTTTTTCTGACTCTTCTATTCCGTTTATTGATATACCATACAGACAAATTCCTAGTATTGCACAAGAATTAAGGGATGAAAATTATTATACTAAGGTCATTCAGACTGTTAGTTTGGGCTACTTCAATTACAGACAAGCATATAGTATGTTGGGTTTTGAGGAGATAAATAGTATTTCAGGAGCAAAAGGAGTTATACTGGATTCAGCGAATCGATTTCCATCCGATTTGAGTCTTGTTGATAAAATAATTAAATCAAGTGAAGGAAAGAGCCCTTTTTTCATCTATACATTTCCAAACTCAACCCATGGCCCATGGGATTATGATGCTTTTAAAGCCAGTGATATAAATTTGACATCAGAAATGTCAATTACTAGTGCTGATGGAAAAATACAATTAAGAAACTACTTAAATGCTTTGAATCAATCTGATATTGCTTTAAAAAAATTAATCACTCATTTTGATAATGGAAAGGAAAAGACTGTGATACTTGTTCTTGGTGATCATCAACCAGGAATGCCTGAAGTCAGAGAACAGTTTTTGTTTCGAAAATATCCTAATTTATTCAAAAGTACAAATAGAAAATTATTGAAAAAAGAATTCAATGAATTTTTTAAAGGACACCCTTTGGAGACCTATCAAAATATGCATATTACACCTTATATCATATGGTCAAATTTTGAAATTAATGAAACAGTTCCTCAAACCCTAGGGATGAATGAGCTCGCTATCAATTTATTTGAAATTATTAAGCATCAACCAAAGTCTGGTTTTTATCGCTTTTTAAAATATTTTTTTCAAAATAGTGAATACACAGATCTTATTAAATTCACATTATTAGACGGAGAGGGATTGAACAACAATAAAAAAGATTGGGTTCAGTCCTATGAGATGATTCAGTATGACATTTTATTAGGTAAAAACTTTTTACATAATCTGACGGAAAGTAAAAGTGAGTGAGAGAAATTCAATAACCAGACTGTTTATTATTAGCACTTTTATTTTAATAATTCATGCTTGTTCTTCAGCAAATTTCGATAACAGGGATGAAAAGTTAACAGAGGACGAAATTTTACATTATGCTCAGGACCCTGATCGTTTTATTGCCCATGCTGGTGGACAAGTCATGGGTTATAATTACACTGACTCATTGGAAGCATTGGATTTAAGTTTTAGTAAGGGCTTTCAGAAGTTTGAGCTGGACATCATAAAAACATCAGATGGATACTATGTTGCTGCACATGATTGGAAAAAATGGAAAAAAATTACTGGCTTTACAGGAGATATACCACCAACCAAACAACAGTTTTTGAACGAAAAGATCTATGGCAGATTCACTCCTTTGGATATGGATAAAATTAATGATTGGTTTCAGAGTCACCCCAATTCTATTCTTGTAACTGATAAAGTTAGGGACATCGATGCCTTTTCAAATCTCTTTATAGATAAGAATAGGCTTATAATGGAAATCTTTGAATGGAAAGATATAAAAAATGCTCAACAGGCTGGAATTATGTCTGCAATGCCATCAGGCAATCTTTTGCTAGACTTCGAAGGTGATGTCATAAAATATTTACTGGAAAGCAATATAAGCGAAGTTGCAGTAAGCAGGAATTTTATAAATACTAATTTGGAATTACTCATTGGTTTAAAAAAAGCAGGTATAAGAGCTTACGCTTTCCATGTTAATAAGAAAAAAGGTAAAGGAACCGATTATATGATTTGTAATGAAAGTCGATTCTTTTATGGGATGTATTCCAATTTTTGGCAGAGTGGCATGAAGCCAAAATGCGTTGATATTTAATATGGAGTGAATGGTTATTATTGTATTTATTGCGAGAAGGTTTCTGTATCTATTCAGGGTAAGGAATGCTTAGATTGCATGATTCATTTTTTTTTAGTTATTTGCAATTTAATCCAAACATCAGAACAAATATTTTGAATTATGTTAATGTCTTTTGAATCGAAGGGTGGGAGTTCTCCTTTGTTTTCCTGAATCATTGATAAATCAAGTTCCTTGTTTTTTTGATACTCTCTGTTTTTTGATAATAATCGACTCCCTGTCTTATACTCACTATCAAAGTTTTGGCAAACCGGCATTTCTTTGAAAACATAATTATCTTCCCAAAGGGAAAATATTTTTTGTAAATATGTATTGGGGTTGGAACACAAATCTGAATATTCAATCAATAAGTCAACGTCATTGATATCATTAAGAATTTGTTGGTTTACACTTTGCCACTGTTTTGCCAACTGCTCAATTTTGTTATCAGACAAAATTTCTTGCCAGTTTTTTGGTTTCACACCCCACCAGCCATTTTCAGGGCCTATGCCTCTGTTATCGTGATCTATGTATTTTTTTAACAACGAAAAAACATTTGCATGTGGGTTCCTGAACATTGATACAACTTTAGCATCCGGAAAGATTTTTTTAATCCATTTAATTCTTACCGAGTTATATGGGTTTTTATTCATTAGAATAGGTGTTTTTATTTTTGCATGTTCAACTCTACTCATTAAGAGTCGTTCATCCGAAGCTCTAAAATCACTTTCACCCAAATAGTGACCCCTCTTCCCCAAGTGTTTTTGATAAAGCTCTCCACACGGGCTAGCTTTTGGAGAGAACGGAGGATCATCACCCCAAAAAAATTTTCCTTCCGGCAAAAAAGGGTTACTAACACAACTTTGCCCCATCAACATTCTGTTTAACAGAGATGTGCCTGATTTTTGGAGACCAGTAACTATTAATAAATTCATGTCTAATTTACTTCTAACTTTGTGTTTTTTTAAATCAAACATAAAAAAACCGCTTCTTTGAGCGGTTTTTTTATTGTATGAAGCTAAACTAGTTTAGTTACAAGTACCACCTATGAATGTTTGTCTTCTAGACTCGAATTCATCTAAGTATACAACTTGATCTGCTGTAACATTTACTGGATTATTTGTACTACCCAAGCGAGCCTCACTCACTCCACCACTCCATGCAGCAACATCTATGCCAGAAAAGTCTATTACAGGAGTATCAGCCTCAGAAGTTGCATCTACCCACAATTTAAATGTACCAGCAGTCATGTTAAAATCATATTCAACTCTATTAGGAGCATCTGCCAATGGCACATCAAATTTTCTCTTTGTCGCGGCAGAGTTAGCATCGCGGACATAACCTTTGATTGAATGTTGCGCTCCATCATTTTCCAATTTGAACTGAACCATACCCGTATTTGGACATGTTCCCACAGTACATTGTGAAGCGTGGAATTTAAGTCTTCTATCAGTACCTGCTGATGGTAGAACAATGCCATTGGGATCTACACACATAGCAGCTCTGTAGCGCTGTTCGTTTGTCGCATTCTGATCGGCAACATAACTCTTTGTAGAGTGTTTGACTGCAACTTCAATACCACAAGCTGTGCCACCCATTGCTGAAGCTGCTGTTACATTTACAGCTCCGTTATCTTGAAAGTTTGACCACGCAGACAAGTTTGTATTGCTACATTGAGCATTTACGTTAAGTGCAAAAAAAGATGCACCACACAAAAAAACTGATTTAATTAATTTCATTATTTTCTCCAAATATTCAAACATTTAACTTGATACACGTTAATTCTAATTGTTTCGGTCACTTGTTGAATTCTTTTTTTAATTTTTTATATAAATTTACTTCTTTCTGGGTAACCTTCATAAGCAAAGCATAGTTTTCTTCGTTATCAAGATAAAAGTTTTTTTTATGCTCTCCCACAACATTTTTTCTTTCAGGGTTTGATGGTATTTTTAGCTTAGCAAAGATTCGATTCATTGTAACGTCTATATTTTCCAGAAACAATATATGACTAAAATTACTTAAAGTATACATTAGCAGGTTTTCTTTTGAAGTGTCATTAAGTTGGCGAATATTTGCTTTTAACATTAGATAGTTTGATAAGAACCATTCAAATTGACTATGTGTTTTTTCGTTTTCTGTAATCCATTGTTTGAATGAAATCTGGCTTAGACCATTATTTACACGTCGGTTGACGTATTGGTTGTATCGTGATTTTTCCCAACTTATTGGATCTCTAAAAGCTACAATTTCAATAGGGTTTAATGTTGGTACAAGGTATTTTGTTTTAAAGTTTACTTGATGGCCAAGAATTACCTTTGCCTTCTCTCGCTCAGATTGAGTTCTATTACAATATTCAAGCATGCCTTTTTCCATGGCCCATTTGTTCCCTTTGTTGGCTAAATGGATAAATTCAACTTGGTCTTCTAAGTGTTGTTGAAAATGAATCCTTAAAGTCGTCCCTGCGGTTTTAGGGATGTGAGAGAATATGTATACATCCTTAGATTTGAGTTTCATTTTTTTCATCCTCTTTAAAGCACAAAATGAATAAAATATGTAATAAAGTTATTAATCACAATTCTGTAGAGTCGTTAAAATTTATATCCTTTCTCCATATAATAGTTTCCGATCTTTTATTTTCTTTTTTTCTCACCAAGGATAGCCAATTTGTCACTTGGTTCATATCAGCAATAAGTCCCAAAAAATGTAATATTTTCATATACTCATTAACTGGATTTTCTATGAAATCGGAGTGCTCCAATCTAAAAAAATGATTAGGAAACCTTTTTTCTATTTCTGTGGTTGTTTCAAGGTTTTCTAAGTATCTGTCCACATGTTTTTGTGTGACTTCTGTATCTCCCCAGTAGTGAGCAAAGGCTGCTATATTGTCCTTTGGGTTTCTTACAACGTTAATAAATTTTAATTTATCCGCAAAAATTTCATGGAGTCTATCTAATACCCACGGGTTATTTCTTATTATTCTTGTGCTGCCACCACCTTTTTTATCACCCAAAACTTTAGGAAATCTTGTTTTTCCTTGATAGGCATTTTCTACATGATATTTGTAGCCTGTGTTTACCCATAATGAATGATTCAATGTATGGGACAACACCAGTTTTTGCAGAGTTTCTTCATTTAAATCATGGTCTAATATTAACTTTGGGACATTCATTTCATTTGAAATCGCAACTTCCGGGTGTGCATCCAGAAGAGCCCCAATGATACTATGACCGCTATGTGCATGACCAACGAAAATAACAAACGAATGCACTTGATCCAATTGTGAATCATCTATCATACCGATAATTTCTTTAATTTCTCTACTTGATATTGATAGCGTCATTCCAGTTTGTTGTTTAAATGATGTCGCACATTATATAATGAAAGTTCTTTAATTTTGGTACTATTTATTGAAATCAAATATCGGTCTTGTTTTTTGCGTAGAAAAAGGATTACTTGAAGAACAAGCAAAATTATTTGTTAGCTCTGTAAAGAGACTCATATCAAATGATTTAAATATAATCGCTTTTTCTCCTAGAAAAGATTTTTATCCATCAAAAGACACTGAAATATTTTTTTCTCAAAATAATGTTTTACATATTAAGGAGAATATTAATACCAAATATTTAGATTACCCGATTGCCAACAAACTTTTGGCTTGTGATTATGTGGAGAAAAATTTTTCTGATTATAATTCTATTATTTTTGTGGATACTGATACGCTGTTTTTAAATCCCATTCACGCAACTTTTTTTTCAAATGACTCAAAACTTTATCTCCGGCCTGTTGATAATAAGGGTCCTGGTTCTGAGGGAGCAAGTGATAAAAATGATTTTTTTTGGAAGGAAGTTTTTGATTTATTTAACCTTGTTTCGCCAACAGCTAATACCACAACGACTGTAAGACAGCATATTATTAAACCTTATTATAATGCCGGGTTTATTTGGGCTCATAAACTACCCGGTTTTTTTCAACAATGGAAAAAAGACTTTCAAGTTTTATTTAATTCTAACTTAAGGCCTTATGGATATTCTTCGCGTGAAAACACGGACTTCAGGTGTCTGGATCAAGTCGCTTTAGCTGTTACGGCTCAAAGGTATAAAGAGCATGTCGAAATCCTCCCCCAAACTTACAATTATCCGATTCCTTTTCGTCCGATTATGCGAGATCGTCCAGGACATCCAAAATTTGATGAGTTGGTTCATGTGCATTATCATAAATGGTTTCAGCATCCCGGATTTCTGGATTATGTGACGACCGAAGAGGAAAAGAAAACGGAACAGTATTTATGGCTAAAAGAACATTTGCCACTGTTGCCAACGATTGATGGTCCTTTTAAGTGTTGATTTTCATAGGTATGAGATTATAAATCTCTGACTAAGCGAATACCAACATAGGTGTAACCGGTTTCATCTTTAAGTTTATCAGAGAATGTAGGACCGTTACTTTGTTCTCCGTTATACCATGAACTTCCCATAGCTACTGGAGATTGGCAGGAGTCCTCTTTGCAGCGTGTCCACTCACTGACATTACCTTGCATATCATAAACACCTTGGCTGTTTTTTGAAAATGTGGCGACCGGTGCTGTATATACAAAAGAATCGCTACAGTCGTAATTCTTTTCTTTATTTCTAACATCTGCCGCTTCAGAACCAGCTAGATTTGCTGACTGACAAGGTGAAAACTTATTTTGTTTATTCATTGCGACAAAACTCCACTCTTGTTCTGTCGGCAAACGATATCTGTTTCCGGTTTGTTCTGCAAGCCATTGTGAGTAGGCAAGAGCATCTTCGTAAGAAACACAAACCACCGGGTCGTTTGGAGTTTGTTCAAATGCCGGCGACTTCCATGAATAATTACTGAAAAAACTCCCAAGCGTCCCGCCTTTATGACGACATTTGCTCTCCTCTCTCGAAGTGGCCTCTACGAACTCTTTATATTGCTGAACCGTAATTTCTTTGGTAGTCATTGCCAGATTATCTTTTATCAAAATCGTTTCTATTCTTTTGCTGTCCAACAATTTATCGCCCACTTGTGGTTGATTTTTAAATAATAACACCTTTTGAAGAGTTTTCGAATAACTGTTATCTGAGTCAATGATGCTAAAAAATTCCATTAAGTCATTAATCTGTTCAGTGCTAATTTCATCCGAGGACAAATCAAGTTTTTTTGCCGTGCTTATAAGAGATTGCTTTTCAACGTCATAACCAGAATTGATGTATTCTGTTTTCTCGTTGAAAGCGTTAAACGATTTCAAGTGCGTAACAGCATTGTTAAATTCATTTCTTAACAATGCTCCATTGATAAGCAGAAAATAACGATTCCCTATTTCATGGAGTTCTTCTAAAGCGGCCTGATGGCTTTGTTCAACAGATAAAATCGTCAACAGTTGATCCATTGCATTATCATCTGCCGGCTTGGTTAACTGGTAACTTTCGATATTTCTGCGAGCAGACTCCAGTAGCGCTTCAATATTGATGGCTTGCCCGGAATCTCTTGATGATTGTGAATCATTAATGTCTTCACTTTGTTCGTCTTGTACTTGTAGCGCAATTTGTTGTTTGATTTCATCGACGGATAATTGTGAAGATATGTCGGTATTATCAAAATCGGTCTGACTGAGACTATCTTTATCAGCAGTTTTATCCTCAACAGATGAAAATAACTCCTCTTGCTTTGCTTCACTCTTTGCAATCGGAGTTATATTTTCCTCATTTTGCTGTGGAGCGGTGTTTTCATCAATACTGCTTGCTAAGTTTTCTTCAATAGCTTTGTTGTTTTGAAGTGCATCTTTAGCAGTAGAGTCTATCTGAGAAGTATCAATATTTGTCGATGGAATATTATCAGTTTTTGTATCGGATAGAGTGCTCTCTACAGGCTTTTGCTCAATCGGTTTTTGTTGGATTGTTTTGAAATTTGTTTCAAGTGATTTTTGCTCTTCCGGGTTTGGCGTTGTGTTTCTGCTCAGTACAAAAATCAAAACCAGCAACAATAACACGAGTGCCGAAACGCCGGGAATAAACCATCGACTTTTTCTAATTTTCAGGTCTTTCCAAAAGTTTTTAATTGTGTCATTGGTTCTCTGAATGGAGTTGATTGGGACTCTGTCTAAAGCTATTTTAAGTTCCACCATTGACTGAAAGCGATCTTCTGGGTTTTTTGCCAAACACTTATCAATGACTTTTTGCCAATGGCGCATTTTTGGTGGCAAAGGATCAGGAGGAGTGCTCACATGATTAACTAAAATTGAAATACTCTCATCTCCATCAAAAGGTACTTTTCCAGTCAATCTCTCGTAAATAACGATTCCCAATGAGTAGATATCTGTTCTTAAATCTACTTTGAATGACCTTGCCTGCTCGGGGCTCATGTATTGAGCCGAACCAACAATCTGGTGTTCTTTGGTCATTCTTCCGCCATCTTGAGAGATAGCAATACCAAAATCAGCAATACGAATACTGCCAAATTTATCGAATAACAAATTTTCAGGTTTAATATCCCGATGAACCACACCATGATCATGGGCGAAAGACAAACCATCACAAACAGATTTTAAAAGTTCAATAAACTGCTTTTCGTCTTCAATCAAGTAGGTTGATAAGTCCCCATGATTGAGATATGGCATGGTAAAAAAGACTTCACCGGTTGATGTTTGGCCAATATTGTAAATATTGATAATGTTGGGATGATCTAAATGCGCAATGATTTTGGCTTCATGTTTGAACCTTTGGACATCTAAATCATTATCAGCAACCTCCAATCTCATAACTTTGACGGCAACCTCTCTTTTGAGAGAAATTTGCTCGGCTAAGTAAACCACAGACATGCCTCCCTCTCCAATCTTGCTGATTAAACGCAAGCCCGGAATCTTGAAATTGATGTCATTAATGGTTTTCAACATGTTTTAGATTGGTTGAACAGTCTTTAATTTTGCGAATATTGTAGTTTAATTCAAATTATGTTTTTTTTCCAATATTCCGTTTTTTAGCTCCTTATTGTTTCATGCTATGCTGAGTTTTTGGGTTTTTTTCATAATTTTAATTATGAATGACACAAATTAACCTAAAATAAGTCTATTAAGTTGATTTAATACTGCGCATAACCTCGATGGATATTACAAATTTACGTAAAAACTACTGCAAGTATGGACTAAACAGAAGTGATTTAGAAAAAACACCTTTGAAACAGTTCGACAAATGGTTTGTTCAAGCAAAAGAGGCTGGTGTGAATGAGCCTAACGCTATGTCTATTTCAACCGTTTCAGCTGAGGGTTTTCCATCTTCACGAACCGTATTGTTAAAAATCTATGATGAGCAAGGTTTTGTTTTTTTTACCAATTACACATCTCAAAAAGCACAAGAAATTGATTGCAACCCGAATGTGGCTTTGCTTTTTCCGTGGCTCGATCTGGAAAGACAGATACGAATTAGTGGTCAAGCTGAGAAGATTTCAAAAAAAGAATCATTTGCTTATTTCACCAATCGCCCTCGTGGATCACAACTTGGAGCCTGGATTTCTCCTCAGTCTAAAATTATTGAATCGAGAGATTTTTTACAAATGAAACTGGCGCAAATCAAGTCCAAATTTTCAAATGGAGAAATTCCTTTACCTGATGCCTGGGGCGGATATCGTATTGTCCCTCATCGTTTTGAGTTCTGGCAAGGCAGAAGCAATCGCCTTCATGATCGTTTTGTTTATGAAAAGAATGACGACTCCTGGATTATCAACAGACTAGCACCATAATGAAACCTTGCTATCAAAAAAAAGATATCAAAACGGTTGATTCTTTAACTGCAAAATATTTGAATATCAGCAGCTATCAACTCATGCAAAAAGCTGGTGCGGCTATTTTCAATTATCTTCGAAACGAAAAATCTGTTTGTATTGTTGCAGGATTGGGAAATAATGCCGGAGATGGCTTTGTCATTGCTAAACTGGCTATTGAGCACGGTATTGAAGTTTATCTTTGGAGCTTGACTAACTGGGATAATTATCAGGGAGATGCCAAATTAGCAGTTCAGGATTTTTTAAATATTGGTGGAGTTGTCAATAACAAACCACCAACACCATCAAAATTCGACTATATTGTTGATGCTATTTTCGGTACCGGTTTGAGTAGGAATGTTGAGGGTCATTTTGCTGACACAATTCAATGGATTAATTCACAAAATTCAAAAGTTATGGCGGTGGACATTCCTTCCGGTTTGGATGCGGATAGTGGCAATGTTTGTGGCATCTCCGTCAAAGCGGATATTACGGTTACTGTCATTTGTTACAAAACTGGATTGTTGACCAATGACGGAAAAGACTATTGTGGAAGACTTTATCTTCAGGATTTGGATGTTTCTACAAAAGTTTTTGAAGACTTTCCTGCGCAAATTTTTGTCTTGAACAAATCAGTATTCAATCATCCTCAATTCATTCGACAAAACAATTCTCACAAAGGCTCTTTTGGAAATGTGGTTGTGATTGGTGGAAACGACGGAATGCTTGGTGCAGCGATACTTTCCAGTCACGCAGCACTGAGAAGTGGTTGCGGCTTGGTAGAAGTTGTTTCAAACACCGAACAAAGCGTATTGATTTCTTTACATTGTCCCGAATTACTTACGGCTAATAGTATTGAAACATCTAAGCTAGTATCTTCCGCTGATGTTATTGCTGTTGGTCCCGGATTAGGGCTTAATCAAGTATCAAAAGATGCTTTGAATTTTTGTTTACGCCTAAACAAACCACTGGTGATTGATGCGGATGCAATAACCTTGTTAGCGAAAACGGACATTCGCTTAAATGCAAACGCCATTCTCACACCACACCCTAAAGAAGCCGCTAGACTTTTAGGCAAATCCACCAAAGAAATTCAAAACGACCGTGTTCAATCGGCTCGCCAAATTAGCAAAAAGTACAATTGTTATACCGTTTTGAAAGGCTCTGGTACAGTTGTTTGCTCTCCAACAGGCGAAGCGTTTATTTGCCCTTATGGCTATAGTGGCATGGCAACGGCCGGTATGGGTGATGTTCTCACCGGAATAATCTCCGGTTTGGTTGCACAAGGATTTAGTCTGTTAGATTCAGCCAATACAGCGGTTGTTTGGCATGCTTTAGCCGCCGAAAAAAGCAATAGAGGCAACTGTTTAATTGCCGGTGATGTGATTGAAAACCTGCCGAGTGTTTTAAATGACTAAAGATATTTCCACACTACTCCAACTTGAGGATTTTGCAAAAGACCTGAGTTCGCGCCTTCAACCGGGAGATGTTGTTTTCCTCAAAGGAGATTTAGGAGCCGGAAAGACTACTTTCACACAGTTTCTGATAAAGAGTTTGGGTTACGATAAAAGAGTCAAAAGTCCGACTTATGCTATTTATGAAACATACAACCTCGATAAAGCGACTGTCTATCATATTGACTTATATCGCATCGGTAATCAGGAAGAAATCTACTATCTAGGCATTGATGATATTTTTAATGGAGAAAACATTGTCATTATTGAATGGCCAGAAAGAGGGAACTCGGTTCTACCTGAGCCGTCAATGATCATCACGTTTGAGCTTTTAAAGAATAAAAAACGTATCGTTAATCTACATATTACTTGATAAATCTTTCGTATCTAACTGTATTTTATAGTTATTTCTTGTTTTTGTCGTTTTTTGATACTAGAATGAGACTATGAAGAAGTTAGTGATTACAGTTATGCTTATCAGCTTCTCCACGGCTTTATTTGCAAGCAGAGAAGTGAAAGGTTTGAGAATTTGGAGCGGCCCGGATGATACCAAGGCTGTTTTGGATTTATCAGATCAGGTTGACTATAAACTTTTTCAGCTCGACAACCCCCCAAGAGTGGTGGTTGATATTGAGCAAACTTCGCTCAAAAATTCGTTATCTGTTACCAGCAACCCTGTCATAAAAAATATCAGAAATGGTAAAAAAGGCAAAAACACATTAAGACTTGTTTTTGATCTGAACGAAAAACAAAAAGCCAAAAGTTTTCTGTTAAAGCCCGCTCAGCAATATGGTCACAGATTGGTTATTAAACTGGAAAATGAACAAGTCCAAAAGAAAACGGTTCAACAGGTTTTAAACAAAAAAGACAGAGACATTATCGTTGCCATTGATGCCGGTCATGGTGGTGAGGATCCCGGAGCAACCGGTGCCTCCGGAACCTATGAAAAAGTTCTTACTTTGCAAATCGCCAACAAACTCGCTGAAATCATCAATAAAGAAAAAGGCATGAAAGCCGTCATGATTCGTGATGGTGATTATTATGTTGCATTACGAAAACGCTTTATTAAAGCCCGAGAAGCTCAAGCTGACTTATTTGTTTCCATTCATGCCGATGCATTCACCGATCCCAAAGTCAGAGGTATGAGTGTTTATATTTTATCCAAAAATGGAGCAACATCAGAGGCAGCTCAATGGCTGGCTCAGTCGGAAAACAAATCCGACTTAGTTGGAGGAGTCGTCTTGGAAGATAAAGACAATGTCTTAGCGAAGGTATTACTGGATTTATCACAAAACGCTGCAATGGATTCGAGTTTAAAAGCTGCTAGCGAAGTTTTAAAGTCTTTGAAAAAAATCGAATCTCCTCATAAAAAATATGTCGAAAGAGCCAGTTTTGTGGTGCTGAAATCACCCGATGTTCCATCTATGTTGATTGAAACTGCTTATATCAGCAACCCTGATGAAGAAAAAAGGCTCAAAACCAGTGACTTCCAAAACAAACTGGCTGATAAAATCAAAGATGGAATCAAAGCCTATTTTTATCAATCTCCACCACCAAACACATGGATTGCAAATCATGTAACCGCAAAAAAACATATTGTTGCCAGTGGCGACACCCTCAGCGGAATCGCTCAATCTTACAACGTCACAATGACCGACCTCAAAAAAGCTAACAATAAAAACAGTAATACGATTTTAGTTGGTGAGGTTTTGGTATTACCAAATACGTTGCCGTAAGGTTTTTGATTATACTTAGTGAGAGTTAAAAAACACCAAGTAGATTCCTAAACCACTTTCCGTCATTTCGACTGAATAAAGTGAATGGAGAAATCTCTAGTGAGATATTTCCATGTGCTTCACGTTGAGATGACGAGGTGCAAAGCCCTGGTCATGTTGAATTTATTTCAGCATCCTTCTTTTCGTTACTTTTGCTTGTGCAAAAATGTTTCTGGAAAACATTTTCACGAAAGCCATCATGGAGGATGGTGAGTATCACGATGATACGAATAAAAAGTAACACAAAACACACCCCAAACTCTCAGCCTAAAGGCTTCCCTCGATATTTCATCAAATTTGGCGTTTGCTTGAAACTCATGTCGCAAGCGACATTCAGACATAAGCAAACGTATTTCCAAATTTTCAAAATACCTCGGTGAGAGTAAAAGGGGATAAAAACCGAAACCTTGTCACTCCCGACTTCGTTCAGGAATCTAGTAACGGTGAGCTAACCTGCTAGTCTTTTCATGGTCAGGATTGGCCATGGAAAGGCTTGTTTGTGTTGTGCTTTGTTGATAGGTGGCGCAGCCTTTTGAACACTCGGTCATATATTTTGCTCCGTTTCTGTTTTATCTGTTTAGTTTAAGATAACTCAAGCCACCGGTCAAATAAACTTTGTTTTAAAATCCAACTCCGAATATCATCGAAGGAAATAGGTTAGCTCCACAATAGATTGGCGCAGGGATGCGCCAATCTATCGCCTGCGTTCAGGGGCGTTTGAGGCGATGTGCACCTTTGCGATAGCAAAGGTGCGCAGCGGGTCAAACGTCCCTTGCAACGCATTGTTAGCCGACGGTCTGGGTCTGAGCCGACAGGAACAAGGCCCGCATTCCACAGGCAAAGGAAGCTACGATCAGCAGCTCTCGTATCAGGTCACGTTTAACCCACGTGTCGGTCATCTGGATTGCTTCGGCCGCTGACAACGATTCCAAACCTGGGCCGCTCAGTTGCATTGCGGTTGGGACGAAGTACATGACCGACCAGACGACGGCGATGAGAAAAATGATTGCTGAACTCAATCGCCACCATAAATGCGGACGAGCTGTCCCAAATGATGTAAACAACGTTAGTAACGCCAGCAGCCCCACGCTTGGTGTCGCTATACGGAAAAAATTTGCGCCAGCCAGTCTGACTACAGGCCCCCATTCTCGTAACGAATCCGGCGGATTTGATGCCCATAGGGTCTCGGTAACCTGCGAAGAGTAGAGTGCTCCCCCAAGTTGGATGGCACACCCCGATACGAACAGGAGCAAAATCAGGTTTCTTAAGACATCTTTTACGCTGCGATTGTTCGACATACTGAACCTCCTATTGAGTCGGCTAAAGTGGAGCTAACCTGCTAGCGTTTTCATGGTCAGGATTGGCCATGGAAATGCTTGTCTGTGTTCTGCTTTGTTGATAGGTGGCGCAGCCATTTGGGCTCTTGGCCATACATTCTGCTCCGTTTTAGTTTCTTCCGTTAACTATAAGATATCTCAAGCCACCGGTCAAATAAACTTTGTTTTAAAATCCAACTCCGAATATCATCGAAGGAAACAGGTTAGCTCCACAATAGATTGGCGCAGGGATGCGCCAATCTATCGCCTCACTAAGAGGCAAATAATAGTTGGTTAAAATAAGCGACGAAGGAGCAAAAACCAACTGTTATTTGTCCTGCTTGAGTGACTTGTTATGTGAATTATTTATTACGCTTAAACATTGCCTTTATATGTTCCCAAGCATCTTTACCCAAAAGAGCGATAGAAACTAAAAACAAAACTTCTCCTGAAATAATCAGGAATGTTGTTGCGGCGGCTACTTCACCTTTTGAAATATCGATAAATGGAAGTAAAGCTATAACACCCCAAACAGCAAATGATAATACTAAACATATATAACCAGCGATCTTCTTCAATTTTAAATTCCACCTTATTCACATAACGCCTTGCTCACCAGCGCCCAAGCCGGAGAGGTTTTTGTGGTAAAGTGAAGCGTAGCGAAACCCACAAAAACAGCGTAGGTTTGGGCGTCTGCGTGGAGCTGATTGTTATGCTATTTTGCACCAAAGGTAAATCTCAGGACTTTAAAAGGTCGTATGTACCAATGATAAATAGACACGCTAATTAAGAAGCAAGCAATAAGGAGAAATGCGTACTTAAATGCAGCATCATCCCGAGTCTGTACGACATAGTAACCCACTACCACTATTACTGTCTGGTGCAAAATATAGAAGGGATATACGGCACTATTACTATAAGTAAGTAATTTACCACCCGTTTTTATATATCTTTTTCCATATCCGATTATAGCCAACACCCACAACCATGAATTGGCGTTAAGCAACGCTAAGTACAACCATGAAAGAGGATGACTTAGCCAGTTATCCCATATATTTTTTGGTTCCATTCCGTTCCAACGTATGATGTTTATTGTAATGATAGACGCAAATGCCAACCTAAATATTAGCGCCCTATTAATCTCTATCGTTAACATAATTTGCTTGTAATTATATGAAAGCAATCCAGCGAATACAAAGAATATAAACTGAGAGTGCCTCGCATAATCGTGTATTAGATCGTAAGTTACCGGGTAATGGACACTCAGAATCGTGTACGGAATAATTGCAACTACCACAAACAGTGCAATTAGAAGTAGAGTGCTTAGAGATGCCGCCTCATGCGCTGCAGTACCGCGAAATCTTTGGAGAAACCTAAAAACAGGTATCGATATAACATTATATAAAAATAGATACGGTATAAACCACAGGTGCAACCAGTGAAAATTTCCGTTTGGCCACCAATTGAACTGTAAAAATGTTTTATAGAATTCTAAATACGTGAAATCATTTCCTTGTAACTTTCGCTCAAAATAAATTTGAGGAGCGACCAAAACGAAAGTCCAGATTGCTGTCGGGATTATTAATCGATTGAACCGCTGAATAATAAAGGCTTTATTAGATAGTTTCTCAAGAAGAATACAAGAAATGAATCCTGACACGAAAAACAACAGAGGCATTCTGAAAAATGCCATCCAATAATTCACTTCCATTAAGACATTGCTCTGAGTATTGTTTTTAATATGCCAATCCCACTCTGCTACGAACACCATGTTTACGTGATAAATAAACATTAACAGAATCGCTGCAACTCTTAAAAAGTCAATATAAACATATCTTTCCACTTGACCCTGACTTAATGATTCCTTTTCCAAGCAGTCCTCCAACGTTAAAGGAAATTATATTTTTGAGCATAACAATTTATTATATGTGCATCAATGCAAGATATTAAATATTTTGCGTATTTTAAAGCACCCATTTTCATAGTTTTTCATACTATCACAGCTGTTTTATGTAGTAAAGCGAATTTTTTGTGCTTGTTTAAGCGGAATTACAATCTTATTTATGCATTTATGCAATAATATCAGTAAATATCGGCAATATGTGCATTTTATGAAGCTATTGGATCAGGTTCGTACCAAAATCAGGTTTAAGCATTACAGTAGAAATACTGAAAAAACCTATGTTTCATGGATTAAACAATACATATTATTTCATGGCAAAAGACATCCAAAGGATATGGGAAAAGTTGAAATTGAGCAGTTTTTATCTTATCTTGCAACCACTCGTAAAGTTTCTGCTCCGACTCAAAATCAGGCTTTTAATGCTTTGTTGTTTCTGTACACGCAGGTTTTGGGTATTTCTTTAGAGAATGAAAATATTTCGGCTTTGCGAGCCAAACAAAGAATTAGAATTCCCGTAGTTCTGGATAGTGAAGAGGTTAAGCATATTGTCAGTCAGTTTCCTCAGGGGGTTTATAAAACCATTGTTCAGACGATTTATGGATGTGGTTTGAGGTTGTCTGAGGCGTTGAAATTACGAGTCCAGAATATTGATTTTGCTTACAATCGAATACTTATTTATGACAGCAAATCTTTGAATGACAGAACCGTGCCTTTACCTCAAAAATTGATTGCTGATTATCATAAATTGATAGATTCCAATAAAAAGCAGCACTTGCAGGATTTGGCTGATGGATATGGAACAGTTGAAATGCCTTATGGACTGGCAAAGAAGTATCCTAATGCCGATAAGGAATTTAAATGGCAGTATCTTTTTCCGATGAATAACATTTCCAAAGATCCTGTTTCAGGTGTTTACAGACGCCATCATGTGTTGGAGAGCACTTTTTCTCGAAATTTGAAAAAAGCTGTGACTAAATCCGGCATCAATAAAAAAATTACGGCTCATACTTTTCGCCATTCTTATGCGACACATTTATTACAAGCAGGAATTGATATACGCACCATTCAGGAACTTTTGGGACACAAAAGACTGGAAACGACCATGGTTTATACCCATGTGGTGCGTGAATTGAGTCAGAAAAACCGTTTTAGTCCGTTGGATTATTTGTAATTTAGAAACAAATCTCTCTCGATAAGGAAGCATTATCGAGTATTGAATTAAATCACGGTGGATTGAGGGGATACTTCGGCTATGCTCAGTATGACAATGTTATTTTTTACCCTTTATATTTCTCTGCACCTCTGCGTCTCTGCGAGAGTCATATATCTGTTGTTAAACAACAATGCTATAAAACTATGTTATCATTACCAATATTCAAGTATTTCTGAGAGTCATAAAATGCAGGTTTCAAGATTTCTAATATTGACAGCTTTAATCGCCCATTCCTTTTGTTTTGCAGGCGATCGGGTGACAGGAAAATCATTCGTCACTCGCTCTCCAGTTATTGCACAAAATGGTATGGCGGCCACATCACAACCTTTAGCAACTCAGGTTGCTCTGGATATTCTGAAATCGGGTGGAAATGCGATTGATGCGGCAATTGCAGCGAATGCCATGTTGGGATTGGTTGAACCCACAGGCAATGGCATCGGTGGAGATTTGTTTGCTATCGTTTGGGATGCGAAAACACAAAAACTTTATGGCTTGAATGGTTCCGGGCGGTCGCCAAAATCCTTGTCCAGAGAATGGTTTATTGAAAATGATTATAACAAAATTCCCTCACATGGACCTTTGCCGGTTTCAGTTCCGGGAGCTGTTGACGGTTGGTTTATGTTGCATGATAAATTCGGCAAGTTGCCGATGAAAAAAGTTTTGCAACCTACCATTGATTATGCTGAAAACGGAGCTCCTATTTCTCAGTTGATTGCTTATTACTGGAACTTATCTGTTCCGAAACTAAACAAATATCCCGGCTTTACGGAACAATTCACCATCAATGGCAAAGCCCCAAGAGAAGGAGAAATCTGGAAAAGCCCCAATCTTGCAAACACACTCAAGGCTATTTCAAAAGACGGAAGAGATGCTTTTTACAAAGGCAAAATTGCCAAAACTATTGCAAAATACATGCAGGAAAACGGTGGCTTTCTCAGTTACGAAGACTTATCGAACCATAAAGGAGAATGGGTTGAACCAGTCAGTATCAACTATCGAGGTTATGATGTCTGGGAGTTACCTCCAAACGGTCAAGGAATTGCGGCTTTGCAAATTCTCAATATTCTAGAGCAATCTGATATTGGTAAAATGCAACTGGATTCAGCGGAATATATTCATCTTTTTACCGAAGCCAAGAAACTCGCTTTTGAAGACCGTGCCAAGTTTTATGCCGATCCGGATTTTAATGATATTCCAGTCAAACAACTGATTTCTAAAACCTATGCCAAGCAAAGAGCAAAGCTAATTAATTTGAGGAAAGCCGGCAAAAATTATCCTGCGGGTAATCCGGCACTGGAAGACGGAGATACTATTTATCTGACAGTTGCTGACAAAGACGGCAATATGGTTTCCTTAATTCAAAGCAATTATCGTGGCATGGGTTCAGGCATGACACCGCCAGGATTAGGCTTTATTTTACAAGACCGTGGAGAAATGTTTACACTGCAAGAAAATCATTACAACAGCTTTGAAGGTGGCAAAAGACCTTTTCACACCATTATTCCGGCTTTTATCACAAAAGATGATAAACCATGGATGAGTTTTGGTTTGATGGGTGGAGCAATGCAGCCTCAAGGTCATGCACAAATTGTGGTTAATATGATTGATTTTGGCATGGATGTGCAAGAAGCCGGAGATGCCGCTCGAATACATCACACCGGCTCATCCGAACCAACCGGAGAAAAAATGACTGACGGTGGCATTCTTAACCTTGAATCCGGTTTTTCATATTCAACCATTCGTCAACTCATGCGAATGGGTCATAATATTCAGTTTGCCAATGGTCCGTACGGCGGTTATCAAGCGATTCAACTCAAAGACGGAGTTTATTGGGGAGCTTCTGAATCACGCAAAGACGGACAAGCGGCTGGTTATTAATGTGACTACTAACAACTCCATTGATGAAGAGATTTATGGCAAATTAAAAGACATAGCCAATAAACTCATGCAACAAGAGCGACAAGGTCACACCTTGTCACCTACTGATTTGGTTCATGAAGCGTATATGAAAATTTCTGGAAAGGATTTTCAGGGGCTTGAGGACAATCAGTATTTTTTTATCCTTGCACGACAAATGAGACGCTTGTTAATTGATTACGGACGCAGAAAATCCTCGGTCAAGCACGGTTCTGACATGCAAAAAGTCATCTACACCGATGCTTTAAATATTGTCAATGATACCGCCATTAATTTTGAAATTATAAGCAATGCTATTGACGAGCTGGCAGAAATAAACAGCAGGAGTGCCAAAATTATAGAGCTGTGTTATTTTACCGGTGTTTCTCAAGAAAAAGTGAAAGAAATACTCAATATTTCCAAAGCCACACTTGCCAGAGATATCCACTTTGCCAAAGCATTTATTGGCGATTACATCAACCAAAATAAAGCCATTTAATCCCCTCAATGAAAAAACACCTCAAACAACTTTTTGATCTGGCAATGGAACAACCCGAAGGGGAAAGAGAGCGTGTCATTGACAATAGTAATTTTAGTGAAAAAACCAAACAACAAGTAAAACGAATGTTGCAAATCAATGTTGATGAGGTAGAGTTAACCGGAACCATCATTGATTCCGTGCAAATAGGACTTGACATTAGTCCCATAACTCCCGGCATGAAAATTTATTCTTATGTACTTGATAAACCTCTCGGACAAGGTGGGCAAGGAGAAGTGTGGCTTGCCCATCGTCATAGGGGTGATTTCACTCACCGAGTTGCCATTAAGTTTTTAAAGCCGGTTCACGATAACAAAGATCTTCAACGCTTTCAAAATGAAAGAGAGTTACTAGCTCAATTACAACACAGTAATATAGCTCAGTTATTGGGAGGTGGTGAACTACTGCTAAACTCAAATGAACCAAGACCATATATGATTTTGGAATTAGTTGAAGGGTTGCCATTAATTCAATATTGCCAAAATAATGACTTTACTTTACATCAGTACCTAAATTTCTTTCTTCAAATCTGTGATGCCATCAGTTACGCACACTCCAACAGGGTTATCCATCGCGATATTAAACCCGCAAATATAATAGTTACAGAAGATGGTGTAGTAAAATTACTTGATTTTGGAATAGCTAAAAACCTACAGTCAAGCGAAACAAACACCCAAACAACTCCTATGCTGACTCTGGCTTATTCTAGTCCGGAACAGGTAAGCGGAAAGCCTGTATCCACTACAACTGATGTTTATTTACTTGGTTTGCTTTTGTATGAAATGCTAACAGGAGAGCGAGCTCAAGCTTCTACAACAGAAATTCCATCTGAAGTGATTCACGAAATCACCCTAAAAGCTCCCACTCCTCCCAGTCACGTCAAAAGCTTAATAAGCCTTAAACGCAATTATTCAAGTCGTCATTTAAAAGGTGATTTGGATAATATAATTATGATGGCATTAAGAAAAGAACCAGAGAGAAGATATCCAACCGTTTCTGCTTTTGCCGACGATATCAGAAACTTTCAACAAGGAAAACCTGTGGCTGCAACTGGCGATAGTCATTTGTATAAGGTCAAAAAATTGATTCACCGAAACCCGGTTATATCCGCTATGTCATTAATATTACTGTCCTGTCTTATAATATTACCGATAGTTCTGTATAAAAGCCGATTACAAGTACAGCAACAACGAGACCTAGAAATAGCGGCACGTATTGATGAAGAACGCACTTCGGACTTTTTATTCAATATATTGGAGTCTGCCTCGCCGTTAAAATCAAAAGGAGAGGCTATCTTACTATCAGATGTGCTTAAATCTGCTCAAAGGCAGCTTCAATTTGGAGTGGAAAATCAGTCATTGATTAAATCAAAATTACAAGTGAAATTGGCTCAAATTGAAAGTAGCCTGGGTCATATTGATAACGCTGTGAATTACTATAAAGAGGCTTTAAATAATTTTATAGACGCAAAGAATGAACAAGAGCAACTCAATATTCTTGGACAAATAGCCATTGAATATACTAACAAAGGAGACCCTGAAAACACAGCCTTGTACAGGAAGCAAGCAGAAACCCTGAGCAAAAAGATTTCTAACCCCCTGACCTTGGGTTGGTATCAGTCAAGAATGGCAACCATTGATTTATTTGAAAACAAATATGATAAAGTCCGGGATACCTTGCCGGAAGTTATTGAAACTCTGGAAAAACAAGGTGTTAATGACAATAATCTATTAGGAAGATTGCATAATGATCTCGCTGTCTCTTATCAAAAAACAGGTTCTGAGGTCGCCCTTTTTCATATTAATCAGGCGCTGAAATATGCAGAAAATCAATATGGAACTATGCATCCCAAGTTTCTCACCAGACAAACGAATAAAGCTTATATACTGATAAAATTAAACCAGGAAAAAGAAGCTGAAGAACTATTGCTGAATGTGAAAGGAAAAGCTGAAAAGCTTTTTACCAGACTACACCCGGAATATGTGTTTATTATTGGTGAATTAGCAAACTTGTATCACAATCAGGGTCGTTTCACTGAAACAGAAGAGTTGTACAAAACAGCTTTGGAACTCAGCGAAAGATTGAAAGGGGAACACAGCACCAGCTATCTTTTTCATACAAACAATCTGGGATATCTGTACGAGGATGAAGGAAAATACAATCTGGCAGAACGGTATTACCGGAAATCACTGAATATCCGTAAAACGGTTTATAAGGACAACCTGCCACGTATTGCCAGAAGCCACGCAAATCTGGCGCGTTTACTCGCCAAAACAGGGAAATTTGAAGAGGCTCAAAAACTATTGAATGAAGCCATTCCCGTCTATATTCTCAACAATCTTGCAAATCTCGGCAATAAAATTACGCAATTGGCAATTGATGCCGGCATTGGCTCCTCCTGCAAAACAATAACTAAGCGAATCAACTCACTTATTCCGGAAGTTGAAAAACATTCTGAAAAAAACTGGCGACGTATGTCTTATGAATTATGGCTGGGAGAAATAGCATTTAACTGCGAGGATATGCATTTGGCTGAATTGTTATTGCAATCCGCCAGAGAAAAATCTTTATCAATTTATATCAAAAATTCCGATGGACAATCTATTGTCCAAACAAAGACTCAAGCACTATTACAAAAAATAGAACAATAAATTTTGAGACTTTCATTTTATTTTCTCGCTTTATAAGTCAAGCGGATGCTTTTCCGCAAAATGTTTAAACCGGAGAAATGAAATGTTTAACTTAAAAACAATTAACATCAAACATTATATCAATATTACTTTGATTTTATTAATACCTACATTTACACATGCAGCTGTTATAACTGTGACTACCGGCGACAGATACACGTCAACAAACGGTCTTTGCAGTATCAATGAAGCAATATCAAACGCCAATGATGATGCAACCACCTATCCCGATTGTGAAGCCGGCTCGGGAGCAGATACCATCAATTTATCAGTCAATGTGAGTTTGGATCGGTATTTTGAAAGCGACTCAACATATGGACAAACAGGTACTCCGGCTATTACTTCGGAAATCATACTTGATGGCATGAGTTACACTATACAGAGAACTGGAGCTCCTTCTTGTAATATCAATGGAGACAACCAAAACTATGAATTTAGATTCTTCCGCATCGCCTCAGGCGGATTCCTCACCCTTCAAAATATGACGATAAAAAACGGTTGTCCGGATGGAACCAACAATGAATCAAAGTCCGGTGGAGCTATATTCAATGAAGGAAGTTTAGAGGTCTATAATAGCTTGTTTGTTGAAAACCACGCCCTATTTGGAGGCGCAATAGGTAATAACGAAGGAACTATTAATGACATTGCCAACAATACTTTTTCACATAATGTTAGCAATTCCAAAGGCGGGGCTATATACAATTTTTATTCCAGTATTATAAACTCCGTCACTAACAATACATTTATTGATAACTGGGCAACAAATGGCGGTGCTATCTATAACTATAACGAAATAAACAACCTGAATAATAACCTTTTTAGTGAAAATACTGCTGTAGATGCCAATGATGATTGTGATAATTATCAAACAGGAACTGTAACCGGAGCAAATAATCTTTCAAACCAGAGTATTAATGACTGTGCGAATGCAGGCATAGCAAGCGGGATAAATCCGGATAATATCGGGCTTTTAGATGACTATGGTTGCATCAATCCGACAGCACAAGGCGATTGCGTTCATTCCTATATCTTGATATTTGACAGTATAGCAAAAGACGCAGGAGATGAAAACTCCACAACCTTTGATCAAAGAGGCTTTGCTGCCAATGGAATCCGTGATATCGGAGCCTTTGAATCACAGGGAATTATTGATCTAATCTATAAAAGCAGTTTTGAATAAAAAAGTGTTTACATACTATGATTGGGAACTTGTTTTTGAATCTTTTTGTTCAAGTAAATTCATTTCATTAAATCTATTTATTTATCAAGTTCCGTCGAGTAAAATCCTTCTTTTTTAATAAATTCAATCATGTTGATATTTGAGCAATCCAGAGCAGGGCGTCATGCCTCTGCACAAACACCGGAAACATCATCTAATGCCTTACAAATACCCGAAGCATTAGCAAGAAAAACAAAACTAGGACTTCCTGAAGCATCTGAACTGGATGTTATCCGACATTACACACGATTGAGTCAAAAGAACTTTTCCATTGATACAAATTTTTATCCTTTAGGATCATGCACCATGAAATACAACCCAAGGGTTTGTAATTCGCTTGCGCTTAACGATGGGTTTTTAAATGCTCATCCGCATACACCGGATGAACACATTCAGGGGACATTGTCGTGCATGTTTCACTTACAGGAGATTTTACAAGAAGTCACCGGAATGAAAGCCGTTTCTTTAACTCCGATGGCAGGAGCTCAAGGTGAGTTTTCAGGAATTGCCATGATTAAAGCCTATCACGATGACAGACAAGACTTTGAACGCAATGAGATCATTGTTCCCGATGCCGCTCATGGAACCAACCCTGCAACAGCTATTATGTGTGGTTATAAAGTGGTTGAAATCCGAACCAACCGTGACGGAAACATCAATCTACACGATTTAGAACCATTACTGAGTGAAAAAACCGCAGGAATAATGCTAACCAACCCATCCACGCTGGGTGTTTTTGAGCCAAACATTAAAGAAATTGCCAATATGGTTCATGAAGCCGGTGGTTTACTTTATTACGACGGAGCTAATTTGAACGCTATTCTAGGCAAAGTTCGTCCCGGAGATATGGACTTTGATGTGATTCACATGAATTTGCACAAAACATTCTCTACTCCCCATGGCGGTGGTGGTCCGGGTTCCGGAGCGATAGGTGTCGGCAGAAGATTGGTTCCTTATATGCCAACACCTTTTGTTGGCAAATCCGAACATGGTTATCACTATGTTGATGAAAAACAAGCCCCTAAATCCATTGGTAAACTTTCGGCTTTTGCCGGAAATGTCGGAGTGAACTTACGCGCTTATATTTATGCTTTGCTTTTGGGCAAACAAGGAATGCCAAGAATTGCTGAGTTTGCAACTTTGAATGCCAATTATTTGATGAAACAACTGGAAAAGGTTGGTTTTGAGTTAGCATTTCCAAAACGTCGTGCCAGCCATGAGTTTATTGTCACCTTGAAAAAACAAGCCAAAGATTTAAACTTAACT